>ERZ824978.316-NODE-316-length-73229-cov-101.776642_pt1 | contig 73229 bp, 48 predicted proteins | sample MGYA00519860_ERZ824978 | MGnify/ENA primary metagenome ERZ824978 (study PRJEB31778, sample SAMEA3449184) | human gut metagenome | biome: human gut; feature: human-associated habitat; material: faeces | place: United Kingdom | collected 2010/2012 ... | reverse complement strand
TGCCCGTTTCGAACCAATATTCCTTGAACTTAAGACTGTCAAATGTGTTCAGGAGGCTGAATGGATTATATATCCCTGCGGAATCCTCGCAGAAGTGGTAGCCGTCGTACATCAGGGCCAGCTTTTGGCGGCACTCCTCCTCGGAGAGTCCGTTGGCCTCGGCGAGTTCCCTGACGCTTTCCGCGAAACAGTCCGTGAGGTCTGTCTCGGACACTCCGCAGATGTCCGTGTAGCGGGAGTCCATCGAGATGTCCTGAGGGTTGTTCAGGTCGCTGAACACGCTCATCTTCCCGATCTTCGTAACCCCGGTGAGGAAGCCGAAGCGGATGAACGCATCCTTGGACTTCATCACGCCGTAGAAGCCGCGGAGCGTCTCGCGCATCTTGTCCTGAAACTCCGGGCGGTCAAGGTTGTCGATGACGGGCTTGTCATATTCATCGACAAGGATCACCACTTGGCGGCCGGTCTTCTGGCAGGCGGCCTCAATCACGTTGCCGAAGCGGATTCCGGGGATGTCGGAATTGTTCTCGCTCCCGTATTCCTTTTCCCATTTGCAAAGAGCGTTGGACAGAACCTTTGCAATCACTTCCTCCTGATTGTAAGCCACCCCGCTCAAGTCCAGATGCAGCACCGGGTACTCCGTCCAGTCCTTCTCCAGCGACGCCACTGCCAGCCCGTCGAACAGCTCCTTCTTCCCCTTGAAATACGCCTCCATAGTCGACACCAGCAGGCTCTTGCCGAACCGCCTCGGACGGCTCAGGAAGTAATATTTCCCTGTAGCCGCCAACTTGTAGATAAGCGCTGTCTTGTCAACATAGACATACCCGCCCCTGCGGATGTCCTCAAAACTCTGTATTCCAATCGGGTATAGCATACGGCCTGTCCTTTTAGTTCATTATCTACAAAGATATAAACTTTTTTGGACATGGACACATAAGGTGTAGCGACATGAAATTATCTGGCGCACGGTATAATTCGAGCATAAATAAAAAGGAGGGTGTGTTTCACCCTCCTCGTTCAAATGTTTGCTTGAGACAGATTATTTGTTAGGAACGAAATATTCCTTTTGATGTCCGGCACTTCCTGCTGTCACGTAGTACTGGCCATAAATTATGCATTTATAGTCTTCGTATAAACGGCTTTCGAAACCGCTATTGGTGGTCACGAATGAGTCATTACCCTTCCAGTAGCCGTAATCTCTGATGCTGATTGCGCCATATTTGCTGTGTGTCAACCCTGTGCCTTGAGCCGGGATGCGGGCGAATTGATATTTACCCTGTTCATCGGTGGCTGTTTTGTCAATTGTGAAGAAATTGAGGTGTTGCCCCAGTCCGAAAAGATTCTTCAACCGGTACTGGGTCTTGTCGGCATCCTGCTGCTGAAGTATCACATCGTCTTTCGTGGCGCCAACGAGCCCTTTTGAGAAGGAATTGACAAAAGTGTACGTACCAGTGCAGAGAGTGTTCCATTTAATGCCTGTGAAAGTGACTGATGAAATGGACTTTGACCCTTTTCCGACAGCAACCGCGGAGATGACGTTGTCAGAGTACAGATTCTTCACAACAGCATCGGCGACAAATGCCCCGTCGAAATCAAACTTATCCATCGACAGTTTTGTTCCGTTTGCAACCACATAGTCCGCATAAGCCTCATCGGAAAGATTACGTTTTTCCTTTTCGGACTGCAGTTCCGCAAAGTAGTAGACGTCTGTTGTGGCTTTGTTCGCTGCGAAACGAATTACAACATCGCAATCTGGGTCATTTGGCAGTTCGGCCGAGAATGCCTTAATAACGATATTCGGGGTCGAATCATTTCCTGCGTCTGTGCCGTATTTGTCTTTCTCGCATGAAGCCAGGGTGGCAGCGAGAGCAAGACCTGCTAATACATATAAATATCTTTTCATAATCAATATATATTTTACCATACAAACTCTTTGGAGTCTTCGGTAGGTTTGATAGGGGTAGGATTCTGGACGAGATCCAGATTGTAGTTGGATTCGGTTCCAACGAAGCAAAGGGTCATCCATTGAGGATTTTTGGTCTCATTCCAACGATACCCTTCCGGGTGGTTTGTCCCGGCATAACTGCGGATGATGCCGGCGTTGTAACGCTTGATGTCAAATGTCGCGAGTCCTTCGCCCCAAAACTCCACTCGGCGCTGCCACCAGCATTCCTGCTGGAAAGTGTTGGCTCTTGTGGCATAATAAGCGTCATGATGAGTGCCATATTCAAAATTAGGGTCACGCTTCTTGGCAAACTCTGTGAGAAGAGTTTTTCCGCGCCCCTCGTCCTGCATTCCGGCTGCCTCGATCTCAATTAGTTTCATCTCCTCGACTCTCATGATTGGCACAGCAACTATGTACGCTGCATACTGATCCTTATGTTCTCCGTTCTTAGGACGGAACTTGACAGGAATTCCGCCTACGGATTTTCTTGCCGAAACGTTGTAGCCTGTGTTGTAAAGGCCGTCAGGCGAATCCGAATACGCTGCGAGAGCGGCGATTTTCTCCTCCTTTGAGCCAAGGGCGTCTATAGCGGGATCCACCCAGCACATTCTGCGGAAATCGGTGGCCGGGATAGTGGAGAACAGGTGAGAGTCGATTCGTTTAGGACCGACATAGTTCGCGGAATAGCCGCATTCGGATTCTGAGACCTCTACAATCATCTGTGACCCCCAGGATGAGTCGCCGTCGTTGACAGTGATGTTCTTGTCATCCGGCTTGTAGGTCAAGCCAAAGATCCATGAGCCGTTAGGGGTATTGAAACCTGTCTTCTGATTGGTGTACTCGTCAGCGGTCATCTCAGTGTAACCTTGCTGTGCGAGCTTGGCGTACTTCTCGGCGTTAGGCCAGTCTTCCATGGTAAGATACGCACGTGCCTTGAGTCCATAGACCACAGACTGGTCAGGAACGAACTTGTCTGCACGGGTATAGCCGGCAAGATATTCCTCGGCGAGGTTCAAGTCATCAATGATGTGACCGAAAATCACCTCGTTGGTTGCCCGAGGGTTGTGGATGCAATCCTCGACAAGGGTCTCATCCGTGATGAATGGAACCGTGATCGCGGACTTGTCTTCTGCGTAAGTCTTTTCCGAATACATACGGGCTATGTCCATGAAGAACATCGCGCGCATGGCCAGCGCGATACCGGCTCCGACCTTTTTGGACTCGTCCGGGGTGGCCTTGTACATGGACAGAACAGTGTTGCAGTTCTTTATCCATTTGTAATAATATGTCCATGGGAGCTGGCAGACAGCATACCCCGGTCCCAGCCCAGTGCCGCAACCGTACCATGTGGTGTACCACTCGCTGCCAGAGTCCTCGCAAGCGATGTCATTCCCCATGACATCCCTTTGCAGATAGAAGGATGGGTAACCGAAATCCCAAGGGTACTTGTTGTCTTCGCCGCCGTAAGTGAACGCTCCGGTGAGGGAACTTGTGATGGCGTCGACAAAGTTGTCGTAAGCCCCAGGGGCTGCTGCCGCCTGCCTCAATGTGACACTGCCGCTCTGAGGCTCGATCTCCTGAATACATCCGGAAGCCAATGGAACGATGCAGGCTGCTGATATAAAAGCTTTGATGATTTTTTTCATGTTCAATTCCTCCAAATAATTAGAATGTCAACTGAATACCTGCTGAAACAGTGCGGACTGGTGAGTAGACAGCGACTGTGGTATTCTCTGAGTAAGAGTAACGAGGATCAAGACCTTTTCGGGCTGACCAGAACCAAAGGTTCTCGCCTGCCGCATAGACTCTTGCCTTGGAGATGCCCTTGACAAGATTCCTAGGAAGAGTGTAACCAACCGTGAACGATTGGAAGTTAAGGTAACTGGAGCTGGTGAGCCACCTGTCTGAATCACCGGTGGAATATTGGTCACCGTAATACCATCTTGGAATGGAACTGGAAGTGTTGTTCACAGACCAGGCCTTTTTCCAGTCCTTATGGAAGGTGGAACCTGCGGCGCCAGAGTTTTCCCATGGCCCCATAAAACCTGCGTAGCGTGTATCATACATCTTGCCTCCCAGCTGATAATCGAATGTGGCGGAGAAATCGAAATTCCCGACTCTGAGGTCAGTGCTGAACCCTCCGTAGAGTTTAGGAAGCATTGAGCCAAGCTCGTACTTTGTCGCATCGTTAGGATTTGTGGTGACTTTGTCGGTAAGAGTGCCAGGCCTGTCGGTTTTTCCGTCAAGGGAACTGTCAACGTAGTAGAGAGCCTCTCCGTTTTCGTTCACCCCGGCATATTTGTGGCGGAATGCATTGTAAAGAGGGCCGCCTACCTTGTACCACTGGTTCTTCTCGGTGAAGCCTTTGTACCCGTTGTCCGGATCAAGCATCTTCGTCTCTGGAAGGCTGAGGATCTTGGTTGAGTTGTGGGACGCATTTATGGACACGTTCCAGTCTATGGCTTTTGTTCTGACTATAGCCGCATTGAGTACGATTTCGAAACCGAGATTCCGGATGTCACCCATGTTTCCGTAATATCCGCGTGAGCCGGAATGTTCAGGGACAGAGAGCCAGAACAACTGGTCCTGCGCGATCTTGTCATAAACATCGAGGGAGCCTGAGAGCCGTCCGTGCCAGAAACTGAACTCTGTGCCGACGTTGATGTTGGTTGTGGTCTCCCAAGTAATGTTTGGATTACCTATTGTAGAGAAGGTAGGGGACATTGAATACGTGCCGGATGGTGTAAGGGTGTACATATCAGTGTACCTGTTGCTGCCGATGCTGTCATTGCCTTGCTGTCCAACCGAAGCCTTGATCTTCAGCATGTCAATCCAGCTTGCATCTGCAAGGAAAGTCTCCTTGGATGCTATCCAAGCCAGGCCGACTGACCAGAAATCGCCCCACCACCTGCCGTCTTTCTTCATGAAGTTTGAGGAAGCGTCACGACGGTACGACAAAGAGGCATGATACTTCTGGGCGTAGTCGTAGTGGGCGCTCAGGAAATAGCCTTCGACATTGTACTCGGTCTTGTACCCCTGTGAATTGTACTTGTTCGCTGCAGCGTTGATTTCCTGGATGTCAGGAGAGAAAAGACCTCTGGCATTTGCCTCCAAGTAGTAGGATTTTGTGTTATAGTACTCATGGCCCACGAGAACGTTCACGTTGTGTTCCCCGAATTTGTTGTGATATGTCAAAGTTTGGGTGTGGTTTGTACGGAAGCCGGTGTTCTGAGACTTGGTGAGTTCACCGTTAACACCGACTTTCGGGCCGTAGAGGGCATTGTCATAGTGGTGATAAAGCGTGCCGCCCCAGTTTATGGTGGATGTGGCGTTGAACTTGAGCCAGGAAGTGATGTCGGCGTCGGCAGAGAATGTGCCGTTCAACTGGTTGCCGATGGTATAGTGCTTGTTGTACCGGTTGCTTCCCAAAGGGTTACCCGTCTGGAGGAACGCTCTGGCTACAGGATAGTCCTTCCCTGGTACACCATAGTCATATTGCTCGTTTCCGTTGGCGTCTGTTCTGATGACAGGATTTCCGTTAGAGTCGAGAACCCTGACATAAACCGGATAGATAGGGGCAATCTGAGTGGTATAGTACATCAGGTTGGTTGATCCGAGAGTGGTGTCCATATTAGGGTTCGACTCTGTCTTGGAATGGACGTAGCCGATATTCCCTGAGAATTTGAGCCACTTCTTGACCTGGTAGTCCGCCTTGAGGCGGCCACTGATACGGTTGTACCCAGAGTAGTGAATTATACCATCCTCGTTGAGATAGCCTAGACTTGCGTAAACTGAAGCCTTGTCGTTGCCACCGTTGATGCTGAGGTTATATTCCTGACGCATGGCTTTCTTGTAAGCCAAGTCTTTCCAGTTGTCCGGCTGGAGCCAGTATGTCTCGTCTCCCGACTTGATGGCATATCCAAGGGTGGCGTTAGGATTGAACTTGCCGTCAATGCCTATGAGCTGCTGCCCTTCTGGGACAGTGTATGTCTGATACCCAAGAAATTCAATCATCCTCTGATTGGCTTTCACGTTGGCGGCCTCAGCTGACATTCCTGTGATGTAATAATAATTGTTGAAGAGTTGGGCATAGGATGCCTCATAGTATTCAGCAGGGTCTGTGATGGTCTCATAATCCTGCGTCGCACGGCTGTTTACACCCCATCTTGCATCGAAGTTGACAATGGCGTCACTGCTCCTGCTGCGTTTGGTGGTGACGATGATGACACCGGCGGCTCCACGCGCTCCGTACAGGGCGGCGGAAGCAGCGTCCTTAAGGACGGTGACAGACTCAATGTCGCTCTGAGGGATGTTGGACAGGGATGCGGAATATGTGGCGCCGTCAACGATGACAAGCGGCTCTGTTGAGGCGTACATGGAAGCGATACCGCGGATGTTCATCGAACCCGCACCAGCGCCAGGAGCGCCGGACGCACCTCTCATCTGGAGACCGGCGACATTACCTACGAGAGAGTTGGCGACGTTGGAGGTCTGTCTCTTCTGGAGTTGCTCGGACTTCATGACGGAAGCGGATCCCGTGAAGGCCTCTTTGGTTGTCGTTCCGAACGCGACGACGATGGTCTCGTCAAGCACGTTCTTGTCTTCAACAAGGACTACATTGATAGTTTTGCGACCTTCAGGATTAATTCTTTGCTCCTCAAAGCCGATGAAAGAGAATACAAGAATCCCATTTTTCGGGACAGTCACCGAGTAGTTTCCATCCAGATCGGTGTTAACCCCGACTGTTGTCCCGGCGACCAGCACGGACGCTCCGGCCAACGGCTGGCCGCTTTCGTCCGTAACGGTACCTGTCACAGTGTTCTGGGCCCATGCTGCACCTATGCTGATGAACAGGCACAGCGCAATAGTAAATAATTTTTTACCCATAAGCTAAAAACTTTTGTAAAACCAACAAGTTAATTATAAAAAAAACATATCGTTTCAACGGTGCGGATGTTATATAATACAACCCAAGAGACCACCGAAATGGAGGCGGAACATATCTTTCATCTTGCAACAATCCGCCAGATACAATCAATTTCAAACAAACCTAAAAACGAACGCGGTTCCCTCCGTTCACAAGCAACTGCCCTGCATAGAGATAACACGAAGACAGTCAAAGTTGACCGAGACCATGAACTTTTCTCGCAAGGTAATTACTTTTTCTCGAAATCACAACAGGTTCGCGATTTTTTTTGAAAAAACAGGCGGGATTTCTTTATCGTTATAAGTTTTTAAGACATAATCGTTACCCCTTCTTGAATATTATGAACCAGCATTATCATTAAATTCATTGTTTGATCTTTTTTAACTTATAAATTTATTGAGCAATGACACAGATTTCATTTCACGAAGTATGCAGGTTGTGGAAACAGGAGAAAAAAATGTATGTCAAGACATCCACAATGGCTGCATATTCGCTTATCATTCAGAATCATCTTGAACCACAATTCAAGACTCTGAACGAAGTGACGACTCATTCCGTACAGAAAATGATTGATCGCAAACTAAAAGATGGACTGAATGTGACGACCATCAAAGGAATGTTGATAGTCTTGAAGATGATTGTCAAGTACGGTGAAAAACACGGCTGGATCGAACATAGGGTCATAGAGGTCAGATTCCCCACCCCAAGGATGAAGCCAAGGTTGTATGTCCTGACGGTGAGCGAGGAGCAGCGTATGCTTGAATATCTCACCACTCATCCCGACCGCTACAATCTTGGTCTGCTGATCTGCTTGTACACCGGCATAAGAATAGGAGAAGTCTGCTCCTTGAAATGGGGAGATGTGGACTTTGATTCGGGAACAATCCGAGTGCGCAGGACGGTACATAGAATTTATAAGATCGATGGCGGGGATAAGCATTCCGAACTCACAATCGACTCGCCAAAGACAGCCGAGTCATGCCGGGACATCCCGATAACAGGTGATCTGGCCACTGCCCTCAATGAATATGCCGGCAGCGTGCCATGCAACCGTTTCGTGATTTCAGGCCTCACTCATCCAACCGAGCCACAGACCATGAGAAACCATTTCAAACGTGTCGCCGCCACCCTCGGGTTGTCAATGCGCCGTTTTCACGGTCTTCGCCACACCTTTGCGACCCGATGCGTTGAAAGCAAATGTGACTACAAAACATTGAGTTCCATTCTTGGTCACTCAAACGTGAGCACCACGCTGAATCTCTACGTTCACCCGGGGATAGAGCAAAAGCGGAAATGCGTCGAAGACATGATCCGGTCCATCGTGTGAAATCATGGTGGCGGATAATTTATTGATATTTAGCAATATAGTTCACAGTCTTACGCCGATGTGAACGTAAGACATGTGTCCATATTCAACATATTCAATGACTTATCCTCCACCACCCATGTAAACGCATTGATGACTTTGAAATTGGTGGTCTATAACAATTGATAGTAAGCGAAACGGCTTCTGAGATTATTGTCAATTTGTTGGTTTTACAAAAGGATGTCGAATGAGTATGGATTACAAAATGAAAGATGGTTTGCATCGTTACCTGAGTCCGATGTATCATGTTTTCGGATATGTTTGCCCCTTGAAACGATAAAATTTTTTTTGCTGATCCTTAACGTTTGGTAGCAATGACGTTGTCCATCTGACAAACATGAAGTGAAATGATTTATTATCGGGATCTGAATGTAGCATAAAACGATAAAATCTAAATAAAAATTCATCTTGGAGCGTAAATTTGTTAGTTGGAATCATCGAAAAATTTTATTTACTTTGTAAGTGGGTTAGTCATTTGATTTTGTGACAGAGCCGTTTTAGGTTGGAGCGAACACCCCCGAAGGCTCGAAGTTATGAGTAATAATGACATATAAAAGACATAGGAATACTATTTCAATATTCAATAATAACTAAGTTTAACAAAAGTTTTAAGCTTATGGGTAAAAAATTATTTTCAATCGCGCTATGCCTGTTCATGGGTCTTGGCGCAGCATTCGCCCAGAAGGGGACGGTCACTGGAGTCGTGCGCGATGCATCGACTGGTGAGGCGATACCTTTCGCGTCCGTTATGGAGAAAGGCACGATGAATGGAATCTCCTCCGGGGAGGATGGAACCTATTCAATTTCGGTGTCCAACACTGGCTCGGCAGTTCTTGTGTTCAGCTCGGTAGGTTATGTGACCATTGATGTTCCTGTTTCCGGGAGAGCGACGGTCAATGTTTCTTTGGAAGTTGACAATGTCCTTGATGATGTTATCGTTGTCGCCTATGGTACAGCGACCAAGGAGTCCTTCACCGGATCCGCGGCCATGGTGAAGAGCGAGACCATCGCGAAGAGAGTGGCCACGAATGTCACAAGCGCACTTGCCGGCACAACTCCGGGTGTCCAGATGATTTCTTCATCAGGTGACCCTGCCTCCAATGGCTCGTCCATCCGCATCCGTGGTATCGGTTCGATGAGCGCGAGCAACGCTCCACTTTATGTCGTTGACGGCATGCCATACGATGGCGCTATTTCCGACATTAACCCTAACGACGTGGAATCTATTTCCGTTCTTAAGGACGCCGCCGCTTCCGCCATCTACGGAGCCCGTGGTGCGAATGGTGTGGTTCTCGTGACGACGAAGAAGGCCAATCCTAACACGCCTAACGTGAAGTTCGAGGCCAAGTGGGGATCCAACTCACGTCTTATCCCTAATTATGATGTGATTGACGATCCTGCTCTTTACTACGAAACCTGGTACACCTTGATGTACAACCAGCAGCGCTATGCAGGCAGATCCGTCGCTGAATCTTACGCCTACGCCGACAAGAACCTCTTTGACAAGAACAACGGAGGTCTTGGCTATCAGGTCTATACCGTTCCGGAAGGGCAACAGTTGATAGGAAGAAACTTCAAAATCAATCCGAACGCTACTCTCGGCTACGATGACGGTACCTATTACTATACACCGGACAACTGGTATGACGAGGCGTTCCACAATTCCTTCCGTCAGGAGTACAGCATTTCCACTAGCGGAAGCAAGAACGGCCTTACCTACTACGGCAGTGTCGGTTATCTGAATGATGGTGGTATCATCAACCATTCCGGATTCAAGCGTTACACCGCCCGCATCAACGCCGACTATCAGGCGAAGCCTTGGCTGAAGTTTAACACCAGTATCAGCTATTCCTACACAGACTCCGAGTCTCCGGGAACTTACTCCTACGGATCATCCGGCAATATCTTCTACATTGCAAATAACATCGGCCCGATCTATCCTCTTTATGTCCGTGCCTCTGGTACAAAAGAGATCATGACAGAGAACGGAATGAAGAAGTACGACTCTAACAACACCAACTTCAAGCGTCCTGCCATCGTGGGCAACGCCATTAGGGACAATGAAGTGAATCAAAAGCGCAATTATTCGGATGTCATCAATGGCAAATGGGGTGTTGTGGTATCCCCTGTCAAGGGGCTTGACTTGACGGCCAATGTTGGTGTCATGAACAGAAACAGCCGCTACAATGCTCTCGACAGCCAGTTTGGCTCAAGCAGTTCGACAGATGGTGCTGTCTATGTCTCCCACGACAGGACTTTCGCTGTCAACACCCAGTACCTCGCCACCTACAAGACTGATTTTGGAGGCACGAAGCATAACTTCGACATTCTCATGGGTTACGAGATGTACAAGCTTAAGTCTCAGTCTCTTTCCGGCGAGAATGACCATTTGTTCAATCCTTATGTGGGCGAACTCAACAACGCTGACGGCACCAAGTCCATGAATGTCAAATCAAGCACTCTTGACTATATGACACAGGGTCTCCTCTCAAGGGCTCAGTACAACTACGACGGTAAGTACTTTGTCAGCGGATCATTCCGTAGGGATGCTTCCTCTCGTTTCGCCAAAGGACATCGTTGGGGCAACTTTGGTTCCGTGGGCGCAGCCTGGCTGATCTCAAAGGAGAACTTCCTCAGCAATGTCAATTGGGTGAATATGCTCAAGCTTAAGGCCAGTTATGGCGTTCAGGGTAACGACAATCTCGGAAGTTCTGTCACCTACTACTTCCCTTATGTCGATCAGTATACCCACTCCTACAATGAAGAGACGGGCGAGTATTCCCTCTCCCTTGCCTTTAAAGGCAATGAGGATTTGACTTGGGAGTCATCCCACTCATTCAATGTCGGTGCAGATTTCGAACTCCTCGACGGCTACCTCAACGGATCCATCGAACTCTTCAATCGCAAGACATTCGATCTTCTTTACAGCAAGGATGTCCCGCTTTCTTCCGGTAACCCTACAGGTAGGATTCCTGTAAATGTCGGTTCCATCAGAAACAGGGGAGTGGAACTTACCCTCGACGGAAACATTATCAACACAAAGCATTTCAGCTGGGCTTGGAATCTCAACATCAGCCATTACAGGAACAAGATCCTTGAGCTTGACCCAAGCGTAAGCGAGGACGGCATCAAGGGCAGTAACTACATCTATAAGATAGGTGGATCCCTCTATGATTCCTATGTCCGTAAGTTTGCCGGGGTTGACCACGAGACCGGCAAGGCTCTCTACTACAAGAAAGTAAAGGACGCGGATGGCAAATGGACAGGTGAGACCACAACCACCAAGGTCTTTACCGAGGCCGATCAGTTCGAGTGCGGAACCACTCTGCCGGATGTCTATGGCGGTTTCGGAACCTCAATCAACGCTTATGGATTTGACTTCTCCATCCAGTGTTCCTTCCAGCTCGGCGGCAAGTATTATGACGGTACCTATCAGTCAATGATGCTTACTCAGAGCAACGCGGGCAACGCAATCCATAAGGACATCCTCAAGGCTTGGTCAGAGACCAACAAGGACAGCAATTACCCTCGTCTTGACGGTGACGCAACCGTTGGACAGACTGCGGTCGACAGGTTCTTCGTAAGTTCTGACTATCTGAGCGTCAACAATGTGACTCTCGGCTACACCATTCCTTCAAAGCTTACCAACAAGTTGAAAATAGGTAGCGTAAGACTTTATGTCGCGGGTGAGAACCTTGCGGTACTCACTGCCCGCAAGGGTGTCGATCCTCGCTATTCAATGGGTATCGGATCCTATACTTCCGGTTCGGGTCTGAACTCCGGAGCTTACTCAGCGATGCGTAACATAACCGGCGGCATCACTCTGACATTCTAATATTAAAGGAACATTACAATGAAAAACAATAAATATACTTCAGTTCTCGCTATCGCCTCCATGGTGGCGTTAGGAGCTTGCTCGGACATTGATGACATTGTCCCTGAGGGAGGTACAATGCTTGAGACTCAGCTTAAGGCGACAACATCCATCATCCCTGGCAGAGCGGATGCAACGTTCAGTGGCATGTACACCAAACTTGGAGATCCCCTTTCTTTCGGTAGGTTCGCATCCAAACGTCCGGATGATTTCGGATTCGTGATGATGGCCTTCTCGAATGATCTTGAGGCCGCGGACATCGTCGGACAGGACAACAACTACAACTGGTTCTCTACTTGCTCTGAACTCACCACCCGTAATGCTGACTATGCCAACCCATATATCCGTTACAGAGGTGTCTATGACGAGGTCGCAAGGGCGAACGATGTGATCAAGGCTTATGGCGAGATCACGGCGGAGACTTCTGCTGAAATCAAGTACAAGGTCGCTCAGGCTTATGCCATCAGGGCTTTCTGCTACCTGAACATCGCTCCGTACTTCCAGTTCAACTATAAGACTTCCTCTGACAAGCCTTGTGTTCCGCTCGTGACAGAGACCACAACCGACTTCACGAACAACCCACGTGCCACCGTAAAGGAGATTTATGACCAGATTGTGTCGGATCTCGATTTCGCCATCGCCAATCTTGAAGGCTACACCAGACCAGACAAATCCAAGATTGACAAGCAGGTCGCCTACGGTCTTCGCGCGCGCGCCAACCTCGACATGGGCAAATATGCCGAGGCTGCCTCTGATGCTGCCGCCGCCGCTCAAGGGTACACACCAGCCAGCATAGCAGAGGTCTCCACACCTTCTTTCTACAACATCACCGACCACAACTGGCTTTGGGGCTATGACATGACAATGGATGCCGCCAAGGCTTTCCCTTATGCCACATCCTCATCCTGGATCCGCTCATTCTCTGCTAATGGCTATTCAGCGGGTACGGGGACATACTTCTGCATTAACAACCTGCTCTACAACAAGATTCCTGAGAGTGACGTGCGTAAGGGCTGGTGGGTCAACACAGACCTTTACTCACCTCTCCTTGACAATCTCACTTTTGGTCAGCTTAAGGGGCAGCAGATCGCTACCGAGGGGATTGAAGAAGTGAAGGAGATCTTCCTGCCTTACACTAATGTCAAGTTCGGAATGTACACCATCGGGGGAACAACCAATGAGGAGGATTGGCCGTTTATGAGAGTTGAGGAAATGCTTCTCATTCAGGCGGAGGGACTCATCAAGAGCGGTCAGACTGCTGCCGGCGTGCAGGTTCTCAACGACTTCGTGAGGACTTACCGTGACCCTCAGTACAATGCGGAGGCCACGGGGCGCAAGATCGAGGATGAGGTCTGGTTCCAAAGAAGGGTTGAGCTTTGGGGAGAAGGTTTCTCCAACTCTGACACAAGGCGTCTCGGCAAACCTCTTGTCCGCTTCCACGGATCTGACAGCAATTGGCCGGAGGCATTCCGCTTCAACATGACAGCTGACGATGGATGGTGGCTTCTCCGCTTCTGCACGGATGAGCTGAACACCAACCTTGCCATAGTTGACAATGAAGGGGGAGCATTGCCGGTCCGCGGACAGAACGCTTCACTTCGTGACGGTGTCACAGACTAAATCTATCACATAGGACATACGAATCAATTTGAATGAATATGAAAAATATAATTAAATACACATTGTCGTTTCTCGCTATGTCGGCGATGCTGCTCTCCTGTGCAAAGGAGGATGAGCATCAGCCAGGCGAGCCTGAGCAGGACGGTTGCTACGGGGTGTATTTCCCGGCACAGGAGTCGAAATTGACTTTGGATCCGGCTGACCCGACCACTGCTACCATCTCTGTGATGCGCGTCAACACAAAAGGCGGCATCACTGTTCCGGTAACGGTTTCTGACACAAGTGGTCTGTTCACAGCCTCCGACCTCAGGTTCGAGGACGGACAGAGTGAGAGCACTATCACTCTGACATTTGACAAGATTGGTGTGGGGAGCACTTATCTGGTTAGTTTTGAGATAACCGATCCTCAGTATGCTTCAAGATACAACAGCAGTCCCGTCGCTTTCGATTTTTCTGTCATCAGAGAGAAATGGAATCTGCTTGGCAAGGTCGGTTTCACCGAGAATTACATGTGGAAATTCACTGTGCCACAGGATCACGAGAAGGCTGCGGAGATTTATCAGAATGACAACGACAAGAACCTCTTCAGACTGGAGAATCCTTTCTCGAAGCGCTGGACTAACTTCACGGATGGCAGCGACTGGTTCGTGTTCCGCATCCTTAAGCCTGGTGATGTTGTTTTCCCTGGAACAAAGGCCGAGACAAAGATAACCAAGAAAGGCCTTGTCTACTATGAGGACTTCAACACAGGTTTCACCAACACAACTTATAATGATAAAGTTTGGCTGATGCATCCGGGCGGATTCAGAGCATATCTCAATGATGAAGACAGCTGGTCATTCAACAAAGTTCTCCAGTACCAAAAGAATGGCCTTCCTGCCGGAGTTCAGATCGCTCCTTTCTATTATATGATTAATGAAGGAGGAGGATGGGACGGCAGTCAGCAGGCTTCAATCGTCATCACATTCCCAGGCGCTGTTCTCACAGACTACACAATCAAGGCAGAGGCCGGAGAGACCACCGATGGCGAGATTCCTGTCGGATTTAAACTCGGTACGGATGTGGCTTCCGCCAAGTACGCCGTCTATGAGGGCGCCCTCAGCTCCGCAGCCAAGCTGAAGAAAGCCGAGGCAATCGGTGACGGAACCGAGACTTCAGCAAAGGTTGTCCCTGAGACCGGAGCGGTCTCCCTCTCTTTCGGCAAATCCGGTGTCTACACTCTTGTGGCTGTCTCATTCGATGCTGGCGGAAAGGCTCAGGAGAGTACTTTTGTCGAATTTGGCTACATTGCCAAGGGTGATGAGGCAAACTATAAAGTTAATGTCAGTGCTGGATTGGAACTTACATCCCGATATGAACCGCTTGGCTACACCAAGCTGAATTCCGCTCTTTTCTATATCTACGGAAAAGATCTAGTGGATGTGAGGATTGGCTTTTTCAAGACTTCGTCTCTTGACGAGGCCGATGAAGCCGAGGTTCTCTCTGGTTTGGAATCTGTCGGTGATAGCCTTGTCGCGGTTATCAACAAAGATGGCTATTCAGATCTTATGACAGATCTCAGCCCTAAGACAAGTTATACACTTGTGGTCTGGGGATTCAACGGCTATTCGTCAAAACTCTTAACTTCAGAGGTCACAACTGACGGTCTTGCGAAAGTGAAGGTCGGAACCGGTACCTACACCTACAACTTTTTCTGGAGCGATCAGGATGGTAACCCTTACGTCGATAAGGATCTCGGATTCTTCAAGGATCCGAACTTCAAGAACACCTATGTCATCGAACACTGGGGAAAAGATGTTGATTTTACGTTCACCTATGATCCTGTGACCGGTAAAGTGAATGTTCCTCTCAATTACATAGGCTACACAGACGAGAAGGAAGGCAAGGTTTATGTCGTTGAGGCCAAGAAGTTATATGATCCTGAAAAGTTCCCGGATTACGGCAAACTTGTTGACAGCAGTTATGACCCGGCGACCAAGACTTTCAGTTTCTGTATGGCCTACTTTACAAATAAAACAGCCTTTGGCTGGACTGTTGAGCCTTTCGCTCTGGATAATGAGGTAACCTTCGCTTCATCCGCCGCCAAGACAGCTGCTTTGCCGAAGGTTTCAATGAAGAACTTTGCTTTCTGCAAGTCGCTTGACTTCAAGAAATCCGTTCTTAAGAAGTCTGTCAATCCGGTAGGATGTCTTGCTGGTCTCATCGTTGAACGTGAGGTAAGAAGCGCTGACTTCACATCAAGGGCAATTCAGGCCGCTCCTAAGTCAGACAGATTCGACAAATCTAATATTATCAGTGATTTGCGTAGGATCGAAAGGTAGTCATACCACAGACTATTAGTCTCAAGACCCGACCTGATAACCTCAGGGCGGGTCTTGTTAATCATAATTATAATGAAGAACAATATATTTTTAGCACTGGTCTTAATGGCCTTCCTGTCCGTCGTTTCCTGTTCAGAAGAGATGGGCGAGGTTATTCCGCAGCTTTCTGTCCCGGATGTCGGCAAGATTATCAACACAAGGGCTTCGGGTGAGGAATGCAGGGAGATTCTCGTCAAATTCAACCAGACTCCTGATGCTGCCGCCGTAGAAGCGGCCTGTGTTGACGGAGTCGAAAGCATGGAGAAGGTCTTTACCTCGATGTCTGGAAAGGAGGAACTAGAGAAGAGGTTCGGAATGGATAGATGGTATTCCGTCAAGATGACGGACGGCTCTGACCCAAAGATTGTCGCACAGAGGTTCGCCGGCATAGCAAGTGTCAGCGCTGTGGAATATGGAGTGACATACAAGAAGGCCTCTGATTGCATCTCTCATCCGTATGTTCCTGACAATGGGATTCAGACAAGGGCTGAGTCCTCCGCTAAAATATTCAATGATCCTTCGCTTCCGGCTCAGTGGCACTATATCAACAATGGTGATGTCTCTGTGGCGACTTCGGTCTATAAGGGAGCGGACATTAATGTCGCGGATGTCTGGAGAACCCTCACGACAGGAGACAATTCAATCATCGTCGCTGTTGTGGATGAGGGTGTCAAGTACACACATCCTGACTTGAAGAACAACGTATGGACTAATCCTAAGGAGATTTCGAATGGTTCGGACAGTGACGGAAACGGCTATGTGGATGACATCCACGGCTATAACTTTGTGAGCAACGGCCCGATAACCTGGGCAAAGACTGAGGATTCCGGCCACGGAACCCATTGCGCGGGCACAATCTCAGCTGTCAACAACAATGGCATCGGAGTTTCAGGTGTCGCCGGAGGGTCAGGTAAAGGAGATGGCGTGAAGATTATGTCTTGTCAGATATTTGATAATGACAGAGGCGGATCTTCGTCAATAGTCGCTAAGGCCATCAAGTACGCCGCCGACATGGGAGCGTCCATCATCTCTTGCTCTTTTGGCTACGCCGGCGGAACATTCAAATCAGATCTGGCCTACAAAAATGGCAACGGAGGGAATAATTCTCTTGAATATGATGCTATCCATTACTTTGAGGCTACGAAAAACAATGATGTCCTGGATGGCGGCATAGCGATTTTCGCCTCCGGCAACGATGGTGATCCTTATGCGACTTATCCTGGCGCTTTGAACGATGTCATCAGTGTCTCTGCTTTTGGCCCGGATTACTTACCGGCATACTACACAAATTATGGTCCTGGCTGTAACATCACAGCACCTGGTGGTGAGGCCTATCTGGCACCTTGGACTTCCTTCAAGCCAATGGTTTTGTCCACACTTCCTTCGGAACTTGGCAATGGTGACTACGGCTACATGCAAGGAACATCAATGGCATGCCCTCATGTCTCCGGGGTGGTGGCTCTCGGTCTGGCATATTCAAAGAAACTCGGGAAGCATTATTCGGCAAAAGAGTTTAAGGAAATGGTTCTTTCATCAGCTAATGATTTTGAGACCAAACTGGCCTCTGCGGGAAAGAAAAATTATGCACCTGCCGGTGAAGGTTATAGGGTGCCTCTTGCAAATTATCGTAAGCAGATGGGCACAGGATCAATTGACGCCTGGCGGCTTATGATGAAGATCGAGGGTACGCCTTGCCTCACGGCTGAGGCCGGGGAGGAGCAGTGGCTTGACCTTTCCGGAGCTTTCGGGACAGCGTCCGTCAATCTCACCTACCAGAAGGTGGAGTACTCGAAGGCTGACGCGGAGGCGATAGGCATGACAAAGGAACCTTACATCAAGTACGGTCGCCTGTTCATCCATCCGACCAAGTGCGGTGCGGCCAAATTCAAGATAACCGCTGTAGGCGGAGGCGAGGCAGTCGGTGGGGATGACGCCATCGGCGGGATGGAGATGTCTCAGACTGTGTCCGTTGTCGTCAGACCTTTCAAGAGTGAGAATGGAGGTTGGTTATGATCAGATTGAAGAATGTTTTTATTGCGCTGGCCGCTTTGGCGACGCTGGCGGCCTGTGGTGGAGGCAAGGATGAGAAGCCCCTTGACATCACGGGGGAATGGAATCTTGTGAGTATTCAGACCAAGTCCGCCACCTTGGGCGGTCAGACCGTGGACGTGTACATCTTGTTCGCGAGTGACAGGTCATTCACGATGTACCAGAAGATAGGGGCGGGAAGATATTACAAATATTCCGGTACCTATGTTCTGGACGGCGCCACACTTTCCGGAAAGTATTCCGACGGCAAGTTGTGGGGATCGTCCTATGAAGTGGAACTCTCCTCCTCCGATTCACAGATGACCCTCACCTCCGCTTCCGGAGAGGTTGATACCTACAAGAAAGCGTCAATCCCCTCCGATGTTGTGGAAAACTCGTTGATTTCCAAGTAATCCTTATGTTTCATATGGCAGAGGTTCTGCCGATGATTGATTTATGAACTTCAAGAGATTTTATCTGCCGCTGATGGCGCTTGCGCTCGCGGTTGCCTGCTCAAAGGTGGAGATCGAGGAGGCTGGTGATGATGAGAAGGTGAAAGAGACCGAGGTCGCGGTAGATCACTCGATAGTCCGTGGAGAGGCCGTCGTAAGATTCAGCGATGACATGATTTCATTGATTGAGGCCGACCTGGCTCAAGGCAAGGTCGTCACGCGTTCGATGGGGCTGAACCAGGCTCTGGATGAGATAGGCATCACATCCATCAGAAGGCTGTTTCCTGATGCCGGTGAATTCGAGGAGCGGACCCGGCGCGAGGGTCTTCACAAATGGTACGTGGTGAGCTACGGGACGGATGTTCCTCAGACGAGGGCGGCGTCCGAGCTTGGTTCGGTCCCGGGGGTGGAGTTTCTGGAAAGCCGCCGCAAGGTCGGGGTGGCGGGATTCGATGACCCCGACTATTCAAAGCAATGGGGCTACCTCAACACCGTGCATGCCGGCTACGACATCAATGTGGTCCCGGTCTGGAACAACTACACTGTCGGGGATCCGAAGGTCGTTGTGGCTGTCGTGGACCAGGGAGTGGACATCACCCATCCGGATCTGGCCGCCAACTGTGGATCCTTGCATTATAGCGCCATCAATTACAATAACACGGTGGTGCCCGGCTCCCACGGCACGCACGTGGCCGGGACTATCGCGGCGGTCAACAACAACGGCATCGGATGTTGTGGCGTGGCCGGGGGCGATGCAGCCAAAGGAGAGAAGGGAGTGACGATCATGTCTTGTGAAATCCTGCGGGATGTCGTCACCAACGGCAAGACGGAGACGTTGAACGGGAGTGTTCCCACCGCCATCAAATGGGCCGCGGATCATGGGGCGGTTATCTGTCAGAACAGCTGGGCCTACAGTTACGACATGAACGGCGACGGAAAGCTGAACTCCTCCGAGCTTGCCAAAGCCTTGGCTGGCAAGGTTAACACCTCGGACAGAGTGGCCATCGACTATTTCATCAAATATGCCGGCTGCGACAATAACGGGAACCAGTTGCCCGACTCTCCTATGAAGGGCGGACTTGTGGTCTTTGCCGCAGGTAACGAGAACATCGCGAATGGTGTTCCGGCCAATTACGAGCCGGTTGTCGCTGTGGCTGCCATAGAAAGCAGCGGTGCGAAGGCATGGTATTCAAACTATGGTGATTTCATCGACATCGCCGCTCCAGGGTCTTCGGTCTACAGCACATTTCCGGGCGGTAAGTACGGCAATCTTTCCGGAACATCTATGGCGTGTCCTCACGTCTCTGGCGTGGCGGCCCTGCTGGTCTCCTGTCTGGGTGGTCCGGATTTCACCTGTGACGAACTGAAGGAGAGACTTTTGTCCACAAAGAGAAAGGAACTGGTCCCTTCTAGCATCGGCGGTCTCGTCGATGCCATGGGTGCCTTGGCCTATGGTGGTGATTTCGTGCCGGAGATGGTTAAGGATCTGAAAGCCTCTGCCTTGTCAAACGAAGTGAGTTTGACTTGGTCGGTAACCGGCGATGCTGACGGACATCCGGCCTTCGGCTACTCCGTGTTGACAGGCAAGGACAAGGCCTTGGTGGAATCCGCCGATCCTGCGAACGGTAAGCTTACCGGAGTCTTACAGACTGTTGTCACCATCGACGGCACAGTTGGAGAGGCCGTCTCGGTGGACATCTCCGATCTGGATTTCAGCACCACCTATTATGTGAAGGTTGTGGGGTACTCCTACGCCAGGTCTTACGGAGAGGCCAGCGATGTGCTCTCTTTTGTCACCGGCAGGAACAATCCTCCGGTCATCGAACTTGGCAGCGGGAGCGTGATGACTCTCAAAGCACATGAGACAGCGAAGATAGATGTGTCCATCCACGATCCGGACGGCCACGATTTCACTCTCGCCTACAAGCCAGGCTCCGCCGCCGACTCGTTCGCGCGGACTCTGGATGGAAAGATGAGCGTCACGATCAAGGCGCCGGAGGCGGAGCCGGGAGAGTATTCCGGAGAGATAAGCGCTACTGACAAGTACGGAGCCGTCGCGTCGAAGTCAATCAGCTACATAATCCTTGAGAACACCCCGCCTCGGAGAATCAAGGACTTGGAGGATGTGTTCGCCTCCGCGGTCGGAACAGAGTTCTCGTTGAACGCTTCGGACTACTTCACTGACCCTGACGGCGAGGATCTGACCTACAGTTTCACGGTCAGCAATCCTTCGGTTGTCCACATGAACCGTAACGGGAACAGAATCATCGGAACCGTGCTTAAATACGGAGCGGCGACCGTCACGGTCACGGCGGCGGACGCAAGGAAGGCGACCGCCACGGCAGAGTTCAGGATCCTCGCCAGAGAGGCTTCTATTGAATATGTCGCCTATCCTAATCCTGTTACCGATGTCCTGAATCTTGCCACCGGCAAGGATGTCGAGGATGTCCACATCAAGATCACCTCCATTACCGGAAAAACGGTGTTCGAAGGGGATCTCAAGGCCAGCGCGTTCAGCCCTGCCAAGGTCGACATGTCGGCCTGCGCCCCGGGGAGGTACACGGCGGTCTTCAAGGTCGGAACGAAAGAGCATAGATGTACCATTGTCAAGAAGTAGAGTTTTATAAAGTGTGTTAATATGAGAAAAGTTGCAACGGGCCTCAGGAACATATTCATTGCCTCCCTGACTTTTGTGATGGTGTGTGGTACCGCTTCCGCCGGTGACTACGCTCTTCCTTTCGTGAGGATCGTACGTGATCCGGTGTCGGCCTCCATGGGCTTCGCGGGGGTGGCCTCAGGGTCTGAGACGGCATATTCCTCATTCCGGAACTCTTCTGTCATTCCGCTTTCGGGAGACAGGTTCTCGACAGGGTTCTCCTATCAGAACTGGGCACCGGACGGGGTGAAGACCTCCAACATGAATTTCGGAGCCGCTTTCAAGGCGGGGCGTTTCGGATTTGCGGTCGGAGGAGCCTACCAGATGGGGGAGGAGTACACGACGGCTGACGCATCAGGCAATCCGAAAGGGACATTCTCGCCGAACGACATGATCGTGAACGGGGGAGTCGGGCTACGGATCTTGGACAATCTGTCAGCCGGTGCGAACGTGCGTTACGCCTCACAGAAGCTTTCCGACGACAATTCCTACTCGGCCATCGCCGCGGATTTCTTTCTTACCTATAGGCTCTCGGATCTGAACATCACCGCCGGAGTGTCTTCCATCGGTTCTTCCGTGAAGTCGGATTCGGGGGATTCATTCAGTTTGCCGGCATCGGCCACGATTGGCGCGGACTGGGCTAGGCAATTCTCTGATTCTCACGGACTCAGGCTCGCAGTTGACGTGGATTGCCTCTTCAGCGGGAACGTGACCGCGGCAGCCGGCGCGCAATATTCATTCAAGAATATGCTGTTTGCCCGGGCGGGCTACCACTTCGGCACCAAGGAGGCGGTGCTTCCGTCCTTCGCCACTGTCGGACTCGGGGTAAGATTCTTCGGTGTGAGCCTTGACTTCGCCTACCTTACGGGCAACGACGTGATCGGCAACTCGATGACATTCGGACTCGGCTATCGTTTCTAAAGTATTATTGATGAAATCCATAACAAAATTGCTTGCGGCCACGGGAGGGATCCTGTGCCTGCTTTCATCCTGTGACAACAACATGAATCCATTGCTTACAGACTCCACGCTGCCGTACGGCGCGCCCCGGTTCGACAAGATCCGCACGGAGCATTATCTGCCCGCCTTCGAGCAGGCCATCGCCGAGGCGAAGGCAGAGATCGACGCCATCGTGAACAATCCGGACGCTCCGACGTTCGAGAACACGGTCGTCGCGCTTGACGAGGCCGGGAGCCGCCTTGATGATGTGGCCGGCATATTCTACAACCTCCTGGAGGCTGACACCAACGAGCGGATGCAGGACATCGCGGAGAAGGTCTCTCCGATGATGACGGAATATTCAATGTACGTCTCGCTGAACGAGCCGCTTTTCGCCCGCGTCAAGGCGGTGCATGAGAGCGGTGTGGCGCTTGAGCAGGATCAGGCCACGCTCTTGGACAAGACCTGGAAGTCCTTTGTCCGTGGCGGAGCCAACCTCGGAGCGGAGGACAAGGCCACCTACAGCAAGCTGAGCGAGGAACTTTCGCTGCTGACGCTCCAGTACGGCAAGAATGTGCTTGCCGCGACCAACGCGTTCACGCTGAATCTTACCAAGGAGGCTGATCTTGAGGGCCTTCCGGAGTTCGTGCGGGAGGCCGCCGTCGAGACTGCGAAGTCGAAGAACATGGATGGATGGGCTTTCGACCTGTCCGCGCCGAGCTACGGGGCGTTCATGAAGTACAGCACCCGCCGCGATCTTCGTCAGAAAATGTGGATGGCCTACAACACAAGGGCCACGGAAGGGGATAACAGCAACATCGAACTCTGCCGCCAGATAGCCGAATTGCGCTTGAGGATAGCGAATGTCCTCGGCTACGCTACCTACGCCGACTACGCCCTTGAGGAGCGCATGGCAAAGACTCCGCAGACCGTCAATGAGTTTATACAGAAGCTATTGGAGCCATCGCTTCCTGCCGCAAAGGCCGAGGTCAAGGAACTTTATGAATATGCCCGTGCGAACGGCTTCGAGGACTCTGAGATTCAACCTTGGGACTTCGGATTCTGGTCGGAGAAGCTCAAGGATGCCCGCTATTCCATCAGCGATGAGCAGCTGAAGCCGTATTTCCGTCTTGAGAGCTGCATCGACGCGGCCTTCGGTCTTGCGGGCAGGCTGTACGGCCTTGTGTTCGAGGAGAGGACGGACATCCCGGTCTACCATCCGGATGTGAAGGTCTATGACGTGAAGGATTCCGAGGGCAACCATAAGGCCTTGTTCTATGCTGACTTCTTCCCGCGCCCGAGCAAGAGGGGAGGGGCTTGGATGACCGAGTTCCGTGGCCAGAGCATCGTGGGCGGTGTGGAGAAACGTCCGTTCATCAGCCTTGTGACCAATTTCACGAAACCGGCTGCCGGAAAGCCTTCGCTGATCACTCACGATGAGTTGACGACCCTGCTCCACGAGTTCGGTCACAGCCTGCACGGCATTCTCGCCGAGGGGAGATATTCCTCACTCACCGGCACGAACGTTTCCCGCGACTTCGTGGAGCTGCCGTCGCAGATCATGGAGAACTGGGCCTTCGAGCCGGAGTTCCTGGACACTTTCGCCCGTCACTACGAGACCGCCGAGACGCTTCCGGACTCTCTGGTCAGGAAGATTGTGGCCGCGAAGAACTACCATGCCGCCTATGCGCAGGTGCGCCAGCTTCAGTTCGGCATTCTGGACATGGCATGGCACACGCTGACTTCCATGCCAGGATCGGACGGCGCTTCGGCCAGTCCGGCGCGCCACGGACTCCGCGACCTGAAAACCATGCAGGATTTGGGTACGATCGCCTTTGAGAAAGAGGCTCTTAAGGCCACGAACGTGGTTCCGTCCATCCCTGAGGCCTGCATCTCCACCTCGTTCAGCCACATATTCTCAGGTGGCTACAGTGCCGGCTACTATTCCTACAAATGGTCGGAAGTCCTTGAGGCCGACGCTTTCAGCCTCTTCAAGGAGAAAGGGATATTCAGTGCCGAAGTCGCCGCTTCCTTCCGTGACAACATCCTCTCAAGAGGCTGCACCGAAGACGAGGCGATCCTCTACCGCCGCTTCCGTGGACATGATCCCGCCCCGGAGGCCCTCCTTGAGAAGCTCGGCATCATCGTCCGCTAACCAGGTTCCCGTCACATCTGTTCCAGCCACGATTGGATCCTCACTCTCCGCAAAGATGGCTCGTTCTTAAAATGATTCCGGTCTGAGGTTTGACCTCAGACCGGAATCAACGTATAAGGTAAGGTTTGTATTGAGTCGGATTATATGACGTGGTTTGTAAGTGGGAAAGATCGTTAATCCCCTCATTGCAAAGGTACGAAGTCACCTGGTATTTTGAATTGTGCTGTTCGGACATTTTATTGTGCTGTTCGGACATTTTGCGGCTCTGGACTGCTCTGATTTGACATCCGACTGTTCCAATCATACATTTGATGCTTCGGGGATGGCTCGGGGGCCTGGGAGGCGGAAGCAGGAACGGAGAGGTAGGAAATACGGGCGGAACGGAAGGTTTTTTTGTCAGATCGGAAAAGATTTCGCATATTGTACCGAACAATCAAGCATCGGATACCACATGCCGCACTTAACAAAGTTTATAGTAACGACACTTTCCCTCGCAATGCTGCTTCTCCCGTCCTGCGGGAGGAAGACGGCGACATTCTCGCAGGCCGACCGCAAGGCGGTGGAGGTTGCCGTCCGCGCCGTTCATGGTACTGACTCGCTCGCCGCGCTTCAGAAGAGGATGGAACGGAAGGGCAACAGGCTCGGAAGTGTCGTCGCCCTGAGGGAGCTGGGCAAGGCTCTCCGTAACGAGAGCCGCTTTGAGGAAGCCTTGGACGCCCACATGGAGAGCCTGCTGCAGGCCGAGGCGTTGGACGACACACTGGAGTGGGTGCAGGCGCTGAACAACATCGGCACGGACTACAGGAGGATGGGAGTGCTTGACGCGGCTCAGGACTATCACTACCGTGCCGCGATCCTTAGCGATGAGTGTTCGGACACATCCTTCACTGCGAGGAAGAACAGGGTCGTCTCGCTCAACGGCATCGGGAACATCTACCTGACCATCGGCAACCTTGATCTTGCCGACAGCGTCTTCCGCCTCGCGCTTGACGGTGAACGGAAACTGCACAGCACTGTGGGGCAGGCGATCAACTACGCCAACATCGGCTCGATCTTCGAGAGCAGGAGGCAGACGGACTCTGCGTGGGTGTACTACCGGAAGTCAATGGCGATGAACGAGGAGGCCGGAAACACCTTGGGTATCTCGCTCTGCCACACCTACTTCGGCTCACTCCACGAGAGGGCTGGCGAATATGCCGACGCAGCCGAGGAATATGAGGCCGCCTACAGTCTGATGCGGGAGTCCAGAGACAGCTGGCATGCCCTGAACTCGCTGATCTCGCTTGCCGGACTGAGTGTCGCGACCGGGAACACGGCCAAGGCCGCGAACTATCTTGAAAGGGCGTGCAGGAGAGCGGAACGCATCAAGTCAAACGAACATCTCGCTGAGATCTACACCTTGTACTACCGGCTCCATAAAAAGGAAGGGGACTACCGTAACGCCCTTTACTGTCTGGAGGCGGCTGACGCGCGGCGGGACAGCCTAATGAACATGGAGAAGATCAACCGGATCCAGAACATCAGCCTGAACCTCGAAAGGGGGCTCCGGGCGAGGGAGACGGAAAAGGCCGATCTGATGCTCAGGCAGGAGCGCGCGAAGAGGAACGCGGCGTACTTCTTCTTTGGAATAGTGGTTGTCGTCCTGCTGCTGATGATAGCGATGCTGCTCTACGCGCAGCGGTTGAGGGTCAGAAGCCAGCGGATGCTCAAGAAGATGGCCGAACTCCGTGAGACATTCTTCACCAACATCACGCACGAGTTCAGGACTCCGCTTACCATGATCCTCGGGCTGAGCCGTAGAATGCGTGACGACAGCGGATTGCCTGAGGATGCGAGGGAGAAGTCCGGGACGATTGAGAGGATGGGGAACGGGCTTCTCCTGCTTGTCAACCAGCTGCTGGACATCTCCAAGATCAGATCCGCCATCGGTGATCCGGACTGGAGACACGGGGATGTCACAACCAGGATGAGGATTGTCACCATGATGTACCATAGCTATGCCGGCGACCGTGGTGTCGGGTTGAGCTTCGAGGCTCGTGAGGCCGTGGTGATGGATTACGTGCCGGACTATGTGGACAAAGTGCTGAACAACCTGCTTTCCAATTCATTCAAGTTCACTCCCGAGGGCGGCAAGGTGGATGTCCGTGTCTGGCGAGAGGATGACCTGCTCATGCTCGACGTGTCGGACACCGGTGTCGGGATGGACAATGAGACGGCTGCAAAGGTCTTCGAGCCGTTCTTCCAGGGAGAGGGTGATTCCGCGAGCATCGGCACGGGAGTGGGACTGGCCTTGGTCAAGCAGATCATCGACAGCCTTAAAGGCCGGATCACCGTGGAAAGCGCCGTCGGGAAGGGAACCACGTTCCATCTCAGCGTACCGATCATCAATGGACACTGCTCCGTGGCTGACACCGGTTTGGACAACGGTGGCGAAACCTTCGAAGACGTGCGGATTTGCGCTCCCGTACTGTCTGAGGCCGCGGTGAACCCGGCCGACAGCGACGCTGAAGACAAACGGACATCCCTGCTGGTCATCGAGGACAATCCGGACATCGCCGCCTACATCGGCTCGCATTTCAACTCTGACTATGCCGTCTTCTATGCCCACAACGGGAAGGAGGGTCTGGACAAGGCTTTGACTTTGGTGCCGGACATCATCATCACGGACTTGATGATGCCTGTCATGGACGGTCTTGAGGTCTGCCGCCGGATCCGCGCCAATGAGGTGACCGATCATATTCCTGTAATAGTGGTGACGGCGAAGGTTTCCGAGGAGGATCGTGTCAAAGGCCTTGAGGCAGGTGCCGACGCCTACCTCACCAAGCCTTTCAGCAGCGAGGAGCTGATCGCCATTGTGGACAGGCTGCTGGACAGGAACGACTGCATAAGGCGCAGGCTAACTGGTTCCGCGCAGGGATCAGGTTTACAAGGTTCGTTAGGGACGCAGGTGGCGCAGGATCAGAATGTGACGGAGACCCCGCATGGCTTGCAGGACGAGGACAATGAGATCTCGCTGGCCGACGCGGAGCTCGGTCTGCTTGACAGCGGCAGGATTCGTCAGGATGCGGAGAAGGTTTTTCTGGACAAGGTTGAACAGCAATCCCGCGAGCTTCTTGAAAAGCAGGATCTGTCCGCGGGGACGTTGGCGGACAGCCTTTGCGTAAGCCCTTGGCAGCTGCGCCGTAAGCTTCTGGCTCTGAAAGGCATGTCACCGACAGCCTACATCATGGATCTTAGAATGCGCCTGGCCGGGGATCTGCTCTCCACTGACTCCACCCTCACGATCGAGGAAATCTCCATCCGCTGCGGCTTCACCCACGTCACCAGCTTCCATCACGCCTTCAAGAAAGCCTTCGGCATGACCCCGTCCGAGTACCGCGGCGTCCCACGTCGCTAAGAAATCCTTAAAGCGATAACTTGATAATCCTTGATTGTCTTTTCCCGTCAGTCATGTGCCGCCGGCATCAGATGGACAGGACGGCCAGGACGTTGATGAGTTCCTTGTCGATTGGCTTGTCCAGCTTTATGGCCTTGCCGATCGGAACGTAGACGATCTCGTTGTTGGAGATGCCGACCATGATGTTGCGCTGGCCTTCCTGCAGGGCCTCTATGCTGGCGTAGCCCAGACGGCTGGCCAGGATACGGTCGTAGGCGGATGGGCAGCCGCCGCGCTGGAGGTGGCCAAGGATGGTGACACGGACGTCATATTCGGGATATTCCTGTCTTACTCTTTCGGCGTAGTGCATCGCGCCGCCGTCCTTCGGGCTTTCGGAGACGATCACGATCGAGCTGTTCTTGCTCTTGCGGCAGCCGTGTCCGATGAATTTCTCCAGCTGGTCGATGTCGGTCTGGTCCTCAGGGATGATGGCGGCCTCGGCTCCGGCGGCGATGGCGGAGTTCTGCGCCAGGAAACCGGCGTCACGGCCCATCACCTCGACAAAGAATATGCGGTCGTGGGAAGTCGCCGTGTCCCTTATCTTGTCAACGCACTCCACGATCGTGTTCAGCGCCGTGTCGTAGCCGATAGTGGAATCCGTGCCGTAGAGGTCGTTGTCGATGGTTCCAGGAAGGCCGATGACAGGGATGTCATATTCACGGGCGAAGTCCTGCGCTCCGGCGAGGGATCCGTTGCCGCCGATGACGATAAGGGCATCCACACCGTACTCCACGAGGTTGTCGTAGGATTTCTTGCGGCCCTCGGCGGTCATGAACTCCTCGCTGCGGGCGGTTTTCAGGATTGTGCCTCCCCTCTGGATCGTGTTGCTGACACTTTCAGTGGTAAGTTCCTTGAAGTCACCGTGGATGAGTCCCTCATAGCCACGATAGATCCCGAAAACCTTCCATCCGTTGTAGATGGCGGAGCGGGTCACGGCCCTGATGGCCGCGTTCATTCCGGGAGCGTCGCCTCCGGAAGTCAGGACTCCGATAGTCTTTATCTCTTTCATAATAATAGTAACATTAAGTGTTCTTCAAAAAATAACTTGCCCCTTTCGAGGCAATCTGTTCATTTTTAAAATATCGCGCAAAAACAGTATTTTTGCACATCATTATGATGCACGCAAGTAAAATGCCAAACGGCAGGAACGGCAAAGAATAACGACATTATGACAATTGGCGACATAGATCTCGGCGCGATGCCGGTGCTTCTGGCTCCGATGGAGGATGTGACAGACGCCTCATTCAGAGGAATATGCAGGGAGCAGGGTGCGGACATGACCTACACAGAGTTCATTCCGGCGGAGGGGCTGATCCGGGATGCCAGGAAGGCCTACGACAAGCTCAAGACCTCGGACAGCGAGGCTCCGATCGGGATCCAGATCTACGGAAGCGATCCGGACGCGATGGTTGAGGCCGCCAGAATGGCAGACCATGCGGAAGAGATTGTCGGCGGACACGGCTGTGACTTGATCGACATCAACTTCGGCTGCCCTGTCAGCAAGATCGCCGGCAGGGGGGCGGGTTCCGGGATGATGAAGGATCCGGACAAGATGGTGATGATCACGAAACGGATAGTCGAGGCCGTCGGCAAGCCGGTCACGGTCAAGACCCGTCTCGGCTGGGACGAGGGCAGCAAGATCATCGTGGAACTGGCCGAGAGGCTTCAGGACACGGGCATCAAGGCACTCACGATCCACGGTCGGACGCGCTGCCAGATGTACAAGGGCGAGGCCGACTGGACACTCATCGGGGAGGTCAAGCGGAACCCGAGGATGCATATTCCTATAATAGGTAACGGCGACATCAACTCGCCCCGGAAGGCGAAGGAGGCGTTCGACCGCTACGGCGTGGACGGGATAATGGTGGCCAGAGCCTCATTCGGTCATCCTTGGATATTCAAGGAAATCAAGCACTTCCTTGCCACGGGGGAGGAGCTTCCGCCTCTTGGGGTGCGGGAGCGGGTCGAGCTTGCGAAAAGGCAGATGCGGCTCTCGCTGGACCTCAAAGGGGTACCGACGGGGGTGTACGAGATGCGCCGCCACCTGTCCTGCTACTTCAAGGGACTGCCAGACTTCAAGGAGACCAGAATGCGTCTCGTGACGGAGAATGATCCTGCGAAAGTGTTCAGAATTTTGGAATATATCGCCGAAAAATGGGGAAACACTGAAATTTCAGAGACAAACAGCGTCTATGGCTTATGATTTTTTGTATCTTTGCAGTCTATGCTTGACAAGATTCTTCTTGCACCATATTATTTGACGCTGAAGCTGAGGCACGCTTGCTACGACCACGGCATCTTCAAAGTCGGCACCTGTGAGGTACCGACCATCTGCGTCGGCAACATCACGGCGGGCGGCACAGGCAAGACTCCGCACACCGAGATGATCCTGCGCACCCTGCTGCGGAGCGACGACTGGGCGTTCCGCAACATCGCTGTCCTGTCGAGGGGACACAAGCGCAACAGCGGCGGCTTCCAGCTGGTCGAGAAGGACGGGAAGGTCAAGGAATATGGCGACGAACCTCTCCAGATAAAGAGAAAGTTTCCCGGCATCACCGTGGCCGTGGACCGTCAGAGGATCAAGGGATGCGACATTCTCTGCCATCCGGAGAAGCTGAAGACCGAAAGGCGGGCCCGCAAATGTTCCGGCTCGTCGATCCCGCCGGCGGATCTGATCGTTCTGGACGACGCGTTCCAGTACAGGACGCTACGGGCGTACTTCAACATCGTTCTGGTGGACTACAACCGCCCGACCTACAAGGATCAGCTCCTTCCTTTCGGAAGGCTCAGGGATCTGCCCCAGAGGCTTCACTACGCCGACATCATCATCGTGTCGAAGTGTCCGGCCTATCTTGAGGACGGGCAGAAGATCCAGTGGGCGGAGTCGTTCGGTCTCAAGGACTATGACCTGAAAACCTGCACGGGTACCGACAGGAAAGGTGCCGTCAAGACGCTTCTGTTCACGACGACGTGGTACAACTCCATGCAGCCGATCTTCGAGGAGGGCGATCCGAGGTACGCCTACTCCCAGAAACTTATCCTTTTCTCGGGAATAGCGAACGACACACCGCTTAGGATGTACCTCAGTGACGAGCACAAGATCGTCAAGCGGTTCAACTTCATGGATCATCACAACTACAACCGTTTCGACATCAGGAACATAATGGCCGCCGTCAAGGAGCATCCGACCGCCGTTGTGGCCACCACGGAGAAGGACTGCCAACGGATTGTGGACTACAGGAGGATCCCTGATGCGCTGAAAGTCCGCCTTTTCCAGGTTCCCATCGAGGTCGGCTTCCTTTCCGATCACGAGAAATCGGTCTTTGAGGACACGCTGATGACCACCCTCCGCAGATTCACCCCCGGGTACTAGCCCTTTTGTCTCCACAGCGCCGGGTGCTTCGGCATATTCAGCGGCAGGACTGGCTTTGTGGCGTGCGTGGTTGCGGAAAATCTAGAACACTAAGTTTGAATATTACGGAAAAAATGCCTATATTTGCGGTCCCTATGTTGTGTAGGGATCGCAATATTTTATGTTAAACCATTAAAGATCAAGACAGTGGACACACTTAGCTACAAAACAGTCTCCTTGAACAAGGCTACTGTACAGAAAGAGTGGGTTGTCATCGATGCCACGGATCTGGCACTCGGACGTCTTGCCTCAAGGGTTGCTCTTGTCCTCCGTGGCAAGAACAAGCCTGGATTCACCCCTCACGTTGACTGCGGTGACAACGTCATCGTCATCAACGCCGAGAAGGTTATCCTCAAAGGTGACAAGATGACTGATCGTGTTTATGTTCGCTACACCGGTTATCCGGGCGGACAGCGCTTCACGACTCCGAGGGAGATCCTCGCGAAGAGACCTGCTGAACTCGTTAGGAGAGCGGTAAAGGGTATGCTCCCTAAGACCCGTCTTGGTGACAAGATCATCGGCAATCTGCATGTGTATGCAGGCCCTGAGCATCCTCACCAGGCGCAGAACCCTAGAGAAATTAAGTTGAACGAAATCTAACAGAGCAAATGGAACAGAAAAACGCCCTTGGAAGACGTAAATCAGCCGTAGCTCGTGTTTATCTCGCAGCTGGACAAGGCAATGTCACAATCAACGGCCGCAGTGTTGAGGAGTACTTCAAGACTGACGCTCTCCGTTACATCGTGAACCAGCCTTTCGCCGTTACGAAGACAGAAGGTCAGTTTGACGTAAAGGTTAACGTTGTCGGTGGCGGCACCAAAGGCCAGGCCGAAGCGATCAGACTCGGAATATCCCGCGCTCTTAGCGATCTGGATAGAGAGGCTTACCGCGCGGCTCTGAAGGCCGAGGGCTTCCTGACACGTGACTCCCGCGAGGTCGAGAGGAAGAAACCTGGTCAGCCTGGCGCACGTGCACGCTTCCAGTTCAGCAAGCGTTAGTCTTGTCTGGATTGTAAGGCTGCATAAGCTGGTTTATGAAAAAAGCACAGTCCGGTGCTTCAAATTCCGCGGACTTTTCGCCGGATGAGAATCCGGGGAACATTACCGGGGATTGCCGTGACTGCGGAAAATCTCAGAGATTGGTTCAGGACCACTGCTCGGAGATTGAAGAAAAGAGCCTTCTGATCATTGGCAAAAGATCCGGAGGAAAGTTTAAACAAAAAACAAGAATTAAAATGCCACGCACAAATTTCCAAGAACTTCTTGATGCAGGCGTACACTTCGGCCACCTGGCCAGGAAGTGGAACCCTAAGATGGCTCCGTACATCTTCGACCAGAAGAACGGAATCCACATCATCGACCTGCACAAGACCATCGTCAAGATAGACGAGGCTGCTGATGCAATGAAAGAGCTTGCGCGTTCAGGTCGCAAGATTCTCTTTGTGGCCACTAAGAAACAGGCCAAGGAGATCGTTGCAGAGAAGGCAACGGCAGTCAATATGCCATCGATAACCGAGCGCTGGGCTGGTGGTATGCTTACCAACTTCCCTACCATCCGCAAGGCTATCAAGAAGATGAACACCATCGACAAGATGAAGGAGGACGGCACATTCGAGAAGCTCGCCAAGAGAGAGCGTCTGCAGATTGACCGTCAGAGAGAGAAACTGGAGAAGAACCTTGGTTCCATCAAGGACATGAGCCGTCTCCCGTCAGCGCTCTTCGTAGTTGACATCCAGAAGGAAGCCAACGCCGTCAAGGAGGCCAACCGCCTCAACATCCCGGTATTCGCATTGGTTGACACTTGTTGCGATCCTACCCCGATTGATTATGTGATACCGGCTAACGACGACGCTACGAAGTCGATCGAGACCATCCTCAATGTTCTTTGTGGAGCTATTCAGGAAGGCCTCAACGAGAGAAAGCTTGAGAAAGAGAAGGAAGCCAGTGACGAGGCCGCCGAAGGCGATGCTCTCGCCAACCCTACAGGCAAGAAGCTCCGCGCCCGCAAGAATGCGAAGCCGGTTGATGTAGAGGCTGAGGCCACGCCGGCCGCAGAGGCTGCTCCGGCCGCAGAGGCCGCCGAGGCTCCAAAGGCCGAGGAAACAAAAGCTGAATAATTTAAAGGACAACGAGTTATGGCAATTACAGCACAAGACGTAATGAAATTACGCAAGATGACCTCCGCTGGTATGATGGACTGCAAGAACGCTCTCACCGAGGCTGAGGGTGACTTCGAGAAGGCTGTCAACATCATCCGTGAGAAGGGTAAGCTCGTCGCTGCGAAGCGTGCCGACCGTGAGACTTCCGAGGGTGCGGTTCTTGTCCGCATCAAGGGGGGCAAGGGCATCATCGTATGCCTCGGTTGCGAGACTGACTTTGTTTCCGCCACACCAGACTTCAAGGCTCTCGCCGCAGAGATCGCCGACGCCGCTATCGCGTCATTCCCTGCCGATATCGAAGGCCTGAAGGCAAGCAAGTGCTCCAACGGTCACACTGTCGAGGAGGAGATCTCCGCCCAGACCGGCAAGACCGGTGAGAAGCACGTTCTCGCCTACTATGCCGCTCTTGAGGCTCCGTTCATCGGTGACTATGTTCACTTCAACGGTAAGCTCGGCGCCATCGTGGCTTTCAACAAGGAGATTCCTGCGGAGCTCGGCAAGGCCGTCGCACAGCAGGTGACCGCCATGAATCCGGTTTCTGTCTCAGCTGCGGACTGCCCTGCTGAGGTGGTTGAGAGGGAGCGCGAGCTCGCGATCCAGAAGACCAAGGACGAGATGGTTCAGAAGGCTGTCGAGGCCGCTCTCAAGAAGGTCGGCATCAATCCTGCCCACGTTGACAGCGAGGATCACATCGAGTCCAACACCGCCAAGGGTTGGATCACTCCAGAGCAGGCTGAGCAGGCCCGTGAGATCATCAAGACCGTCTCTGCCGAGAAGGCTGCGTCTCTCCCTGAGCAGATGATCCAGAACATCGCCAACGGACGTATCCAGAAGTTCTTCAAGGAGTCTACCCTTGAGGAGCAGGAGTTCGTTCAGTCCGATGACAAGAAGACTGTAGCCGAGCACATCAAGTCTGTTGATCCTGAGGCTAAGGTCGTTGCATTCAAGAGATTCTCTCTCAGCGACTAATCATCGGTCTTAAAGATAGTGAAGGCTGGCCGTTTGGTCAGCCTTTTCTTGTGTTTTTTTTTGAAGGTTACTAACTTTGCGGCATGGAAAACAAACGGTTTTTGGAGTGTTGCTGCACCGATGCGGCGGAGGCGGTCGAGGCCATGACGGGCGGGGCCGGCAGGGTGGAGCTCTGCGAGGATCTGCCGTGCGGGGGAGTCACTCCGGGCAGAGGCAACATCGAGGAGACGCTGAGGCGTGTGAATATCCCCGTGAATGTGCTGATCAGGGCGCGCGGGGGAGACTTCGTCTATGACGAGGATGAGATCGAAGCCATGATCGGATCCGTGAGAATGTGCCGCGAACTTGGCGTGAACGGCGTGGTTGTCGGTGCCTTGAGGGCGGACGGGAGCGTGGACACGGAGGCGATCGGAAGGCTGATGGCCGAGGCGCAAGGGTTGCGCGTCACCTTCCACAGGGCGTTCGACGAATTCGCCCGCAAACAAGCACAGAAGCACCGCGAAATCCTCGCCCATGTCGAAGCCGAACTGAACCTACCAAAAAGCCTCCGCCGCAACGCTACGAAAGCTATGGAAGAATAATTCCGCTGTTTTATACAAAAGATTTTCTGGTCCTTTTGAAGGGCCAGAAAAAATGACTATATTTGCAGAGATTAGTAAAGCATGTCAAGTATAAGGTGTTAACAATCAATATATAATTCAGGTATTAAAGGGCCAGATAATGAGAAAGACGATTGAGCAACTCAAGACGATGCGCGAGACCGAAGATCACGTAGAGTTCAAGAAAGGCGAGCAAGGGAATGTCTCCTACAACGGAGGAAACAAGGTCAATCCTTCCGATAGGCGCAAATGTATCTTGGGTTATGTCACCGCTCTTTGCAATGAAAAAGGCGGCTCACTGGTCATAGGAATGCATGATTCCTATCCTCACACGGTTATTGGAACGAAGCAGAACGAGGACGGCGTCGGTCTGCTCGAGTCCAGGATCTATAATGATACCGGCATCAGGACAGACATCTACGAGCTTTACGAGAATGACAAGCGCGTGTTGGTCATAGATGTTCCTTCACGCCCCAGGGGAAGAATCTTCAAGTTCGAAGATGTGCCGCTTATGCGAGTAGGAGAAGAACTGAAACCGATGTCAGATGAAGTATATCTCAGCATCATTCAGGAACAGGAGCCGGATTTCTCCGAGCAGTTTTGCGAAGGTGTTTCGATCGACGATTTAGACAATGAGGCCATAGAGATTCTGAAGGATAAGTATGCAAAGAAGCAGAAGAATCCCTCCTTCCGCTCTTTGGAAAACTATCAGGCACTTTCTGATTTAGGTCTAATCTTTCAAGGGAAAGTGACGAATGCGGCCGTTATCCTTGTCGGCAAGAAAGACATCATCAACAGCAAGTACCCTCAGGCAAAAATATCACTTGAATACCGGACGGGTGAATCCAACATCCACTTTGACGCCCGTGAGTTTTTTGATGGTCCTTACTATATCATGATTGACAAGCTTTGGGCTGCAATTAACTCTCGGAATGGTTCCGTTCCGGTCCGTAACGGCATATATAAGGATTACGACATTCCTCTTTTCAACGAAGACGTCATTCGTGAGGCATTAAACAACGCTATCGCTCATCGTGCCTACGATATTCAGGGAGAGATTGTCGTGAAACAATACCCAACGCAGATGATATTCGTCAATCCAGGCGGCTTTCCGCACGGAGTCACCATTGACAATATCCTCTATGTTCAGAGTACCCCGAGAAACCGACTTCTTGCAGATGTCCTCTCAAAGACCGGTTTGGTAGAACGTTCCGGACAAGGTGTAGACAATATATTCTTGGACACTCTTTCCGAAGGTAAGCCGGCACCTGATTATAGCAAGACTGACGACTTCTGCGTTACGCTCATTCTGTCCTCCAAGATCGAGGATGCCGCGTTTTCTCAGTTCATCAACTCCATTCAAGATTCTCTCCCGGATGACGCAAAACTGAACGTCTATGATATTCTAACGCTGAATACAATCCGCCAGACTAAAAACCGTCAGTCTTTGGACAAGAAGATTGTCACGAAACTGCTTAAGGCCGGATACATTGAACAGCGAGGACGGACGAGTGGAACCTACTACATTTTGGGGAAGGATTACTATGAACTGTCCGGAAAAATGTCCGAATATTTCACTCTCACAGATTGGGACGAAAACCAGGTCTTGTCAATCGTCGCGTCGTTCCTGAAGAAGAACAAAACGGCCAAGATGGGTGATTTTGCCAATCTGTTTGTCGGCCACCTCTCGAGAAAGCAGATTAGAAGCTATATTGAGAAACTTGTAGAGAATGGGATGCTCACTTATACCGGAGAAGGTAAAATGCGGACATACTCATTGAGCAAACGATACGAGAGTGAGATTGCATTGATCACCAAAGCCGTCGAGATTGGTCTGAATGAAATCAGCAAGCAGGTAAAGGACCAGAAAAAGGACCAATAACAGAGCTGAAATAACGGTTATTTGCGCGTAATTGATTGATAATCAGTAAAAATAAAGGGCCGGAACCTTTAGCATAAGAACTGCGTCATCTCGTTGAGGTGGCGGCAGTTCTATTATCCAGTCAATTTGCCCGAATTCTACTTGACCCTCACAAAGTGCCGATATTCAGACCCCCACGTCCCCACGGAATACGTCGTCCCTTCCTTCTGTCAGACTATCTCCTTGGATGTCAATTTGACGAGCGTATAGGTGACATTGCTGTAGTCCGACATCTGCGGATTAATCGTGATGGTGCCCTTATTGATCAGGTCGATGGCATACCTGCCGCTGTAATCGTGCGATTCGCCACCCAGCGCATCATAAGTGTGGAGCTGGTAATTATTGTTCCCGTCAAAGGTGTATTCCACGGAACCATCCATCGCAAAGACCGAGGGGGCATACTGCTCAGACCAGGTGCCCTCCAGTTTGCTCATATCCGGTTTCTCACATCCGCACAGCCCTGCCATCAGCAGTGCCACACATACAAAAGTCAAAATCTTTCTCATTTTTCCCGGTTCCTGTCAGGACATGACTATGTATCGCTTACCGACGAGGTCTCCGCTAAAAATGCTTAGAGAGCCAATCAGATTTGCTTGGGTGTTGGCTTTTGCGATGGTTGGGAAAAGACATCCTGTGCAATTCTGATTTGGGTATATAAAATGAGAATGTCCCAGAGAGTGCTCGGAGCAGGATTTGTCGGGATTTGCTGAAACAGAATTTCAGCGAATCGCTGCCTTGGTTGGTTGTAACCACAATTCCGATGAAATCGTGCATGGCGTGAGTAATCTGAGGTGCTATACATGATGAGTCCGGGGCTTTTTGTCTGAAATCATTTTGATTATCTGATGCGGTTGCGGTAAGAAACAGAGTGCAAAAAGAAATGTCCGGAGCCAGACTTGCGCCAAAGCGGGATGTTGCGAGGCGATTATGCCATACATTTTATCAAGGGAGAAGGTACTATCTGCAAGTGTCTGACAATCAGTGGGTGGTGGTTCACCTTTTGACTGTCAGGTAGTTTTGGTTAGATGCCAGACGTTTTGAGGCGGATGCTTTTTGTAAGCGGCTCTGTAGTTGAATGTTACAAATAAATGTAATTTGACGCTCTCACTTAACCGGAAAATCCAGCGCTGTTTTTCCGGTCCATATTCCGGATTTTGTATAACTTTGCATCATGGAAAACAAACGGTTTTTGGAGTGTTGCTGCACGGATGCGGCGGAGGCGGTCGAGGCCATGAGGGGCGGGGCCGGCAGGGTGGAGCTCTGCGAGGATCTGCCGTGCGGGGGAGTCACTCCGGGCAGAGGCAACATCGAGGAGACGCTGAGGCGTGTGAATATCCCCGTGAATGTGCTGATCAGGGCGCGCGGGGGAGACTTCGTCTATGACGAGGATGAGATCGAAGCCATGATCGGATCCGTGAGAATGTGCCGCGAACTTGGCGTGAACGGCGTGGTTGTCGGTGCCTTGAGGGCGGACGGGAGCGTGGACACGGAGGCGATCGGAAGGCTGATGGCCGAGGCGCAAGGGTTGCGCGTCACCTTCCACAGGGCGTTCGACGAGTGCGCCGAGCCGTTCAGGGCGCTGGAGGACATCATCTCACTTGGCTGCGACAGGCTCCTCACGGCGGGACATGCGGGCAATGTCAACGATGGTGAGCGTACCCTTAGGGAATTGAACATCAAGGCTGGCGGCAGGATCATCATTCTTGCCGGCTCGGGAGTAAGGCCGGGGAACATCGCCCGGCTTGAGGCATCAACCGGGTGCAAGGAGTTTCACTCCTCCTCCCACGGCCCGGACGGCAGAACATCGCGCGAAGTCGTGGCCGCTATGGTTAATTATAATCAATGAATATGTCAGAAGAAACGCTGAATGCCTCCAAGGAGGAAGTCTCCCTTTGGCAGATCTTCACGGTCTTCGCCAAGATCGGGGCGTTCACCATCGGAGGAGGCTACGCCATGATACCTCTGATCAGGGACGAGATGATTAAAAGGGACTGGATGTCGGACGAGGAACTGCCGGACATCATCGCGATGGCGCAGTCCGCACCAGGAGTGCTGGCGGTGAACATGTCCATATTCGTCGGCCACAAACTCCGTGGCGTGAAGGGGAGCGTGGTCGCCACACTTGGCTCGGTGATCCCGTCCTTTGTCGCCATCCTGCTGATAGCCATGGTGTTCACAAATTTCAGGGACAATCCCGTGGTCGAACGCATATTCAAAGGCATCCGTCCTGTGGTCGTGTCGCTGATCGCCGTGCCGATGATCAACATGGCCAGGAAGAACAACAAGACCTGGTGGGCTTGGGCGATTTCGGCGGTGACGCTGTTCCTGGTCGCCTTCCTGAGCTTTTCACCGGTCTACATACTGTTGGTGCTGATTGTGGTTTCCGCCGGCATCGCTGTCATCAGGGACAAAAAGGAGGTGCGGAATGACTGAGGTGACACTGATTCTTCAGCTTTTCGGGGTTTTCTTCGTCATCGGTCTCTTCACCTTCGGCGGAGGCTACGCCATGCTGTCCTTCATACAGACGCAGGTCGTCGTGGCGCACGGCTGGCTGTCCGAAAGCGCGTTCACCGACATCGTGGCCATCTCCCAGATGACTCCCGGCCCCGTCGGTATCAACTGCGCCACCTATGTCGGCTATGAGGTTCTGCATCAGGCCGGAGCGAGCCATCTCGCCGGCATTCTGGGATCCCTGTCGGCGACTTTCGCCGTGATCCTGCCCTCTTTCATCATCGTCTTGGCCATCGTCAAGTTCTACACCAAGTTCAAGAACAGCCGTGTCTTCGCGGGTGTCCTGGGCAGCCTGAGGCCGGCCGTCGTGGGACTCATCGGAGCGGCGGCTTTGATCCTGATGTTCACCGTTACCTGGAACGGAGCCGTGCCGCGGATCAGCATTGTCAGGGAGAACTTTCCGGATCTGATCAGCTGGGGACTTTTCGCCGCTGCGGTAGTGGCCTCGATGGTCTTCAAGGTCGGACCGATCAAAATTATTGTCGCCGGCGGTGTCCTTGGATTGCTTTTATACTGATAACCGAAAGATTTTCGTATCTTTAGCCCTTGTTGGAACATAATAATAACGTTAACATATTCAATTATGAGAAAATTCATCAACATCATCGCTCTCTCGCTTCTTTTCGCCTCCTGTAGCTTGAAGGCCAAAGACGCGGAAACAACGATCAATGTCATCCCTTATCCTCAAAGCGTAAAGGTGGAGAAGGGCTTTTTCAAGGGTGCCGGCGCCAATGTCAACTGCGACCAGGCCATCGACACTCGGTCCCAGACCGTCATCAAGGAGTTTGCCGACAAGATCACGTTCGTCAGCGGACGGATCTGTTCTTTCGCTACATCTGTCGGTCTGGAGAAGAGCGCCTCTTCCGTAAAGGGCTTCCTGTTCCTCAAGGACTCCTCGCTCGCCGATGAGGAATATTCAATCTCCATCAACAAGCGTGGCTGCGTGGTCAAAGCCTCCTCGTTCAACGGTTTCCTCTATGCCGTTCAGACCCTTAAGCAGCTCACGAGTGTCAAGGTGTTCGGCAGCGAGCCTGATCCTGCCGAGAAGTTCCTCTTCCCTTGCGTGGAGATCAAGGACAAGCCGCGCTTCGCCTACAGGGGAATGCATCTTGACTGCTCCAGGCATTTCTTCTCTGTCGAGGAGGTTAAGAGGTATCTGGACATCATGGCCGTCTACAAGCTCAACCGCTTCCACTGGCATCTTACCGATGACCAGGGCTGGAGGGTGGAGATCAAGAAGTACCCGAAGCTCACCGAGATCGGCGCGTTCAGGAACGGCACCGTCATCAAGAAGGACTGGGGCAGCAACGACGGCATCCGCTACGGCGGCTACTACACTCAGGATCAGATGAAAGACATCGTCGCCTATGCCGCGGGACTCGGCATCACTGTCATCCCGGAGATCGACCTTCCAGGCCACATGATGGGTGTGCTGGCCGCTTATCCTGAGCTCGGCTGCACCGGCGGTCCTTACGAGGTCTGGACAAGATGGGGTGTCTCAGAGCAGGTGCTTTGCCCTGGAAAGGAAGCGATGTTCTCGTTCCTTGAGGATGTGTTCACCGAACTGATGGACATCTTCCCTTCTGAATATATCCACATCGGCGGCGACGAGTGTCCGAAGACCGAGTGGGAGAAGTGTCCTGCCTGCCAGGCCAGGATCAAGCAGCTGGGCATCAAGGCGGATGGTCAACACTCCGCCGAGCAGTTCCTTCAGAGCTATGTGACCGCGCGCGTCCAGAAGTTCCTCAATGACCACGGCCGCAGGATCATCGGCTGGGACGAGGTGCTTGAGGGCGAGTTGGCCGAAGGGGCGACCGTGATGTCCTGGAGAGGCACGGAAGGCGGCATCAAGGCTTCCGCCATGGGTTTCGACGTCATCATGACACCTAACACCTACTGCTATTTTGACTACTATCAGTCAGAGGATCAGGACAAGGAGCCTTTCGGCATCGGTGGCTTCCTCCCTTGGGACAAGGTCTATTCCTACGAGCCTCTTGAGGGCTTGAACGACAGTCAGCAGAAGCACATCCTCGGTGTGCAGGCCAACCTTTGGACTGAATATGTCGCCACTCCGGAGCATCTGGAGTACATGCTTCTCCCGCGTATGAACGCGCTCAGCGAGGTTCAGTGGTGTGAACCTGAGAATAAGGACATCGAAAGGTTCAAGGCGGCGATGGAGGCGGAGTCATTCAAGATCTTCGACATCCTTGGCTACAACTACCGCAAGTTTTAATTATTTATGAACTCAAGTTTCGCATTTGCGAAACACCACTCTTCTTCACTGCTTGCAGTGAAAGCAAGTCCCTCCCCCGAGGGGAGGGATTTAGGGAGAGGGTAACGTGAAAAGATGTGGGTGGGCAATCACCTCCGAACGTGAGATAATGTATTTGACAGCAGGTGATTGCCTACTTGCGAAAGTTTAGTTATGAATATGAGAAAGAACGTTTTCAATCTTCTCGTCTGCGCCTCCGCGGCAGCGATGATCATCGGCTGCGGAAACGGTGCGAGAAAAGCCGCCGCGGAGGCTGAGGCCGCCGCGGAGCAGGCTCGTTTGGATTCAGTAGAGGCGGCTCAGAAAGCCGAGAAAGCAAAAGAAATTATGGAGACCATTGCAAATCTGCCGGAAGAGCCGGTTTTTGACATCGTGACGAACCTTGGAACGATCAAGGTTAAACTTTACAGCAAGACCCCGAAGCATCGCGAGAACTTCGCCAAACTGGCTTTGGAAGGCTACTATGACAGCCTTCTTTTCCACAGGGTGATCAACGGATTCATGATTCAGGGCGGAGACCCGTTCACGCGCGACACTTCCGCCGCCGCGGTGGCCAAGTACGGTCAGGGTGGCCCTGGCTACACGATTCCTGCCGAGTTCGTTCCTGAATATACCCACAAGAAGGGCGCTCTCGCGGCTGCCCGAAGAGGCGATGTCGCCAACCCGATGAAGGAATCCTCTGGCTCCCAGTTCTACATTGTGCAGAACCCTGAGACCTGCGCCCAGCTGGACGGAGGCTACACCGTCTTCGGTGAGACGGTCAGCGGACTTGACATCATCGACAGGATCGCCCAGGTCGCCACAGACCAAAGGGACAAACCTCTGATGGATGTACGCATCAAGACCGTCAAACTCGATGAGTCCTGCCTGCCGAAGGTGGAGAAATCCGGGACTGAGGCCGAGTCTGAGGCGGCTAAAAAGTAGCTAAAAATTGATGGAAAACAAGGGTGTTCGTCCTTTGGGACAAACATACAGCGATTTGGGACAAATAATTCTTTTACACTCTTGTTTGTTTTATTAAAAAAGTATACCTTTGCAACGAATAGTTTTTTCATAGGTTAAGTTTTAGGTTAGAATTGCGAACGGGGTCTGCTGGGACAGCAAACCCCGTTCATCTTTTTATAGATAAATCATTGGTTATCAATCAGTTACCCCCCCCTATGCCATTCCTTGCCGAAAAAAAGGAATCTGCTTCCGCTCTTCACCTCGCAATCGTCCCGTCTGTTAATGAATATTCATTCAAGTTTTCGCATATTCAATTCATTTTTTCCATCTGCCGGGAGGGTAGCGTGGAACCTTGGAAGCCTTCCGCATGAGCTTCGGCAGATTGAGACCCCAACAAGTTGTGAGGCATCTTGAATGAATGCCAAGAACTTGGTATTGTGACAAGAAACGAGTCAGGCTAAATTTGCCGACGGTTATCAAGTAGTGATTATGCTGTCGTCTTTTTTATCCGCACTTATTGTTGTCATCGGGCAGTTCTCGGTTTCGGGGACAGTGACTGACGCGAATGACAGGTCTCCATTGTCCGAGGCCGTTGTGTCTGTGGAGAAGGACGGCCGGACAGTCAAGTGGGGCGTGTCTGACAATTACGGCAGATATAGCATAAAAGGTTTGTCCGAAGGGAACTATACGGTGAGGTTCTCTTATGTAGGATACAAGGCGGCCTCACGTGAGATTTCACTGTCCCGGGATTTGGAACTCTCCCAGAGCCTTGTCCCCGAGACGGAAACATTGAAAGAGGTGACGGTGACAGCCGTGGAGAACAAGGGTGTCACTTCGTCCACGAGAATAGGCCGGGACGCGATCGCCCACATCCAGCCATCGAGTTTCGCCGATTTGCTGGAACTGCTCCCGGGAGGAATGGCCAAAGATCCCGTGCTGGGTAGTCCGCAACTCATCAACCTTCGGTCTGCCAACGCGTTGTCCAATGCCAATTACGCCACTTCGGCTTTGGGTACCCGTTTCGTGATTGACGGTCGCCCGATAAACAATGACGCCAACATGCAGTCCACTCCCGCATACAGCAATTATGGCGGCGGCTATGTCAACTTCGGAACGGATATGCGGGAGATCAGCACCGAGGACATCGAAAACGTGGACATTGTCCGAGGCATCGCATCGGTGAAATACGGAGACCTTACAAGCGGCCTTGTGAATATCACAAGAAAACGCGGCGGCAAAGACCTGCACGCCAGATTCAAGTCAGACATGAAGAGTAAGCTCTTCTATCTCGGCAAGGGATTCGAGTGGGGAGACAGATCTGATCGCCTTACCCTCAATTCCAGTGTGAATTTCCTGGATTCCCGTTCTGATCCTCGTCAGACTCGTCAGAATTGGAAGAGGCTGACGGCCAGTGTGCGGGCGGGAAGGGATCTGATCGACGACAGATTCAGAAAAACATTCTCGGCAAGCCTTGACTATACAGGCTCCTTTGACAATCAGAACTCGGATGTCGATCTGGATGTCGCGGAAGGCGGAACGCCGGTCGAAACCTATAGATCCACCTACAACAAGTTCTCCATCGGCGGTCGCTTCAGTGTCAAGTCCCAAGACGAGGACAGCTTTTTCCGCCTGTGGGAAGGCGACGCATCGATCAGTTGTGAGAAGGATGAGATCAGCCGGTGGAGGCGTGTCTCCTTGGGCAAGTCAACCCCGGTCTCCACATCCCTTGATCCTGGCGTGCATGACGCCCTGATGGTACCTGCCAAGTATGATGCCACGTTACGGGTGGACGGTCTGCCGTTCTATGCATTCGCAAGCACCTCCGCGACTTTCGCCAAAGGAATATCCCGTCTTCAGGTCGGGGCGGAATGGAACATGGACAAAAACTACGGACGCGGGACGATTTTCGACACATCAAGGCCCTTCTCCACCAGCATGAGCGTCCGGCCCCGTCCGTACAGTTCGATTCCCGCTACGCATAGGTTCTCCGCTTTCGCCGAGGAAAGCCTGAGAAAGGGGATCGGATCTTTCTCGTTGGATTGGGTGCTGGGGCTTCGCGCTGAGATGATGACCGGTGCAGGGAAGAAGTTCTTGGTGGACATGAAGCCTTATCTGGATCCCCGTACAAATGTGAGGCTGACTTTCCCGACGGTTTCTCCCGGCGGCAATAAACTGGAAACCAGCGTTTACGGCGGCATAGGACGGCACACCAAGTTCCCTACCATGGACATGCTGTTCCCGGATCCTATCTATGGGGACATCACCCAGCTCAACTATTGGCCCGTGGAGGAGAACCTCCGAAGAGTGAATGTACTTGTGTACAAAGTGGATCCGACCAATCTGAATCTACAGGCGGCGAGTAATGTGAAATGGGAGATCGGGGTCAATGCCGACTGGAACGGTTATTCGTTTTCCATGGACTTTTTCCGTGAGAACATGACTTCCGGCTTCCGCTATTCCTATGAGTACCTGTCAGTCGAGTTTAAGAGATACGATGCCTCTGCGATAGACAAGTCCTCCTTGGCCGGGCCGCCGGATCTGTCCGGTCTGCCTTACCGGAACGACACGGTCCTGACAGCTTACAGTTTCACGACTAACGGAAGCCGGACATTGAAGAAAGGCATCGAATTCTCGTTCGGTTCCAGAAGGATAAAGGCATTGAACACGAAAATCTCCGCCAACGGGGCATGGTTCAGGACTGAATATATGAACAGCCAACCTGAATATTACCGGCCGAGCGTGATGATAGACGGCAAGTCTTACCCGTACATAGGCATCTACGACAAGAATGACGGGAGTTTTTACGATTCCCTGATCACGAACCTGATGATGGACACGCAGATTCCTGGTCTGGGCCTGATTTTCTCGACATCTTTCCAATGCATGTGGTTCTCCGGGTACAAGTCAATGCCCGACAGCAAATATCCCGACTCCTACATGGACAAGGCCGGGAATATTCATCCTTTCGATGCCGACCTTGCCGCCGGCGACGCTGTGCTTAGGCATCTGATAAAGAATTACACGCCGTCCCTTTTTCAGTACCAGCGAACCCCGTTCGCAATGAACGTGAACCTCAAGGTGATGAAGAAACTCTACCGGGACAAGGTGTCTTGCTCCCTCTATGTCAACAAGATATTCGATGTGACTCCGGACTATCACAGGAATGGCGCTCTGGTCCGGAGAAGTGTGACTCCGTATTTCGGGATGGAACTTGATTTCAGAATATGAGACTCAAAGGTTTGATAATGGTGTCGCTGTTGCTCCCGCTCGTCTTCTCGTGCGGGCGAAGCGTTGACGGGATTTATTCCAACGTGACTCTGAACGCCGCGTGCGAAGGCTTGGAGCTGGTGTCCATCCGTGTGGACAATTCGCTGAAAGGCAACTTTTTCCGTAACCTCAACACCGGAGAGGAATATTCCTACCCGCTGTTCGTGAACGGCAGTTGCGCGTTGAAGGTTCTGAAAGGCGTGTACATTTTCGCGTTTGACGGCACCGCCACATTGCCCGACGGCTCCACATGTCGTGTCAGATGCTACGAACACCGTTCGCCGAATGATTCCGTGAACATTCTGGATGATGATGTGGAACTCACTTTTGAATTGCTGAAGCTATGAGAGGGGGTCTTGCCGTCATATTGTGCGCCCTTGTCAGCGCGCCTTTGTCCTTAAGCGGGCAGGGTGTCAACCTCAGGACCAGGCAGTGGAACGATCCTTATGTGGCCATAGGGAACAAGGCCGCGTCCGATTACACGCCGGCAGCCTCCCTGCTGTCGCCGTACTATTCATATTCATCCGCCGCGGCCTCATTTGATCTGAGGGAGGAACGAAACGGCGCTTATGTTCCCGAAGAGGGTGATGCTTTGATGCAGGGGAGATTTGACGCCTGGTCGTTGTTGAGGCTCAAAGGTAATTCGGCGGTAAGCGGCAGGGTCGGCTATAGGCGGGCGGTCAAACGTGATGTCGTTCTTAACGAGACCGCCGACTACCGGCTATTGCGTCCGTATGTCCTCATTGACACTGTCGGAGGAGATCTTCAGCATGAGCAATATAGCTTCCGAGGCGCTTGGATGCGGCGTTCGGACAGGCTGGTGTGTTCCGTGTACGGAAGTTACAAGGCCGTACATGAGTACCGCAGCTTTGACCCGAGGCCAAGGAATGTCTCCTCTGACATTAAGGCGGACTTTTCCTTGGGCTATCTTTTCCCTCATGGAAGCGTCATCGGTTACGCCGGCTACAGGAAATACCATCAGCGTCAGGATGTCTCTTTCATGAACAATACCGGAGCCAACACCACGCTCTTCCATTACACCGGTCTCGGCAATGACTATTTCCGTTTCAGAAGCACCGGGGTGTTTGCCGCGACGCGTTATGCGGGACAGGGGTTGGAGGCTGGTGTCGTGGGAACCGGTGTGTCCGGAAGACTTCACTATGGCCTGTCCTATGACTTGCTGGAAGTTTCCCGTCATCTTTCAAACCAGAACGAGGCTCCTTTGAGCACCCTCGGAACCGAGACACTGAACTCTTTCGCGTCATACCGCGTCTCACCCTCTTTCGCTATGGAGACCGCCATTGAATATGAAAGACGTCGTGGCGATGAGAATGTCATAGACTGTGCCGCGTCCGGAATCTACAACAGCATATTGTCTTTGAAAATGTACACCCAAGACATGGTAAACGCCTCGCTTTCAGGTGTTGTACGTGTCGAAAAGCGTTACGGAACCTGGCATCTGATGCCTTCGGTGCGTTGGATGCTGTCTTCAGAGGAGTACCTTTATCCGTCATCCTGGATGGAATCCTCCACCTTGTCGGGTCGTCTTGCCGGAGGATTTTCCACGATCAAAGGACTGTGGCTGTGTGATTTGAGGACAGGCGTTGAATATTCTGGCTGCCTTTACGGCAGTCACTCTCTCCAATCCGGCGAGGAACTGTTCCGTGCCTCCTGCATTGACCGGTTTGAGAGACGGACAGCTGGTTCCCTTCAATGTAATGCGCAGGCTCTTGTGCAGCGGGAGATCCGTGGACTGCTGGCTGTCTTTTCACGTTTGTCCCTCGGAGGAATGTTCTACGGGCAAGGTTCGAGAATGCTGACCTTGACTGTCTCGATAGGAATTTCTTATTAATAATTAAAACATTATGAAAAAGTATCTTGTTATTTTACTCGCTGCCATGATGATCGTGGCTTGTAAGAAGGAAAAGACCGCACCGACTCTTTCCTTGTCTCCGACTGATCTTGAGTTCTCTTCCAAGGGAGGGAGCAAGACTGTGAAAGTTCAGACCAACACGGACTGGACACTCACCCCTGACGGTGCGGACTGGTACACTGTCTCTCCTACACAGGGAAGTGGAGTCACGGATGTCACCGTGACACTGAACGAGTACACGGATGCCAGCCCCAGAACCGCTCGGATCAAATTCAAGGCAGAGGGACTTGTTGAGACTCTTGCCATTGTGCAAACCCGTCCGGAGACTCCGAAGGATCCTGCCGAATTGAGCTATTCGGTCAGGGCTTATGCTCAGGACTACACTGTCCCGGCTCCTAAAGGCTTTACCTACAAGACGGTGTTGGAAGGAGAAGGATTGAGCCTTGTCTCCTCAGACCAGGAGAACATTGTGCTTCATTTTGATGCCAACACCACAGGACAGTCACGGAATTTCACCGTCACGGTGCTTACCACTGACGATGTAAGGCTTGAGAACATCTCATTCAAGCAGAGCTGCAGGAATGTCGAGCCTGGTGAATTTCTGATCGACGAGGTGTTCTTCTCCGGTTTCCTTATTCCCGGCTCAAACAATTCTGATTCCCGGGACGGCGACCAGTACATCAAAATCACCAACACCACCGGGGAGACGTTGTATGCCGACGGTGTCATGGTCGCCATCTCCGAGACAAACTCTCAGGTTGCGTCCACCGGCGCCTACTGGGCCTATCCAGCCCTTCCTGAAGGGGTCGGCGTGAACACAATCTATGAAGTTCCAGGTAAGGGCACAGATGTCCCTGTCGGGGGCGGCAAGTCCATTGTCCTTGCGATCAGCGCCCAGAACTTCAAGGCGGAGAACGGTGTGGGCTGTGATTTGAGCAAGGCGGATTTCGAGTTCTATGACGCGGAGGGGAATGATAATTTCCCGGACACCGACAATCCTGACGTTCCTAACCTTAATAGCTGGGTCAAGTCTTCGTGGAGTTTCACAGTTTTGCATAACAGAGGCTATGAGAGTTATGCCATTGCCTTGGCTCCTGTCGGTACGACCTCCGAGAGCTTTATGAAGGAGCGCGCCTGGATCGGCAAGCGTGTCATGGACTTTAACGGGTATCATTTCGAGCGGGACATAGAAAAAGCGTATGTCATTCCTAACGATTGGGTTCTTGACGCCGTGAACTGCGCCGTCATCGAAAACCTCGGCACGCTTGCGTTCAATGCCACAGTGGATGCCGGCTACACCAATGTCTCCACCATCGATAAGGATCCGGACCGTTTCGGGAAGTCTGTTCTGCGTAAACGTGGCGGTGATGGAAAGATTGTGGACACCAACAACTCCACCAATGATTTTGAGGTCTGCACGGCTCCTACAATGAAGTAAGTCGCTCGCCGCGTTAATCACTCGCTCACTTGTATCGGGAGTTGAGTGTAGTGGCTTGATTGATAGCATATTAGCTGTTTGTCTTTAGACTAATCGCTCTAAAGGCAAACAGTCTTTTTACTAATAATTAGTGATTATCCTCCATCAATACCAACTGTTAGTGATTGTAAAAATCTTGCAAAATGAATATTTTTGTAGCGATTTTGGATAAAAGTGTATTGAAGGGATAATCCCTATTGTATTTCGCATGAAACTTTCTGAACTCAAAACTGGTGAGGTCGGAGTCATCGCCAAGGTGAACGGCCACGGGGGGTTCCGGAAGAGGCTCATCGAGATGGGCTTCATCTCCGGAAAGCGTGTTGCGGTCGTGCTGAACGCTCCGCTTAAAGATCCTATTGAGTATGAGATACTTGGCTACAAGGTTTCGCTGCGCCGCTCCGAAGCCGGACTGATCGACGTGATCAGCGAGGAGGAGGCCAAGGCTTCCGTTGACTCCAAGCAGGACTTCACGTCCATCTGCGACGTGGACTGCGACGAGGTCGCCGCGCTGAATCTGGAGATGGCCCGTCTGGCAAAGGAGAGGCACCACGTCATCCGCGTCGCCCTCGTCGGCAACCCGAACTGCGGAAAGACATCACTCTTCAACATCGCCTCCGGCAGCCACGAGCACGTCGGCAACTACAGCGGCGTGACAGTGGACGCGAAGGAAGGGCATTTTGAATATGGCGGCTACAGGTTCGTCTTCGTTGATCTGCCGGGAACATATTCATTGTCAGCCTACAGCCCTGAGGAACTCTACGTCCGCAAGAACCTGGTCGAGAACGTGCCTGATGTCGTGGTCAATGTCGTGGACGCTTCCAACATCGAGAGGAACCTCTACCTCACGACCCAAGTTATCGACATGAACCTCCGTGTGGTGATGGCTCTGAACATGTACGATGAGTTGAAGGCAAGGGGAGACAGCCTTGACACCCAGCAACTTGGCTATCTTCTTGGAATGCCTGTCTGTCCGACCGTGAGCCGTGACGGGACCGGCATCCCCGAACTGCTGGACACCGTGATCAAGATCTACGAGCAGCACGACGAGAGACTGGCCAGGCACATCCACATCAACCACGGCCCGGAACTGGAGAAAAGCATCGACCGCATCAAACTCCTGATCCAGAAGAACCAGGACATCCGGGACAAGTACTCCACCCGCTATCTGGCCATCAAGTATCTGGAGAACGACAAGCAGATCGACGGGGTGATCGCCACCCTGCCGAACGCCGGCGAGATCGCCCAGGTGCGCTCCGAGGAGATAGCCCGCATCGAGAACCTGATCCACACGAGTCCGGAGTCCGCCATCGTCGATGCGAAATATTCATTCATCCACGGAGCCCTCGCCGAGACTTACACCCAGCATGTCGAAGCCAGGCCGCGGAAGACCGTCACCGACAGGATCGACGCTGTCGTCACGAACAAATGGGCGGCGTTCCCGATCTTCATACTCCTTCTTTACCTCATCTTCCAGTCCACCTTCACGCTGGGCAACTATCCGATGAACTGGATCGACTGGCTGGTGGGGCAGTTCGGGGATTTCGTCGCGAACTTTATGAAGGACGGCTGGTTCAAGGATCTTCTCGTAGATGGCGTGATCGCCGGAGTGGGAAGCGTCCTCGTGTTCCTGCCTAACATCTTGATACTCTATTTCTTCCTTTCGATAATGGAGGACTCCGGGTACATGGCCCGCGCCGCCTTCATCGTGGACAAGCTGATGCACAGGATCGGCCTTCACGGCAAGTCCTTCATCCCGATGGTTATGGGCTTCGGCTGCAACGTGCCGGCGATCATGGCGACCAGAGCCATCGAGAGCCGCAAAAGCCGCCTCATCACGATCGCCATCATTCCATTCATGTCCTGCGCCGGCCGGCTGCCGATCTTCGTCCTTCTCGCCGGAGCCTTCTTCCCCCACAATTCCGCCCTCGCTCTTTTAGGAATATACTTCCTCGGGGTTCTGATGGCGATTCTGTCGGCGGTCGTGCTGAGCCGTTTCATCAAGGAGGACGACCTTCCGTTCGTGATGGAGCTGCCGCCTTATAGGGTGCCGACCGGCAAGGCCATCTGGCGCCACACCTGGGAGAAGGGAAAGCAATATCTTGAGAAGATGGCCACCACGATTCTCATCGGCTCAGTCGTGATCTGGTGCCTTGGCTATTTCCCGCGCTCGGACAAAGGCGCTGAGTATCAGCAGGAACATTCGTACATCGGCCAGCTCGGCAAGGCTGTCTCTCCGGCTTTGGATCCGCTCGGATTCAGCTGGAAGATGGACATCGGCCTGTTGACTGGTGTCGTTGCGAAAGAGTTGGTTGTCAGTACTTTGGGCGTGATGTACGCTTCGGACGAGCCGGCTGTCTCCGAAGCTGTCGAGGCCGCCGACACGGATGCCCTTGCCGCCGACACCCAGCTTCAAGGCACATTGGCGCGCTCGGTCACCCTGCCTGCCGCCGTGGCCTACATGATATTCATTCTCCTGTATTTCCCTTGCATCGCTACCTTTGTGGCGATCAAGAACGAGACCGGCAAGTGGCGTTGGGCCGTGGCGGTCTGCGTCTACACCATGATCGTCGCCTGGTTGGCGGCGTTCGTCGGCTTCCACATTACAGCGCTATTGATTTGATTATGAGACAGAAATATACAACCCAGATGTCAGTGTCGGATCTGATTGACATCGACTACAGCCTGCTTCAGGTGATCTCCAGAATGGGGCTTTCCCTGAAATATGCCGGACTGCCGGTGTCCGAGGCCTGCCGGAACAGCGGCGTCGATCCGGACACATTCATCCTGATCTGCAATGTCTATTCCTTCCCGGACCACGTGCCGTCAGAATCAGAACTGGAGAGAGGAAACATCAAGGACATCATCGGCTACCTCCACAGATCCCACCTCTACTACACCGGCAGGGCTCTCCGCACCCTTGAGGCCTCGTTCGACAGACTTGTGGAGCCTTTTGACGAGAGGCAGAAGAAGGTTGTCCTGAAATTCTTCAACGACTACAGGGATGAGCTTGACAAGCATTTCGCCTACGAGGAGGAGGTGGTCTTTCCGTATGTCGAGTCCCTGCTGCGAGGCGCGGCGGGAGACTCTGAATATTCCATCGAACAGTTCGAGGAACATCACGAGAATGTGGAGGAGAAGCTGGAGGACATGAAGAACATCGTGATGAGGTACCTGCCCGGCGACTGCTCCGATGAACTGAAGATCACGGTGCTTCTGGCCATCTACCATCTGCACGATGATCTCAGGAGGCATACCTATGTTGAGAATAATATTCTGGTGCCGGTGGTGAGCAGACTTGAACAAGATGGAGAATAGGAAGAAAATAGTGTTCATCATCCCTTCTGACATTGTGGCCAGAGGGTTCGAAAGTGTCCTGTCCCGGCAGGGGGATTTTCTTGTCCTGGAAAACCTCATGGATTACTCCAAGCCAAGGGAGGCGCGTCTGCGGATTCTGGATCCGGATGTGGTCATTGTGGATCCGGCGGTGTTCGATTTCCGAAGCCGTAAGGATGGTCGCCTTCTGATCTCTGAACTGTGCGATGCGACCGTGTTGGCTCTGGAGGGACCGGCTGTGACGGAGGACATTCTCAGACAGTATGACGGGGCGGTCTCGTTGTACGATGACGCCGCAGGAATAGTCCGTAAGATCCGTTCGGCCATGGATTCGAGGCTGCCGGAGCCATCGGGCGAGGGCAATGAGTTGTCTTCGCGTGAGAAGGAGATTCTGGTTTGTGTGGCGCAGGGGATGCTGAACAAGGAGATCGCCGACAAGTTCAGTCTGTCCATCTACACCGTCATCACGCATCGTAAGAACATCACGCGCAAGACCGGCATCAAGACTGTCGCCGGCCTCACCGTCTATGCGATCCTCAACAATCTCATTGACATTAATTCTGTGCAGTAACTTCGTTTGCTGAGCTTGTAGAAGCACCGATGTTACTAACAACCTCTAAAGGATAGTCAGTACCCCATTCAACCAGAATTTTGCACGTTACCAAAATTCTTGGGTTGAATGGGGTATCTGCCTATAGGGTGAGTTGTCCGAATGGTTCAAACCTATATTCTCGGTCACTGAGCTTGTCGAAGTGACATTATAGTTGGGATAGGCAATACCCCTCTCAACCAGAATTTTGCACGTTACCAAAATTCTTGGGTTGAGAGGGGTATTTGCCTATAGGCTAACTTGTCCGAATGGTTCAAACCTTATTCCGTCACAAAGTCTTCGGTGTGCTATTTCAGGTTAATCTCCGCAATGACGGGATAATGGTCTGAGTAGCGGACGCGGGGGACGGAATGGGAGACGGCGGTGAAATGCGACGGGTAAAGAATATAATCGATGCGGATGAAAGGCCAGAGGAATGAATATGTCGCTCCGAAGCCTTTGCCGGCTTCCACGAAGGAGTCGTCCCGGCCCTTTTTTAGACGGTTGTAGGTGTAGGACATCGGATTGTCGTTGAAATCACCCGTCACAATGGACTCAAGCGTACAGCCCTCGATGTCGGACATCACTTTGTCCACCTGCTCCGGCCTCCGGCGGATGGACTTCTTCATCTTCTCCTCCGTCGCCCACATCATGTCCCCATCCTGTTCCCTCACGGACTTCTTGAGCCTTGAAATAGAGATGTTGTAGCTCTCGAAGTGGCAGTTGTACACTCTCAGGACATTCCCTTCGCCGATCTTGAAGTCCGTGAAGATCGCCAGATTGGAACTCTTGTCAAACGTCAGCCTCCCCTTGTTCACTATCGGGAACTTGCTCAGTGTCACATTGCCATAGCTGCCTCTGTCGGTCAGGAACATGAAGTAGCCCAGATGGTAGTCAGGGAGACGCTTCCTGAAGTACTTCGCGACATCATATTCCCCGGGCAGGTTGACTTCCTGGAGGCACACGATGTCGGCGCCGCATCGACGGACAAAACTCATCACGGAATCCGCGCAGGCGGCCTGCCCGCCGTCGCCCTTGAATTCGGCCTCACGCCCCAAAGCGAAGTGTCCGACATTGTAGGTCAGGATCTTGACCGTGTCTTCTGTCCTTTCCTCCGCCCCTGAGGAGAATTGGAAATAGCGTCCGATGAATATGATTGACGGCAGCAAGGCCAGCAGCGGGATCATGAACGAGCTGGAACGGTTCTTTATGGCCATGATCAGGAACAGGCCATTGAGTACCGCTATCGGCACAAACAACAGTCCGAGGATGGTCATATACCATGCCTTTGCCGGGTTGACCACCATCGAGGCGTAGCTGAGAAGAAGCAGGAAGGCCGAGAGCAGCATCAGCATTCTTGTGATGATGCCGGCGAACGGGGACTTGTGTGAAGTTCTTCTCATGGTGTGGCGTTGTCTGAAATGCTACCTTATCTTTGCCAGAGTTTTCCTGTTTTCTTCCAGTAGAAAAGCAGGATGAAGCCGAACAGCATTCCTCCCAGGTGGGCGAAATGCGCCACGCCGTCCATTGTTCCGGTCACGCCGGTGAAAAGCTCAATGGCGATGAAGATCAGCACGAACCATTTGGCTTTCAGGGAGATCGGAGGGAAGATCAATGTCCAGACATCATTCGGATAAAGCATCGCGTAGCCGATCTGTATGCCGTAGATGGCTCCGGACGCTCCGAGGGTAGGGGTGCGCAGAAGGTTGATCTGGCCGGCGGTGAGTATCCCGGAATTGGCTGAGGCCATCGCTTCCATCTGGAAATATTCCACCACCGTGTGTGTCAGGACGGCTCCGAGGCCTGCCACGAAGTAGAAGATCAGGTACTTCTTCGAGCCGATTGTCCTCTCAAGCGCCGAACCGAACATCAGGAGGCAGAACATGTTGAAGAACAGGTGCCAGAAGCCTCCGTGCATGAACAGGTAGGTGACCGGCTGCCAGATCCTGAAGAGGGGAGACGCCGGGTAGAACATCGCGAACGTGCTGATCATGAAGTTCTGGTTGATCATTGTCGCGATGTACATCACAATGTTGATCAGCAGGATGTTCCTTGTCACTGGCGGGAATCTGTTGAGGAAGCCGCCGAATCCGTATTGTCCGTTGTTGTAGCTGTTGTATGCCATTCTGTTATATTCGTAAAATCAAAATAATTTTTCCACCTGCGAGGTGGTTACTATGGTCATGATCCTCTTCCCGCTTCCGGTCAGTTCCGCGTTGCTGCTGGAGATCAGGGCATCCAGGAGATGCCTCGCCTCCATCGGGGAAGTCAGCGCCGCCCCCGAGGACGCTCCCATGAGAGCGATCTTCTCGGCCATCGCCGACTCCATGACTCCCGGAAGCGACGAACTGTCGTCGGAAAGAATCAGCAGCAGGTCAAAGACCATCGTCTGGACTTTCCCGGCCTCGCATGAATATCCTTCCGGAACCCCATTGACCACAATAGTGTCCGTCCCGAAGGGCGTGATGTCGAATCCCAGTTTTGTCAGGATCCCGGCCTTGTCGTCGAAGATCGCTCTGTTGGCGGCTCCTACCTCGACTTTGACCGGGAACATGTTCGCCTGCGTGACGTGCTCGTTCTTGGTGAGGGCGGCGAGCGCTCTGTCGAAGAGTATCCTTTCCCTTGCTCTTCTGACGTTCACGATCATCAGTCCGTCATTCACCGGCGAGACGATGTACTTTCCGTCCAGGATTATTGTCTGCGTGACCGGCAGAGTCTTCTCTTCGAAAAGTTTGCCATAGTCCTCTCTCCGGTCGACATATTGCCCGAAATTCCTTGATGCGGATCCGTATCCCCCGTCCGCAGGGCCGCCGCTTCCGGCCACCGGACCCGTTGAGGAGCCAAACCTGCCCGCCGCGCCGCCAAACCCGGTCGCCTGGTCTGTCGAAGCGCCGGCTCCTTCTGTCTCAAACGGATTGTACCCGCTGTCCACCGCCACCTGTGGAATGCTCTCCGGCTGATATTCAGTAAAATGCGCTCCCAGTACCGGCATATCCTTCGCCTCCGGGTTTGAGAAATCGATCGCCCCTGCGAACGAATTCTTCCCAAGGGTCTCCTTCACCGAAGCGTAGATGACTTGGAATATGAACGAGTCGTCCTCGAACTTCACCTCCGACTTGGTCGGGCTGATGTTCACATCCACACTGTGCGGATCCACCTCAAGGTAAATGAAATAGGATGGGGTCACCCCGTCCGCGATCATCCCCTCGTAGGCCTTCATCACGGCCTTGTGCATGTACGGACTGCGGAAATAGCGCCCGTTGACAAAGAAAAACTGGTTGCCCAGAGTCTTCCTGGCCGTGTCCGGCCTGCCGACGAATCCTCGCAGCCTGGCTGCCGAGGTGTCCGCGCAGACATCCACCACATCTCCCGTCACGGATGCTCCCAGTAAGTCCATTATTCTGAACTTCAATGACTTCGCTGGCTTCAGCACAAACACTTCCTTGCCGTTGTGGCTGAGCGAGAAGCCGGTCTCGGGACGAGTCAGCGCCACCTTCGTGAACTCCTCGACAATATGTTTGAACTCAACGTTGTCCGACTTCAGGAATTTCCTTCTTGCCGGCACATTGTAGAACAGGTTGCGAACCGAGATGTTGGTTCCCACAGGAGCCGCCACCTCACTCGTGGAGTTGTGCGTCGAGGCTGCGAACTCCACCTGGCATCCGACCTCGGAGTCCGCCGTGCGGGTCTTCAAGGTCACTTCGGCGACCGCCGCGATCGAGGCAAGCGCCTCTCCTCTGAACCCGAAGGTTGTGATGTCCTCCAGATCCTCAGCCGTCGCTATCTTCGACGTGGCATGCCTTTCAAAGCAGAGTACGGCATCGTCGGGAGTCATGCCCTTGCCATTGTCTATCACCTGGATGAGAGTCCGTCCCGAATCCTTGATGATCACCGTGATCTGGTCGGATCCTGCGTCCACGGCATTCTCCACAAGTTCCTTCACCACGGAAGCAGGCCTCTGCACGACCTCTCCCGCGGCGATCATATTCGCTATGTTCCCCGGCAGTATCCTGAGTTCCATCTACAGCAGGGAATAGAATTTTGTAAAATAGATCAGGACCACAGCAAGCAGGATCAGTCCTACGATGCCGATGATTCTCTGCGCCTTGGTGGCCGCGGTGCCTCTTCTGGCGTAGTTTCCTTCGCTCAGTGACCCCCGGAGATAGGACCCCGGCTTGTACTCTCCGTTCTCCTTCTCCTTTTCAAAAGTCCCGTCCACCTTGCCGAACATCTGCCGGCGCTCTTCCTCCTCCTTGTCGTAGTAGATCGGCTTGTAGTTGAATTTTCTGTGCTCCTGTTCCCCAGGAAAAGTAAAAAAGCCCATAATCTTTCAATTTACCTTAGTAATCCTTAAAAATAACCTGGTGATCTTTGATTGTCTTTTCGGTCTGGCTATCTTTTCTCATCAGTCATGTGCCACCGGCACACTCATTCTTCCCAAAGACATCTATCCTCGAAAATACCGCCAAATCTTTACCATCTTATTTTTTAACGCTTACTTAATCTTAACAAAGAAAGTCAAAATCTCAGAATATAGGTTTTGCTTTTACAAAGCAGCACCACGAATTATGAAAAAATCCATGGCGTCATAGCAGGCCATGTTCCTGGAAGAGTTGTATGACATCCGCCCTGAAGCGTTCCTTGTCGAATCCGGCGGCCTTCTTCGAGAGGCGGTCGAGGTTCGAGAGGGATTCCACAACCTTCCGCGCTATGGTCCTTGTGGCCTCCTCGTCCGAGGACGCGATGAAACGGTCGTACTCCTCGTTGTCGATCTTGAATCCACAGGAATAGACTCCGTAATAATCAGTGAACGTGTTGTCAAGATTGCGCAGACGACTGTGTTCTTCAAATCGGTGCCGTGGAATCGCCGTGAAACGCTCAAAACCTGGTATGGTTTTTACGACTTTGCATAATATCCAATAATGATTGATCACATGGTAATCCTTGTCTTTCAAACTGCTTTTTAGCAGATCAGAGACATATTGAATACATGATGACTTGCAGTCTGACTTCAAATCCACTGAGATTGATATTCCTATATTCATTTGTATGTGTTTTATCTAAAAATTGAGTTACCTGATGGTAGATGTCCGTGCTACCATGCGGAAAATCCAATTATAAATATTGGCCTCAAGCCGGAATAAATATTCCAAAAGCACAAGGATTCCACGACAACACGACCAAAGCACCATCGGGAAATAGTAATAGTCCCGGATAATACAACATTAATCCCAAACAATGGCCATTTCTAATGATTAACGGTCCGGCGTTTTGGTAAGTTCTTTCATCAAATATAATAAATCCATTGTTGAAATGGCCTATTTCGAAAGTATTTTTCCATTCATGCTTAGGTGCTAATATATCAGCTGTAAGCATGCTGACTGACAACAAGAAAAAGGTTATGAATGCGATCAGCCGTATTCTTGTTTTCTTCTTATTAATGATGCCTTCCACGTTGATAATCTTTGTTTATAACAATTCCATTATAGCTTACTGACATTTTTCTCGCCTTGTCGGAAATAGGAACAAATCTGTTTTTTAAAGATCGTTGCCCACCTGATACCATGTAGGTCGGATATGAGAATATTTACAAAGCAGCACCACGAATTATGAAAAAATCCATGGCGTCAAAGCAGGCCATGTTCCTGGAAGAGTTGTATGACATCCGCCCTGAAGCGTTCCTTGTCGAATCCGGCGGCCTTCTTCGAGAGGCGGTCGAGGTTCGAGAGGGATTCCACAACCTTCCGCGCTATGGTCCTTGTGGCCTCCTCGTCCGAGGACGCGATGAAACGGTCGTACTCCTCGTTGTCGATCTTGAATCCACAGGAATAGACTCCATAATAATCAGTGAACGTGTTGTCAAGATTGCGCAGGCGACGATGCTCGACAAATCGGTGTCGTGGAATCGCCGTGAAACGCTCAAAACCTGGTATGGTTTTTACCGCTTGGCATATTATCCAATAATGATTGATCACATGATAATCTCTATCTTTCAGACTGTTCTCCAAAAGATCAGAGACGTACTGCATACATGATGACTTGTGTGTCGAATTCGTATCAACAACGATTGATAGTCCGATATCCATGTTCCTTTTATCTGAATTTTATCTAAAAATCGAATTTCCCGGAGGCAAATGTCCGTGTTTGAGGAAATAAGAATACAACTTCCGTTTCTCCTCAATTTTTATCTGTTTTTGAGAGCCCGAGTAATTTATCTCCATTTCTAAATGTCTTTTTTTTAGAGCATCTTTCCCACCATATCTTTTCTCCGGAGGAGACTGCGTGGTTTCTCCGTATTTCCAAACTTCGCCTTGACGCTTTACGAATCCAACCGGTTTTAGTCAGTCTTTTACTCCATATTGGGGTCATTTTGATAATATTAACAGTGTCATTTGGTGACCTATCATCGTACATAAGCAACTCGAAAGTGTGGTTGTCATAAAGTGGATAATCCCCTATGTCATATTCGGGGAATTCCTGTGGCCCTGACCAATTCTCAACAGAATGGAACAGCATGAATCTTAATGATTCACTATGAACTTTTGTTATCGCATCCACACTGCCTTGGATATAGATGATATTCGAGCCACGGGGCTTTCTAGTGAACCCTTGAGCTGGAAAGCTCTTGTACATCCAATTATAGACATAGTCTGGAGCAGCCGGATCAAACTGTAATGTAAGAAACTGATTCCTGCCATAATTCTTGCATTTTATCCAGTTGGTCGCAAAAGTTGTATCTGAGATATAATCTTTACTGAAGAATAGATAATAATTGTTGGAAATGGGTGATAGGCAAATGCTTATGTATAGATTCTCCGAAGGAATATAGTATAGGCTTTCTCTTCCGCTCCAACTATTAAATAAATATAGGACTGCGATAACAAAAAACACCAATTTGACTATTCTGCTCTTTTTCATCATGATAGCTATGCAAACATTACCTTAATCAATAACGTGTACTGTATTCGACAGAAAGGACCTGAACCGTGATGTCTTTCGTTCTTTGACTGTTGACAGATTTTCCCCATATAGACTGCCTTTATAAGCGACATTGGCCGTCTGGAGTTCATTGCTTAAGAAAATAGTTACCTTACATGAGTCTCGGAGGGAACTTTGTTCTTTATATAAATCAGGGTGTTTAAGAACAAAAGATAATTTATTTTTGAATACCTTCTCTTTGTCTAATCCATTGGTGATCAAAGACAATGATTTCTCCCGCCATTGCTCGTTGCACGAGATGTAACAAGCATTGGATTGTGTGAAAAACAGTTGAAGATCACAATAGCCTTTCTGATTCTTCGAAGGTCCGTTCCTACTCTTGCTGATTTGCAGGATGTCTGAGCATCTTGAATGTTCAGGCATGGTTCCACGTTCAAAATAGATTAGAGCGCAAGTGTCCTTTACGCCATAACATATCTCCATATATGTGTCAATGCTTGGTAAGTAATAGACTCCGTTATATTCAGCCGTTTTACCGAGTTTCTCATACATGATCTCAAAGGTCACCTCAAGGAGAAACGCAACGGTCAAGGCGGTTAAACAGTAACCGCATAATTTTACTATCTTTTGTATCACGCTATTTGTCATATAAATACCAGTGAATCCTGCGTCAAAAGCTGTGCTCTTGCGGATATGCGTCCTTATTCTGTAAGAATATCTCTTGGCCAAGTGTTCTATAATAATTTATGTGAAAGAGGTCGTCTCTTCTTATTATCATACAAATAGAGTACAGATATAGATCATCAGTGAATACCGTCCCGAAATTATTTTTATTAAACAATTCTGAACTGTCTTTCAAGGCAAGATTGATTATACAACTAAATCTGTCAAAGCTATTGATATCTTTATTTATAATAGTATCTTTTTTCGCAGTATTGATTATTATGAATCGATAAAGCCGTTGATTCGGCAGACATTTTACCGCAAAGAATGCCTTGTCTTCCCCTAGATATAGGTACTCTTGGGACTTTCTTACGACAATGATTGTGTCACTTGATATAAAATCAGACTGGCACATATTGGCAAATACCATGTTGAATTGCTTACAAATCTTTTCCCTATTCCATCTAACAACTTTTCTCGGTACCCTTGACGATTTTGATCCTATCGTTAGTCTTCTTGATGATTTAGAGTCTTTTTTCAGTATGCTTGACAATTCATTCTCAAGGCCAGCAAAACAGTCCTTGTCTTGCGCGTTAACAGGAAGAATCATCGCACAAAACAGAACTGCTATTAATGTTCTGAAATAGTTCATTTTCGTTTCTTTATTGGAGTATAATGAACGTTAGGTAATACAACGCTCTTGCCTTTTCTATTTATCAACCTTGAGGGTTCATTATCAGAAAACAATTAATTCAGTTTTGTCATATTCAAAAGATTCCGGTACATTAAAGCCTATTATCTTACTGACATACGAGACTTTTTCGACAATAATGTTCTTACTAAAATCATCGTTGTCTTTATCTTTTGCTACAATATATTTGAAAGATTCGCCTGGCTCCAATCGTTTTATGAATGTTTTCCCTATGGTCACTTCCCTGCTAGTTCGCACGACATTATCAGTCATCAATGCCGCAAGATTCAAGTCGTCATGGGAGGCAAAAAAGTATCTATAGATCTTCTCTCTTACCGTTGTATTATGATTACTAAAATCAACCCATGTGAAGTACGGCTCTTCGGATTTATTCGTTATGAGGTACTCCGTAAAAGTGATTTTTTCACCGCTGAAGTAGTTAACATAAGAATATGATTCGATATGCAGTTTTATGTCCTTTGTCGTATGTAATTGACACATCATCATTAGCATTATCAAGATATAACCCTTCATTTCGTTAGATTGTTAAATGTTTCTTTTCTGGCTTTTAATATCATTGATTTTAATACTGTATAGGTTTCTGTCATACCTTTTATGTTATGAGGCGCATCAAAGCAGGCCATGTTCCTGGAAGAGTTGTATGACATCCGACCTGAAGCGTTCCTTGTCGAATCCGGCGGCCTTCTTCGAGAGGCGGTCGAGGTTCGAGAGGGATTCCACAACCTTCCGCGCTATGGTCCTTGTGGCCTCCTCGTCCGAGGACGCGATGAAACGGTCGTACTCCTCGTTGTCGATCTTGAATCCACAGGAATAGACTCCATAATAATCAGTGAATGTGTTGTCAAGATTGCGCAGACGGCTATGCTCTTCAAATCGAGGTCGTGGAATAGCCGTGAAACGCTCAAAACCTGGTATGGTTTTTACCGCCTCGCATAATATCCAATAATGATTTATCACATGGTAATCTTTATATTTCAAACTGCTCTTCAATAGGTCAGAGACGTATTGAATACATGAAGACTTGCGATCAGACTTCAAATCTACTGAGATTGATATTCCTATATTCATTTTATTATACTTTATAAGTGTTATCTGAAGATTGAGTTTCCTGGAGGCAGGTGCCCATGTTTGAGGAAATAAGAATACAACTTCCGTTTCCTCCATATCTGGTCAGAATCAGGACATGTTTATAATTCTTCTTGGAATATAAACTTTATGACTGTCTTTGACAAAAAGGCTCTTACGTCAATCAGATCATAATCTTAAGACAAGAGTATAATACGACCTGACTACTACCCCTCTATGCACTGCTGGGACAAATGCCTCTTTTGCCACCATTTCAGCTATTGATAATGCGCGCGTATCAGTAGATATATCTCCGGAGCCATCCTCGATTCCAGCAATTGTCGCATTGCCATTCTGATCAACAATAAGGTTTACCAACACCCTCCTATGAACCTTAGGGGCTGTTTGAACGTTTTTCTGAATAATAGTGTGCAAACTATCCAATCCTGACTTGAACATCGGTGGCGTTTCCACGAGATAAGCGGGGTATATATAATTAAGATCTGACGCTGATACGTTTGTCTTGATCTTCTGAGATTTAACGAGTTCATATAATGGAGAAATGTCTTCCTGCGGTGTAATATAATAGCTGAACATCGGGCAGAATGTTTTATCCTTATTCAAACATATTTGAATGGATTTCAAATCATCCTCATCAGGATCTGAAGTACACTTAGTCGCCTTAAAAAAGGGATTACGTTCTGATGTCAAGTATTTTACAGATATCCGTCCATTACCACCTGAACTTCCGGAATTATCCTCACAAAACTGCACATTAAGATAATAATGACTTGAATCCGACCATGAAGACAGAAAAACATTTCCAGACGCTTCCCTTTGCTTGGTAGTACTTTGAACAAGTAACATTACAACTGTTTTGGTAAAACGGGTCATCCGCTCATGGCCTAAAGGTCGCAAGCAAGTCAAAATCATAAACAAAATAAATACTAAACGTTTCATTCAATATATTAAAAATATGGTATTCCAAAACAATGCACCAGGTATAATTCTATCTTTTGCTCATCAGTCATGTGCCACCGGCACACTCCTTCTTCCCAAAGACATCTATCCTCGAAAATACCGCCAAATCTTTACCATCTTATTTTTTAACGCTTACTTAATCTTAACAAAGAAAGTCAAAATCTCAGAATATAGGTTTTGCTTTTACAAAGCAGCACCACGAATTATGAAAAAATCCATGGCGTCATAGCAGGCCATGTTCCTGGAAGAGTTGTATGACGTCCGACTTGAAGCGTTCCTTGTCGAATCCGGCGGCTTTCTTCGAGAGGCGGTCGAGGTTTGAGAGGGATTCCACAACCTTACGCGCTATGGTCCTTGTGGCCTCCTCGTCAGAAGACACGATGAAACGGTCGTACTCTTCGTTGTCGATCTTGAACCCACAGGAATAGACTCCATAATAATCAGTGAACGTGTTGTCAAGATTGCGCAGACGACGATGTTCGACAAATCGCGGTCTTCGAATAGCCGTGAAACGCTCAAAACCTGGTATGGTTTTTACCGCCTCGCATAACAACCAATAATGATTGATCACGTGATAATTTCTATCTTTCAGGCTGTTCTCCAAAAGATCAGAGACGTATTGAATACATGAAGACTTGCAGTCTGACTTCAAATCCACTGAGATTGATATTCCTATATCCATAGTATTTGTTGAATTTTAAGGGTTTATCTAAAAATTGAGTTTCCTGGAGGCAGATGCCCATGTTTGAGGAAATAAGAATACAACTTCCGTTTCTCCTCAATTTTCATCTGTTTTTGAGTGCCGGAAGATTCTGTCATCATTTTTAAATGTCTTTTTTTGAGGGCTTCTTTTCCCCCATATCTGTTCTCCGGTGGAGACTGCGTGGTTTCTCCGTATTTCCAAATCTCGCCAGCTTTAAGAGCCGTATTTCCACCTTTCGTGTTCGGATAATCACCAGACGTTGTCGCGATGAGGGCATACTGCACCCCGGAAGGACCATCTGGCCGGTTGCCGATTCCGGTGATTTCCGCATTCATCTTCCTTATAAAGTAATCCGTCCCTAATGCAGTCGCCCCAACAGCATATCCCGCCCACTTATGTGGGAAGAGATCCGTCGGATCCAGTGCAGGAAGATCAATCGCCACCATAAGGGCGAATGTGGAATACAATTGATCACGAAAGCCGCTTTGGGATGAAATTGAAGTGGCTGCGGCGAGAACCATGTTGCCGCTGGCATCAATATACCCATGTTTGTCCATGAGGTCTTGGCGCCTGTCGTCATAGGCTCCGCCATAACCTCTATTCCAGTCACGCCTGACTGCCCGGAATTCCCTTCTGGTCACATTGATGACATCATCATAGCCGTCTTGTATTTCGTGAATGGTGCCGTTTACATTGTATGATGTAAGTCCATACAAATCCGCCATGCATACAGGATCATCTAAACAATAGGCATACGGGCTGGTGCCATAGTACTTTTCCGCCATCGGATCTGCGGCTGTCCATCGGGCGGTGACCGGGTTGTACATGCGCGCGCCGAAGTCGAGTAGCGGGATGGCCGCGCTCAGGCAGGACTGGTCCTCCTTGCCGGAGAAACGCCAGCGGTTAGGGGAGGTCGCTGAGATTACCGAAGTGACCGTTGGCACAGTACCTCCTCCGGTCGCTGAGCGCGTCGAAGCGACCGGACCTGCGACCTGAATGCGCTTGCCGAACGGGTAGTAGTCGTTCTCCTCGATCACAGAGCCGGTGTCACCATCGACGATGGCGCGGACGCTGCCGAGGTGGTCGCGGAGGTGGATGAGGGATCTGTAGGAGGCCGAACCGTCGTCCCCTGTCACGCGGGCTATCCTGCCGGCGGAGGTCAGGGCGCAGTCGAGGGCCAGGGTCGGGGCACCGGAGGATGTCGCGGTCTGGGAGTAAATCATGGATCCCCTGTACTGGTACCCGTCGCCGCTGCCGTCAACGGCGCTGAACTTCGTGCCGTCCGCGAGATGCTCATACCCCGCCAGCGTCGTCCCGTCGGATGAGATCCGCCTTGTCAGGTTCATCTCATCGTACTCGATGTCGAGGCCGGACAGGCCGTCACGGGTCATGTTGCCGTTAGTGTCGTGCATGTAGGTTCCTCCGCCGCCGGACGTGCCCGTGTTGGAGATGCCGATCAACAGGTCGCCATTATACGAATACGCCAGTGCCTCCTCCGGGCTTGCGGTGTCGGCCCCGTATCTTGTCAGCGTCAGGACGTTGCCGTTCCGGTCATAGGTGACGGAGCGCTCGCCGAACGCGTCCGTGGACACGCCGCCCGTGAACCGCCGCGCGTCCGTGAGGCGGCCTACCCCGTCATAGGACAGGGACCACGCGTGCGCCTGCGTGCCGGAGCCCCGGTTCCACTCCCACTCGGAGACGGAGCCGTTGTACCTCGGCGAGCTGCCGAGCACCGGGTCATGATACCTGAGGGTCATGCCGAACACATTCGAGTTCAGTCCAGTCAGTTGGTCCCTTATGTTGTACGTCAGGGTCTCCGTCAGTCCGGACGGATTGTCCCCGAGCCCGTGGGTCCTCCCCGTCAGCCTGCCTATGCCGTCGTAGGCGTAGGACACGGTCTGCGTCTTCCCGTTGAGTGACGAGGTCTCCGAGACAAGGCGCTCTTGTGGGTCGTAGGACATCAACGTGACGAGGGAGTCTATGTGGCCGTCCGGAAGGGTAACGGATTCTCTTGTCTTTGACGGCTTCCCTGTGAAGGTGAGGGACTGATGAGTATGCCTGTACCCGCCAAGCGCTTCCTTGCGATGGCTTTGAATAAGGCGGCCTTGATAGTCGTAATAGAAGGCCGACACTGTCTTGGACGCCGGGTCGATCATGGAATGGACAGCGGTTCCGGTCAGAAACCCTTTGGCCTTGTCTGCCCCCGCGACCGGGATCCCATAGCTGGATAGCGTGTCACAGGACAGGCCCCGCTTTGTGTCAGAGATCAAAAGGTCATCCATGAACGAGTAATCATCGTAGTAGTTGACGGACAAAAGCCTATTATTAGGCGGTATCGGAATATTGAGTGAATAACCTCCGAGCGAGGATGAACCAGAATATGTGGCAACCACCGGAATATTGACTGATGAAGGAGCGTTTTGAGATGGCCACATTCCGCTCACAGCCCCACGTCCAAGAACATCACGGAATGAAAAACGCCATTCCCCTTTCTTCCTCATCTCCCCGTCCTGCGTGAACACGGGGACGTCGCCTTTATCATACCGGTAAAGGACGTGGGCGCAACCCGGCCGCCTCTCGCTGACGCACCGTCCTTTGCCATCATATTTGTAGACATAAGCCTGCATTGACAATGGAGACGAAGAATCACCGAACGTTCCTGTCGAAGACATCACGGCTGAAGCCTCCGGGGTGAGGACATACCTGAGCAATCCCAAATCATCATACACGTAATAGGTGTCCTGATACCGTTCGCCGTCAACCGTTCTTTCCAGAGTCTTACGTCCGAGTTTGTCAGTAAACGTCAACGAGACATTTCCGTCTTCATCAGTCACCTCCACAACATTGAGGTTTCCGGAAGACAAAGTCCCGATGCAGGTCACAGACGTGTCGGATTCCACAAGATACCCCGAACACGAAAGAAGTCCCGAGCCATCGTTAACCAGATACGAGGTCCTCACGGACCTCCCCCGCGTGTGCCAAGGAGAGCCGGGGCCGTACTCCTCCGTCACGCGGTCGAGTGGCGAGGCCTCGTAGAGCGTCTTGGAGAAGGCGTAGACCTCCCAATTGTAGAATTTGAGGATCTCGGGGTGGACGGCGGAGAACGGGGCGTAGGCCCCCGTGGAGGTCGTCAGAGGAACGGGACGGTACTCCCTGCACGGCCTGCCGAAGGCGTCGTGTTCGCTCAGCTCGGCGATGTCCCTCCCGTCGGGCGACGCGGCGGTCCGCACCGTCTCCACCGGCCTCCCGAGGCGGTCGTGGTAGAGGTTCGTCTCGCGGAAGGAAGCTCCGGATGCGTCAAGGTACTCGCGGGTCTGGATCCGGTTGCCGCCCGCGTAAGCGCCGTAGCGGTAGGAGTGTGTGGAGACGGTCTCCTCCGCGTCCCCGTCCGCCAGATATGTCCGCGAGAGCCTTCCGAGTCCGTCGTACCCGTAACCCGTCGTCCTGCCGGAGGGGTCCGTGGCCGTGGAGAGGCCGACGAGGGAGTTGTGCGTGTAGGTCGAGACATGCACGCCCGGGGTCTGGGACCAGCCGTCACGGAACGCGTCGAGCGACTGCCTTATGACATCAGTGGTGCCGGTGTTGAGGACCGAGGTGTCAATCCGCGCCTTGACCGAGGACCAGTCACTGCCGGAGATGGCTGACACTGGATAGCGTCCGTTGTAACCCCACAGGTACACCGTCCTGCGGCCGTCGTTGTCCTCGAACTCGAGGAGGTTGCCCCTCCGGTCATATTCGTTGAGCAGGATCCTCCGCCCGGTCGACGCGTCGCCCCGTACGGTGAGGGAGCGCGACGACGGCGCGATGAACGTCCCCGAGGCGCACGGATGGGACGAGTATTCAGTGGACAGCGTGGTCAGCAGGTTCGCGCCGCTGATCGAGTTCTTATATACCCTCGTCTCGACCGGGACGCCCGTCATGCCGGCGGACGCCATCGCGGTGTATCCGCCTCCGGTCATGTCCTGGGGGTAGGAGTACGCCGTCACCCTCCTGTCGTGGCCGGGAAGCCCCACGTCCTCAGTCTTCGTGACCACGTTGCCGTAGGAGTCGTAGGCGTACAGCGTCGTCTTCGTCAGCGTGCCGTTGGTCTCCGTAGCCTTCTCCGTCACGGACGCAAGCAACTTTCTTCCTTGGGTGAGGGTCGTAGTCTGGCACAGGATCTCCCTGTACTGTTCGGGGACCGAGGACTCGTCCGCGCCGTACACGCGGGCCGCCTTGTAGACGCGCCTCAGCCTGAGGGACGTGGTGTCCGTGCCGTAGTCCAGTTCGGTGGTGTGGCCGTAGGATGTCCGTCTTGCCTCGCGCAGGCTTCCGTCGGAATCGAGGCCGTAGGCGGTCTCCGACACCTTGTGTCCATGCGTCCACTCCTGGCGGTTATCGTGTATGAGGCTCGTGCCCGGCCTCTTGATCGGATGCGACGCCGAGACGTCGAATGCGTGCAGGGTCTCGCCGGTGGTCTGAGTGCCCGCCGCGTCGCTTGACCTGCTCTCGAACACGTAGGGGTAGCTCACGCTGGAACCGTCCGATGACACGAGGCCCACCATTGAGTTATCTGTCCACACACGCTCCTTGTATGTCGTCATGAGGGTTGGGACGGGAGACATGAGAGTGGCCCCATAGCCGGCGCACGCCGTCTCCCTATAATAGATTTCGTTCGTGTCAGTCGGGTATGAGGACGATGCTGGGATGACGCTTAGGACTCCTCCTCCGTCAATGTGTGTCGCATAGGTGCTGTAGCGGAAGTTCCGGTACAGCACATTCCCGTCGGATTCCACGTCGCGGATCTGCCTTATCCTCAGTCCGCCCGCCATGTGGGACGCCCCATAGTCGTCTATGTAGCGGTGCGCCTCGTAGCTGAACTCGGTTCGCCCGCCCGTGGGATATGTCACGGACGTCAGGATGCCAGCCTGCATCGCAGTCTCGTCCGGACTGCGGTCACCACCAGGGATGGTGAGCGTCACGGTCTGGTCGGTGTAAGGGTAGTTGTTGACCATGACGTCAGTCGTCACGGTCGGGACGAGCGTGGAGTTCTCCCGGCCGTTGTAATAGCCCCATTTGTCTATCGAACGTGTGTCACGCGGCGGGCTCACGCCGTTGTAGGCGAACGAGTAGGTCTCCGACTCCTCCCCGTCGGGAGACTCGATGCTGACCGAGTCGAGTCGCAGGGAGAAGGTGGTTCCCGTGTAGGTTTGGTTGAACATCACCCTCTTCACAAGGTTCCCGGAAAGGTCATACACCTCCATTGACCTCAGGCCCTCGTTGATGTCCGGACTTAAGTTGAAGAGCACATGCCCGCCGCTGAAGTCGATCCGCCTGACGTAAGAGTTGTACTGCGTCACTTCAACCTTCGATGGCATCGGGAACGTGTATCCGTCCGGAAATTTCACCACCCCCATGTCCGCCTCCACAAGACATCCCGAGTCGCTGTCGTACTGGTAGATCTTGTTGTCAAAACTCTGATAGGTAGAGACATTGACAAGTGGGATAGTGCAGGCGGCTTGGTCGGATGACGCGCTAATGAAGTTGTCAATCATGACCAGCGCATCGGCGTACCTGCCGCAGAAGATCTCCATGATGTTCGCTGTGTAGTCGAATGTCACGCTCCGCCCCGTGGTCGCCGAACGGATCTCGCGGATCTTCCACGAGGTCGGCACCTCAAGCGCGGAGATCCCGAACTTGTGCGTGACGCGGTCGTGGTAGCGGTTTTCACTGCCGCCGAACGTGTAGGTCATCCCGTCGCCGTCCGTAATCCGGAACACGGGCATGGACTTCCCGCCTAAGGGCTTCACCTTGATGTTGTCCCTCGGGATCGTCACTGGCGTGATTGAACCGTCCGTCATACGGCGGAGGTACATGCGCCCGCCGCCACCGGGGAGCGAGTAATGGAACTCATCCAGCGCCACGTCCACCGCCTGTGTGTATATCGCGTTCAACTGCTCGTAGGTCAGGGAGTCGGAAAGCGCGATCTGAGCGTTATAGTTTATCTCGTCCGCCACCCCGTTGATCGTCCGCGACAGCGTCGGCCCCGTCGTGAGGCTCCAGCCGTCACCCAGCCAGTGGCTGGACCGCATGTTCGGCTTCAGACCCGAGGCGTGGTAGCTCAGCGTTATCGGGATCCGGATGTCGCCGTCCACGATCTCGTAGAGCGGAATGCTGGTCTGCACCAGGCCGTTGCTCAGATTCACCGGGTAGCTGATGTACGCGGCCAGCTTCGACGCCTCGGGAGACGGCGGGATCACGTCCGGACGCTCAAGCTCAGGAAGTTGGGCGTGGAGAGGTACGCTGGCAAGCGCCAGCAACGCGGTGATGATCGGAATGGCTTTTTTCATGACGTGTGTTTTGGGGTTAATGTCTATAATACAACTGAGTTATCGCTCACAAGATACGAATTGTTTTAAAATAATACGTTTAAATGGGATAATCTTTTCAGGCTTTTTGTCTTGTGCGGTTTTGGTCGTGTTTTTAGTCTGATGTGTCCGTGTTTGTGACAACAAAAAAGAATCGGTATATTAGCGGAACGATAACATTAAGTCATCATCGATGAAAACCATAAGGACAGTCATCTTTGCCGCACTTGGAATTTTGGCGGCATGTTCTCCTGCGGCGACGAGCCAGGAGGACTTCACCAGTTATGTCAATGTAAGAATAGGCTCGGGCGGGCACGGACATGTGTTTGTCGGGGCGAGCGTGCCATTCGGTGCGGTGCAGTTGGGGCCTACGAGCATTCCACAGTCGTGGGACTGGTGCTCAGGGTACCATTCCAGCGACTCCACGGTCATCGGATTCTCGCACACGCATCTGAGCGGAACGGGAATCGGCGACCTCTTCGACATCACGTTGATGCCGGTGGTGGGCGCGGTGAGATATTCAAGAGGGGAGGAGCCGAAGGATTCAACTCCGGAAGCGATCGCCGCTGCGCAGGCCACGGGGATGTGGTCCTACGCCGACAGAACCAGAGAGGTGGCGAGACCCGGCTACTACAGTGTTCCGCTGACCCGCTACGGCATCTCCGCCGAAATGACCGCCACCACCAGAGTCGGCCTCAGCCGCTACACCTTCCCGGCCTCGGACAGCTCCGCGGTGGTGATCGACCTTGAGAACGGCGGCTGCTGGGACAAGGCCTATGACACAAAGTTTACCGTCGTGGACAGTTGTACCATAGATGGTTACCGATTCTCGACCGGCTGGGCAAAAGACCAGAAAATCTACTTCCGCGCCCAATTCTCGAAGCCTTTCGACTCCATCGACGAGGTGGCTGTCAAGGAATATGCCGTTGATGGGCAGGAATATTCAGTCAACTATTTCCGCGCCGGCTTCCGCACCGCCGAGGGGGAGCAGGTGATGGTGAAGGTCGCGGTCTCTCCGGTCAGCGAGGAAAAGGCGGCTTTGAATATGTCCGCGGAACTTCCGGGCTGGGACTTCGACGCGACTGCCGTGGCTGCCCGCGAGGCCTGGAACGCCGAACTCTCCAAGGCAAAGGTCTCGACTGCTGATACCGATACCAGAACCATCTTCTACACAGCGCTTTACCACACGATGATCATGCCTTCGACCTTCAGCGATGTGGATGCTCCGAGAACGGAATATACCTCCTTCTCCCTTTGGGACACCTATCGCGCGCAGATGCCGCTGATGACGATTCTGCATCCCGACAGGGAGAACGACATGATCGCCACGATGCTGGAGATCTACAAAAGGCAAGGGCGGCTTCCTGTCTGGCACCTGGTCGGCAACGAGACCGACTGCATGGTCGGCAATCCGGGCGTGATCGCCGTCGCCGACGCTGTAGTGAAAGGCTTCGACGGCTTCGACCGTGACTTGGCCTGGGAGGCTCTCAAGACAACGATGATGGACAACACCCGCGGCCTTGACTACCGTCAGAAGTACGGGTATATTCCTTCAGACAAGATGCTTGAGTCGATCGCCTATGACATGGAATATGCCATAGCGGACGCCGCCGTGGCCGCCGCCGCTGACCGCCTTGGCAGGAGCGAGGATGCTGAATATTTCCGCAACCGCAGTCATTCCTATCGCAACTACATGGATTCCACGACATTATTCGCCAGGGGCCGTTTCTCCGACGGCAGTTGGAGGACTCCGTTCAATCCATATTCCTCGGAGCATCGCGCCAATGATTATTGCGAGGGCAATGCCTGGCAATATTCATGGCTCGCCCCTCATGACTATTCCGGACTTGTCGATTTCTACGGCTCCCGCGAGGGATTCGTCGCGAGACTGGACTCGCTTTTCTCGGCGGATTCCCGGATAGACGGTGAGGATGCCTCTCCTGACATCTCCGGCCTGATCGGCCAGTACGCCCACGGCAACGAGCCAAGCCACCACGTCATTTACTTCTATACTATGGCAGAAGAGCCGTACAAGACCGCTGATCTGGCTCGCCGGATCTATTCAGGATTCTACAAGAACGCCGATGACGGCCTTTGCGGCAATGAGGACGCCGGCCAGATGTCCGCCTGGTATGTCCTCTCCGCTTTAGGTTTCTACGAGATAGAGCCTGCCTCCACGAGGTACTGGTTCGGCGCTCCGGCCTTTGACGAGGTGGATCTGAAGGTCGCCGGCGGCACCTTTAAGATAAAGGCCTCCGGTCTGAGCGATGAGAACCGCTACATCCAGAGCGTCACCTTGAACGGGAGTCCTCTCGTCAGCCCTTACATTGACTACTCCGAGATCATCAAAGGCGGCGAGCTAGTCTTCAGGATGGGGCCGGAACGGACGGTCTGGTACTGATGCCTAAGAAACTGTTTTGATTTGCTTGTCTGAAGGGGTGAGTCTAGATGTCTTTTCCACGTCAGTCATGTGCCATCGGCACACTCATCCCTCCAAAAGAAATCTATCCTCATAAATCTGACACAAAGTTTAGTTCAACTTATTCTTTAACGCTTTCTCAACCGATTTTTGTGGAAATTTGAAAAAAAATCAAAAAAAGTTTGGCAAGTAAGAAAAAGTCGCTATCTTTGCAGCCCGTTTCGGAAAGAACGGTAAGTTCATTGACAATATTGAAAGATTAGTACAACAAGTACCGAGAACGAAAAATGAAGAGCGTTGATTTCTTTTTTTCAGA
>ERZ824978.311-NODE-311-length-74802-cov-21.577120_pt1 | contig 74802 bp, 57 predicted proteins | sample MGYA00519860_ERZ824978 | MGnify/ENA primary metagenome ERZ824978 (study PRJEB31778, sample SAMEA3449184) | human gut metagenome | biome: human gut; feature: human-associated habitat; material: faeces | place: United Kingdom | collected 2010/2012 ... | reverse complement strand
CGTAACCTCCCAGTTTCATCAATACACCGGCATGGAGCATGGATACGGCAGTCGGTGCGGAGGCGTGACCGTCGGGGCTCCATGTGTGGAACGGGAACAGAGCGCCCAGCACACCGAAACCGAGGAAGGTGAGCGGGAACCAGATACGTTGCTGTTCGATGGGAATATTGTGCATCTGTGCTATTTCCAATAGGTTCATAGAGGTGGCTCCGGCACCGTAGTAGATACCCAGGATACCGATAAGCAGGAAAGCGGAGCCGCCCATCAGCATCAGTGTCAGCTTCATGGCGGAGTACTCCTTGCGTCCCGACCCCCATACACCGATAAGCAGATACATGGGAATAAGGGCAACCTCGTAGAACATGAACATGGTGAACAGGTCTATCGAGATGAAGAACCCGAACACACCGATGGAAAGGAAGGTGAACCAAAGGAAATATTCTTTAGTCAGCGGTTGCAGCCTCCAGGAGGCGAATGTTCCGGTAAAGACAATGATGGCCGAAAGCAGCAGCATGGCTACCGAAATACCGTCTACTCCTACCGAATAGTGGATGTTGAGTGCAGGATACCAGACCATGTCGGCACGGAACAGCATTTCATCCGTGGCACCAGCGTGGCGTGCATTGAGGTACATCACGGTCAATGCCGCAGAAAGAACCAGCAGAGCCGATGCACCGGTCACCATCACCGCGCGTATTTGTGCGATGTTGCGGCTGAGCCAAAGACCCAGCAGCATCAGCAAGGGGATGAGTACAAATAATGATAAAAAGTTCATCTTTATATTTACGATTTAACGATTTACGATTTACGATTGAAAAATTTCGGGTTATAGTAATAGCAACAGTATCAATGCCAGCGTGCCTAGCAGGAATACAAATGTATATTGCTGGATGCGTCCGCTCTGCAGACCGCGTATCTCGTCACTGGTAGCCTCGGCACTCCAGGCAAGGAAGTTGAAGAAGCCGTCGACCACATGGCGGTCCCACCAGGCGATGGGGCGGCAGATGCAGCCGAAGATGATGCGGTGGGTGATGAACTGGTAAACTTCATCCAGGTAGAAGCGGTGGTAAGCTGCTGTCCATAGGCCTTTGAAACGGCGTGCCAGCGCGTTGGCAACGGGCTGCCGGCTACCTGCATAGATGTAGGTGGCAATGGCTATGGAAACCACCGCTACGGCGATACTTGTACCTGCCACACTCCAATCCAGATGGATGCTATATGCTTCACCGTTGGAACTGATGAAGTGTCCGAAAGGAATGAAACCGGCAACTATCGTAACCACGGCAAGGAGCATCAGGGGCAGGGTCATCGCCAGAGGACTCTCGTGGGGGTGAGGCATGTGGCTGTCGCCCCCATCGCTTGCCGACTTTTGCCCCGGCTCTGAGCCGGCCCAAAAGATACCATAATAAAGACGGAACATATAGAATGCTGTCATACCTGCAATCACTGTCATAATCCATCCCATAGTGGGGCTGAACTGGAAGCATGCCGTCAGGATTTCATCTTTGGAGAAGAATCCGGAGAACGGAGGAATACCTGCAATGGCAAGGCAAGCGATGAGGAACGTGATATGCGTAATGGGCATATACTTCCGCAGTCCACCCATGGCAGACATCTCGTTGCTGTGTACGGCATGGATGATGCTACCCGCTCCGAGGAACAGCAATGCCTTGAACATGGCGTGTGTGAACAAGTGGAACATGCCTGCCATGTAGCCCAGTCCCCCTTCGTGTGGGTCGGCTGATGTACATACACCCAGCGCCACCATCATGAAACCGATTTGGGAGATGGTGGAGAATGCCAGTACACGCTTGATGTCACTCTGCACACATGCCACACTGGCGGCATAGAATGCCGTGAAGGCTCCTACGTATGCCACGATGTGCAGCACGCTGGGAGCATATTCTATGAACAACGGGAACATGCGTGCCACCAGATAGACACCTGCAACCACCATTGTGGCGGCATGAATCAGTGCACTGACCGGCGTAGGACCTTCCATGGCATCGGGCAGCCAGATGTGCAACGGGAACATGGCACTCTTTCCGGCACCACCGATGAACATCAGTCCCAAGGCAAGCGGAATCATTGCCGCACCGCCCTTTGCCAGCGCCATCTCATTAGGGCTGAAGGTGTATGTACCGGCATAATACCCATAGACGAGGATACCTATAAGGAATCCCAGGTCAGCAAAACGGGTCACGATAAAAGCCTTCTTCGAAGCGGCAATAGCCGCCGGCTTCGTATAATAGAAACCAATCAGCAGATAGGAGGACACGCCCACCAACTCCCAGAACAGATACATCTGGAAGATATTCGTTGCTACTACCAGTCCGAGCATGGACATGGTGAAGAGCGACAGGAAGGCGTAGTAACGCTGGAAACCGCGTTCGCCCTTCATGTAGCCGAAAGAGTATATGTGTACCAGCAGCGAAACGGTACTGATGACCACGAGCATCATAACCGAAATCGGGTCGAGTAGGATACCCATGTCGATACTGAGGCTTTCTGTGAAAGGCAGCCATTTGAAGTTATAGGGCATCAGCGCCTCGTACGTACCATCGGCAAGGCGGGGAGCGCTGAAGTACATTCCTGCGGTGAGATAGGAAAGCACTGCGACCACACCCAGTGCCGTAGTTCCGATAAGGCCGGCAGTGCGGTGTGACATCCATTTACCTCCAAGTCCCAGAGCGAGGAAAGAGAGGAAAGGGAGTAGAAGGATTAATATTGTATATTCCATAATTTAATTGATAATTGAAAGGTGAAAGTTGAAAACTGAAAGTGAAAAGTTAATTTTTCACTTTCTGTTTTCAACTTTCCACTGTTTAATATTTCATCTCATCCAGTTTGTTCACCTGGATGCTGCGGATGTTACGGTAGATGTTAATCATGATGGCAATGGCTACAGCCGTTTCGGCCGCCGAGATGGCGATGGAGAATAAAGAGAAGAAATATCCTTCCAGTCCTCCGGGGAATAGGAAACGGTTGAACACCGCAAAGTTGATGTCCGTGGCATTCAGAATCAGCTCGATGCTGATAAGTATTGCCAGTGTGTTGCGGCGGGTGAAGAACCCATAGATGCCTGCGAAGAACATGATAGCCGAAACTATCAGATAATATTCCATGTGTATCATAATTCTTATCTTTTACGTGCTATTAATAATCCGCCTACGATACATGCCAATAACAAGATGCTAACTGCTTCGAAGGGAAGCAGATAACCATACTTGTCACCGCTCAGCATGTGGTGACCGATGGTCTTGATGTTGACCTCCAAAGGCTCCACGTCGGTGGTGGCAATGAACTTATGCTTCAAAGTGATGAATACTACGATGATGGCACCGCCCACGGTGGCACCCAGTCCGGCAAGGAACCTGCTGCGCTTTAACTTCTCGATGACATCGCCTTCGCCACTGGTAAGCAGTATGGAGAAGACGTAGAGTACCACGATACCGCCGGCATAGACCATAATCTGCACGGAACCGAGGAAGGTGTAACCCAGCAGAAAGTAGATGCCTGCCGTACCGAAAAGTACGAACAGCAGGTAGGTGGCCGAGCGCACCATGCGGTGGGTCGTTACCGTCAAGATGGAAAATACGGTGATAAAGGCCGCAAGGAAGTAGAATACTACTGTTTCAAGAGTTATTTCCATGTTGTTTAATTACAAGTTACTATTAACGAATTACTTTGTTGTCTCTTCTTTGGGAGCAGCGGGTTTCTTTTTTTCTTCTACATGGCTGCCCGGACGGTTCAGCGTCATGACCAGTTTCGTGCGGTCGAACACTGCATGCTCAAAATCCTGGTCGAACGTGATGGCATCGTGAGGGCAGGCATTCACACAGAGTTGGCAGAACATGCACGAACCGAGGTCGTACTCGTACTTAGCCAATATCTTCTTTTTCTTGCCGTCTTCCGTTTCAACCATCTCGCCGGTCACCTTGATGGTGTCATTGGGACAAGCCATCTGGCACAAGCCGCAAGCCACACACCGATGTTCATTTTTATCATTATGGGGCATGGTCAGCGTGCCACGGAAACGGTCGGAGAGTTTCAATGTCGAGCGGTTTTCCGGATATTGTTCGGTAGTCTTTCGTCGGCAGAATACGGTCATGGTTGTCTTCATACCCGTCAGCAGAGAAGTGACGCCGTGTATGAGTCCGCCGATATAAGAGTTCTTTTCTTTCATTACTTTTGCCTTTATTAAAATTATCCGCAAGGAAATCTTGCTCCGGCGCTACGCCGGTTAGAAATGCAATTTAAATACTACAATTAGTACCATCAAAATCAAGTTCACCATAGAGATGGGTACCAGGTACTTCCACTCCAGATTCAGAATCTGGTCAATACGCAGGCGGGGGAAGGTCCACTTTATCCACATCAGCAGGAAGACTACGAAGAAGGCCTTTCCGAAGAACCATACAAATCCCGGAATGTAATCCATCACTGCGTTGAAGCCGTCCAGGCCTACGATGTGTAGCGGCATCCAGCCTCCCAGGAAGATGGTGGCTGCCACGGAGGCTACGATAAACAGATTCAAATATTCTGCCAGATAGAAGAATCCGAAGCCCATACCGCTGTATTCCGTATGGTATCCGGCAGTCAACTCGCTTTCGGCTTCGGGCAAGTCGAAGGGACCGCGGTTGGTTTCCGCATTTCCGGCAATGAGGTAGATGATGAAGGCTATCAATGCAGGGATATGTCCCTTGAAGATGAACCAGCCGTCAGCTTGTCCTTCTACTATTTCGGAGAACTGCATGGTTCCCATCAACACTACCATTGTCAGTATGCTCAATCCGCAGGACAACTCGTAGCTGATAATCTGCGCACCGCTTCGCATGGCTCCAATCAGCGAGAATTTATTGTTGGAACTCCAGCCTGCCAGCAGGATACCCACTACGCCGATACTCGATGCAGCCAGCAGGAAGAACACTCCTACATTGAAGTCCAATACCTCCAATCCCTTGTTGATGGGCAGGCAGGCAAATGTCAGGAAAGAAGCGATGATTACCATGAACGGTGCCAGATTGTAGAGGAACCGGTCAGAGAATTTCAAATCAATGATTTCCTTTGTCAACATCTTGATGACGTCGCAGGGCACTTGGAGCAATCCCCATTTCCCCACGCGCATCGGACCGAGGCGGCATTGGAAGAAGGCGCATATCTTACGCTCCATGTAAATCAGGATGATGGCAAGCACGGCATACATCAAGATGATGCATACGCCAATCACCACGCATTCGAGGAATATTGCCAGACCTTCCGGCATCAGGGAAGTCAGCATCTGGTGTATCCAGTTGGTTACTATACTAAAGTCAAACACGTTGTTCATTTACTATTTACAATTTACTATTTACAATTTACGAGGCGCTTTTTGATTTACAATTCACAATGTACAATTTACAATTTGGCTGCGCTGTAATTCCGCATGGTAAATTGTAAATTGTCAAATCGTAAATCCTTTTATCTGTCAATATCTGGTACTACATAATCCAATGTTCCGCCAATGGCAATAAGGTCGGCGATTTTAGCTCCGCGGCAAATCGTATTTACGGTCGATACCAATGGCAAGCCCGTACTGCGGAAATGCAGGCGGTAAGGCATCTTGTCGCCGTGGCTTTCGAGGAAGACGCCGAACTCACCGCGGCTACCTTCTACGGCTGCATAATAAGTGCCTTCCGGTACGCGGATAATAGGTTTCATCTTTTCCTGGTAGGCTCCTTCCGGGATGTTGTCTATCAGTTGCTCGATAATCTTCAGGCTCTCCAGAATTTCATCCATACGGATAAGGTAGCGTGCCCATGAATCGCCTTCGGTGCGGATGATTTCTTTAAAGTCCACCTTGTCATATACGGCATATGGCATACGCTTACGCACGTCGCAGGCCCATCCGCTGGCGCGTCCGGTGCCTCCGGTAGCTCCAAAGGCGATGGCATCTTCCCGTGAGAGTATACCCACACCTTTCAGACGTTGCTGGGCAATGATGTTCCCGGTGAATACGTCGTGATATTCGTGTAGGATACCGCGGAGGTAGGGGATAAACTCCTTCACTTTCTTTACGAAGCCGGGAGCAATGTCTGCCTGCACGCCACCGATGGTGTTGTAGTTCATGATGAGGCGTCCGCCGCAAGTTTCCTCAAAGATGTCGAGTATCTTTTCGCGGTCGCGGAAACCGTAGAAGAAGGCCGTTAATGCACCCAGGTCCATAGCAAGACAAGAATAGAACAGCAGGTGAGAGTCTATTCGCTGCAACTCGTCCATGATGGTACGTATGTACTGCACGCGTTCGCTTACTTCCACGCCCATTGCCTTTTCGATACACATGCACAAGGCATGGCGGTTCTGGTGTGCGCCCAGGTAGTCCAGACGGTCGGTCAGAGCCAAGGTCTGCGGATAGGTCAGGCTTTCGCACATCTTCTCGATACCCCGGTGGATGTAGCCGCAGTTGGCATCAATCTTGTCGATGATTTCACCCTCCAATGATACACGGAAGCGCATTACGCCGTGGGTGGCCGGATGTTGGGGACCGATGTTTACCACATATTCCTCATCACCGAAAAGTTGCATCTCCTTATTCTTGATGCTACCGTCGGGATTCAGCTCCAATTCCATGGTAGTGTCCACCGTTTCTTCGTTGTCCATACGCAACGGATTATCTTTTTCCGGCTCATTGTCTTTACGCATGGGATAGCCTACCCAGTCATTGCGCAGATAGAGTCGGCGCATATCTGGATGACCGATGAAAACGATGCCGTAAAAGTCGTAGACTTCGCGCTCGTTGAAATCCGCAGCTTTCCAGATATCGCTGACGGAAGGAAGTTCGGGATGTTCCCGGTTTAGAGTGGCGGTGCGTACCGCTATCCGTTCGCTGGTAATAGTAGATTCCAACAGATAGACTACACCGAGTCCGCGGGGGGTGTCCGGTGCGTCTTTCTCGTCGGGTATTCCCCAATCCATACCGCTGAGGCATTCCAGGAAGTCCATTTGTTTCTCTTTCCGCAGACGCAGCATTTCGTCGTGCAGGACTGAGGGCTCTATGTATTTTATTTCCATATTTTTAAGTACTGATTAGTGGTTCTCTTCTTTTCTGTTTACTCCACCGAAGTATTTCTCTATTTTCACTTTACGCTGCAATTGCATCATGCCGTAGTAGAATGCTTCCGGACGCGGAGGACAACCGGGAATGTAGACATCCACCGGCAGAATCTTGTCCACACCGTTCACCACGTGATAGGATTTCTTGAACGGGCCTCCGCTGACGGCACAGCCGCCTACGGCTACTACATATTTCGGATCGGCCATCTGGTCGTAAAGACGTTTCAGAACGGGAGCCATCTTGTTGGTTATTGTTCCGCAAACCATAATCATGTCTGCCTGGCGCGGACTGGCACGGGCTACCTCGAACCCGAAGCGCGCCATATCGTAGCGGGCTGCGCCGAGGGCCATGAATTCGATACCGCAACAGCTGGTTGCAAACGTAAGAGGCCACAGTGAGTTGCTGCGTCCCCAGTTGACGAAGTCGTCCAGTACGCCAAGGGCGACATTGGCGCCTCCGGCATTAAGTTCCCGAACCAGTTTCTCCAACGTTTCGTTGTCTGTAAACTCCTCATAAGGGATAGATTTAATTTTCGGCTTCTTTGTTACTTCCATTCCAAAGCTCCTTTCCTCCAGGCATAAGCAAGGCCCAGAATCAATATAATCAGGAAAAATAAAACACTGAAAAGTCCTGCCACGCCAAGTTCGCGGGTGATGACTGCCCAAGGGAACAGAAACACCGTTTCCACTTCGAACATCAGGAACAAGATGGCAAACAGATAGTAACCTACCCGGAATTGCATCCACGATTTACCGCGGGTAGGGATACCACACTCGTACGGCTCCATCTTCTGTGCATTGTACGAACGGGGTGCTATCGCATTGGAGAGCGCGATGACGATACCCACGAAAGCGATTGCCGTCAATAAGACGACCACTAACAAAGTAAAGTTCATAAACCTGATAAGATTTTAGATATATAATAATAGATACATCGCACCGGAGGACAAAACCTCTGAATTGTTGTCCGGCGAGTTAGGGGCAAGCGTCTGCGCTTGCAGGCCTTCTAAATGATAATCTTTCTTAGCCCGAACACGTAATAGTTCGCGTCGGGTACGGGATGCGGAGACAGATTCAACAAACGGTCGCATTCCGGTGCATAGGCATGCTGCTGCATCTTGTAGATGTACATGCGCAGGAGTACGTTTTTGTTGGTTGGTACTTGCGTATGGTCTACATGTTCTATGCAGAGGGAGTTTGGTGAAAACAAGTCGTAGAACTTCTGGACTGCTTGTTGGGTGGTAGGAGCTTGTGACAGCGTGCAGCATTCTGCTTGTCGGGTGGCAGGAACGCACAAAATGTCTACAGCTCCGGTTGCACTGTCGTGCAATAGGGCTGCAAAGATTATGATTAAACAGTATTTAATGCATTGCTTCATACCACAATTCTCTCTTTCAAGGGCGCAAAGATATAATAAGTATTGTTCAATTTGCTATCCCCGCATAACAAAAAATGATTATTTTTACACTTTTTATCCTAAATCAATTCCGTTTCCAGAAATCCGGTGTGAAAAGCAGCAGTACGGTAAATAACTCAAGACGACCCAGAAGCATTAAAAAGGATAACAGCCATTTAGCTGCATCGGGCAGGGCATTCCACGAATAGGCAGGTCCGGTTTCACCCAATCCGGGTCCCATATTACCGATACTGGAAATGACGCAGCCCATTGATTCTTCAGCCCCGACACCCATAGCCATCATGAGCAGTGTGCCGATGACTATAATGGCGATATAAATAAAACAAAAAGCCAGTACGGTGGAGACAATGGAGGGAGAGATTACCTGCTTGTTTATCCGTACCGGAAGTATGGCATTGGGGTGTAGGATGTGTTTGAACTCGTTTCGTGAGACTTTGGTAAGAATTACCATACGTATACACTTCAAGCCTCCGGTGGTACTGCCTGCACACGCCCCCATCAGCATGATGATGGTAAGCAGCCCCCACAGGACGGGTGTCCATTGCATGTAGTCATCTGTCGCAAAACCGGTGGATGTATGGAGGGAAATTACTTGGAACAAGGATTTGCGGAAGGATTCTTCCATCCCCATGGGACTGGTATAGTAAAGTACGATGGCTATGACGGCAGTGAAGAGCACAACTGAACCGAAATAGAATTTCAGCTCGGCATTGCTGATGAACTTCTTGAATTTCCGGTTGACGAACAATAATAGCAAGGTGAAGTTGATGCCGGAGATAAACATGAAAATGGAGATGACATATTCTATATAAGGAGAATTGTAGTAGGAAACGCTGGCCTGCTTGGTGGAGAAGCCACCGGTACCGGTAGTGGCAAATGCATGGCAGATACTGTCGAACCAGTCCATACCTCCAAGCATCAGCAGACTGACAAGCAGAGCGGTTATGCCGGCATAGATACTCCAAATCCATTTGGCGGTGATACCGATACGGGGATGAACCTTGTCATGTGTAGGGCCGCTTGCCTCGGCGGCGAACACCTGCAGGCCACTGACTCCGAAGATGGGAAGCACTGCAATGGTGAACATGATGATTCCCAAGCCGCCAATCCACTGTGTCATACTGCGCCAGAACAGTATTCCATGAGGAAGTGACTCGATGTCGTCCAAGATGGTGGCACCCGTACTGCTGAAACCGGACATGGTTTCGAAGAATGCATTGGCAATGTCGGGTATGTATCTGCCTATATAGAAAGGCAGCATTCCGAAAAGAGAGAATGCCACCCAGGCAAAGCTGACCAGTACATATCCGTCACGGCGCGTCAGTTGCCGTTCACCTCCCTTGCCGAGAGCCGCCAGCAATAAGCCTACCCCTGCTGTGATGCCTCCTGCTTTCCAGAAGTCGAGCATATCGCTTTCTCTGTAGTAGAAGGACACGCCCGAACAGACCAGAAACATGACTGTTTCCAGCAATAGCAGAATACCGATAATCCGTATGATTGTCTTGAAGTTAATCATTTACCAACTACTCATTCTCAATTAGTTAAAGTATTTTTCGATTTTCTTAATCATCATGTTCAGGCAGAATACCACTACATGGTCACCCGGCTGTATCAGGGTGTTACCCATAACCACAACGCCTTCCCCCTGGCGGATAAGTCCGCCGATGGTGGCTCCTTTCGGGAGGCCGAGGTCTTTTACCGGATGTTTGGTAATCTTCGAGCCGGCCTTAACGGTAAATTCTGCTACATCGGCATTGGCAAAGGTCAGGCATTTCACGTTGCTGACGTCCGCATCCAGCATCATCTGGTAGATGTGGCTGGCAGCAATCATCTTTTTGTTGATGACGGTGCCGATGTCAAGGCTTTCGGCCATGCCTATGTAGTCGATGTTCTCCACTTCCGCTACGGTTTTGCTGACTCCCATGCGTTTGGCGGCAAGGCAGGCCAGGATATTAGTCTCCGAGTTGCCGGTCAAGGCAACGAAGGCTTCCGTATTTTTCAGTCCCTCTTCCACAAGCAGGTCCATATCCCGTCCGTCGCCATTGATAATCATGGTACGGTCGTCAAGCAGCTCGGTCAGGCGGTTGCAGCGGTTCAGGTCGTTGTCCACGATTTTCACCTGCATGTAGTCCGGGACATATTGGGCGGTTCGTACGGCAATCCGGCTTCCACCCATAATCATCACGTTGCGCACATCGGCATAATCTTCCTTGCCGGCTATTTTGCGGATGTAGGGGACGTATTTTCGTGTGGTGGTAAAGTATACGATGTCATGTAGCTTGATGGTATCGTCACCACGGGGAATCAGTGTCTCGCTTCCCCGTTTGATGGCTACCACGTGATAGGGCAGCTCCGGTCCACCCAGTTCGTGGAGGGGGATGTTCAGTATCTCGGCTTTTTCGCGCATCTTGGTACCTATCAGTATCAAGGCTCCTCCGCAGAATTCCCACCATTGGCGTACCCAGCTCATGCGGATGGAAGATACGATTTCTTTGGCGGCAAGCATTTCCGGATAGATGAGTGAATCGACACCCAGCTTCTGGAAAAATTCCTTGTTTTTGGGCAGCAGGTATTCGTAGTTGTCAATACGGGCTACGGTCTTTTGTGCTCCCAGATTGTTGGCAAGCATGCATGCGGTCATGTTCCGGCTTTCATCGGGGGTGACGGCTATGAACAAGTCGGCTTCTCCCACTCCCACTTCTTTCAAGCCTTTTATGGAGGTAGGGGAGGCCGTAGCCGTCATCAAGTCAAAGTTGGAGTTCAGTGTGCTCAACTTGTCTTCGTTGTCGTCCATCAGAATGATGTCCTGCTTCTCGCGGGACAGCAATTTGGCCAAGTGTGTGCCTACTGCGCCGGCACCTGCAATAATTATTTTCACTTTCTTTATGGAAATGAAGAATGAGGAATGAAGAATGAAGAATTTGCCATGCGGCGTGCTTGCATCGCGTAGCTGAATTCTTCATTCCTCATTCCTCATTCTTAATTAATAATGTATAAATTCCTTCTTCGTCCATTTCGCAAAGATGATACAACTCTTGTATGGTGCCGTGTTCTATGAAGGCATCGGGTACACCGATACGCCTGATATGGGGAATATAGTCATTGTCTGCCATGAACTCCAGTACGGCACTGCCCATTCCTCCTTTTTTGACACCGTCTTCTATAGTGACAACATGCTGGAAGTTGAGTCCTACCTCGTGCAGTAGCGCTTCGTCGAGCGGCTTGAGAAAACGCAGGTCGTAGTGGGCTATGGAGATTCCTTTGTCCTTCTCCGCACGCTCTATGGCACGTGCGGCTACGTTGCCTATGGGACCGAGGCTGATGACTGCCAGGTCTTTGCCTTCTTTCAGTTTACGCCCTTTGCCTACGGGGATTTCTTCCAGCGGACATTTCCAATCCAGCAATACGCCGCGTCCGCGGGGATAGCGGATGACGAACGGACCTTGGTCCGGTAACTGTGCCGTGTACATCAGACGGCGCAATTCATGTTCGTCCATCGGTGAAGATATGGTCAGGTTGGGAATCGGACGGAAATAGGCCAGGTCGAAAACTCCGTGGTGTGTCGGTCCGTCTTCTCCTACCAGTCCGGCGCGGTCCAGGCAAAGTACGACGGGGAGGCGGAGCAGGGCGATGTCATGGATGACATTATCGTATGCCCGCTGCATGAAGGAGGAGTAGATGTTGCAGAAAGGCTGCATTCCTTCTTTAGCCATACCGCCCGAGAAAGTGGCTGCATGCCCTTCGGCAATACCCACATCGAAGGCACGGTCGGGCATGGTGTCCATCAGCTTGTTCATGGAGCAGCCGGTGGGCATGGCGGGGGTTACTCCGACGATTTTCGGATTTTCCTTTGCCAGTTCTACCAGCGTTTCCCCAAACACGTCCTGGAAAAGCGGAGGCAAATTGCTGGTATCCGCCTTGAGGCGTTCTCCGGTTTCCGGATCGAACTTGCCCGGTGCATGCCAGATATCGGGATTCTTCTCGGCAGGTTCGAATCCTTTTCCTTTCACAGTGTGCAGATGCAGTATTTTCGGTCCCTGCATATCTTTGATGTCCCGCAGGACACGGGCTATGTTTTTCACATCGTGTCCATTGATAGGGCCGAAGTAGCGGATGTTCATCCCTTCAAAGATATTCTGCTGCTGGGCGGCCATTGATTTTAGGCTGTTGGCGAAGCGAATCAGCGCTTTGCGGCGGTCCTCGTTCAAAAGTCCCATTTTGAACAGCAGTCTGGATGTCTTGAAGCGCAGCTGGTTATAGCGGTTGCTGGTAGTCAAGTTGAAAAGGTACTGCTTCATGCCGCCTACACTTCTGTCTATCGACATATCATTGTCGTTGAGAATGATAAGAAGGTTGTTAGGGGTAGACGAAGCGTTGTTCAGTCCTTCGAAAGCCAGGCCGCCGCTCATGCTTCCATCACCGATGACGGCGACCACATGGCGGTCTTTCTCGCCTTTTTCGGCAGCGGCAACAGCCATGCCAAGGGCGGCGGAGATTGAATTTGACGCATGTCCGCAGGTGAATGTGTCATAATCGCTTTCCTCTGGTGAGGGAAAAGGACGAACTCCCTTGAATTTACGGTTGGTGGAGAATGCTTCACGGCGTCCGGTCAGTATCTTGTGCCCGTACGCCTGATGGCCTACATCCCAGACTATGCGGTCGTACGGAGTATTGAATACATAGTGCAAGGCAACGGTCAGCTCTACCGTGCCCAGGCTGGCAGCGAAATGTCCGGGGTTACACGAAACCTCCTTTATAATGTCTTGCCTCAATTCTTTACAGACTTCAGGAAGCTCTTCTACGCTGAGTTGGCGTAAATCCTCGGGAAATGTAATGGTGTTAAGCAAGTTATATGTTGTTGGTTCTGTTCTCATTTCTAATCTGAAGATTACAAAATGCAAAAATAGCAAAAGAAAACGGATGACGGGAAGTTTTAGAAGGAAAAAAAGCCTCTTTTGTTCACTTCGGTTTTTACTTTCTCTTTGCATACGCCACATTTCTCGTTCAGCCTGCCTATGGTTAAGGGAAAAGATGCCTGATGGTAAATCGTTCCTCCATGGAGAAAATATTGTTCCATCCTAGGGGAAAAATCGTTCCACCATGGTGGAACGATTTTTTCTCCATATAGGAATGATTTAATTTTGGTAGGCAAAGATATTAATCCTTTCAAAGATTGACTTGTACTCTCGTATGTGTGCATCTATGATAAGAGATGCTCTACACTTGATGTTTGTTGAAAAATGCAATTTTATAAATTATTTATTGCAACTTTTTAGAAACTTTGGTTGTTGTTGATATAATATTATGTATATTGCGAAGTGGAATATGTCCTGTTTATCAATATGTTATACAATTCTGAATTGTATGTGATGGTATTCTTGGTTGTAATATGTGTCGGAATGGGGTGTAATCACGAATTGTTAAATGAATAAACAATGAATGATATGAAGAAAAAGCTTGACTTTAAAGTTTTGGCTATTATGGGCGTAGTGGTTTTTTCCGCTTGCGGTTCTGATAGCGATCTGTTCAACCCGGAAAAGGCGGCAGCTAAGAAAGAGGCACAGTATGCATCGGCTTTTGTGCAGAGGTATGGAGAAATTGCAGTTGATCAGGATTGGGGATTTGGGGTAACACCGACAACGCGTGTTGCTAACACTAATAGCAATCAATGGAAAGATTTTACGGAAGTACCGGGGAGTGTTACGGCTACAGAAAAAGAAGTGGTTACGGAATGGTTTAAAACATATCGGAATCCACAATCCATTGGGGGGGATTGGACCGACTTTTTTGTTCAACATGTAAGTGGCTCACACTCTAATATGGATTTTTTGGTTGCGGCATCAGATGACCATATCAATAATTTTAATGCTACTGAGGGGGCTATAATGCTAATGCAGAATAGTGGAACGTCTTCTTTTGGCTATAGGGCTTCTCTGGATGGTAAAATGCACTATAATTATACTATACAATATATTGAGGGTGCTTATTATGTGGGATTTGACTTTGAAGCTACCGGACAGAACCCAAATCAACAAGTGGCTGCAGATGGGTATTATAGTGATTGGATTGTGAAGATCTCTCCGGCCGTATATACGAATGCGTACAGAATCATAGCAGAAGACCTTGGAGACAGTGATGATTTTGACTTCAACGATGTCGTGTTTGATGTAGCGACCAATGGAGGAGCAACTATCATTACCCTGCAGGCTGCGGGTGGTACTTTGCCTTTGTATATTGAGGTGGGCGGTGATAGCCGTGAAGTTCATGGACTCTTTGGTGTTTCTAATACTACAATGGTAAATACAGGTGCTGGGGTAACTAAGGCTCCGGTGATGTACAGAGTTGACGGTACCGGTGCCGTAAATGTCAAAGTGGAAGGTCAAAATGCTGAAGTATATACACTGAAAGCGGAGATAGGCAAAGCGCCGCAGAAGATACGTGTAGAGACAAGATATGAATGGACTGCTGAACGTCAGGATATTAATGATAAATATCCAGGTTTTGCAGATTGGGTGGCTGATCCTACGGCTAATTGGTATTAATAGAATATATAGTATTTTTATTTAAGGCAGATGATATAATGAAAGGTTATATCACCTGCCTTTTTATGTTTCGACCGTTATATATTGAAATTTACTATCTTTGTGGCGTAGCAAGCAGTTGGTACATCATTTTTTTTCGAGAAAGTGAATGGTTTATTTATTCCGAGCTTATGAATCTTTATACGCCTGTAGAAGTAGTTTCCAGTATGCCCCTTCTTTCGCAAGAGAATAATCTGTTGCTGATGGGTTCTTGTTTTGCGTCTGAGATGGGGCAAAGGCTGGCGGATGCCAAGTTCCGTTGTGACGTCAATCCTTATGGTGTGCTTTATAATCCGTTTTCCATTTCTGCGGCATTGCGTGAAATCATTGCGGGCAGATGCTACAATGAAAACGATATTTTCCTCTTTCATGAACTTTGGCACAGTGCCATGCATCATGGTAGCTTTTCCTCAGTCTCTGCAGAGGAAACATTGGCAGGTATTAACGGGCGTTTGAAAAGCGCCCATGAAAGGCTGGACCGGTTGGATTGTCTGCTGCTGACTTTCGGCTCTGCCTGGGTTTATGAAAATGAAAAGACGGGAACTGTAGTTGCCAACTGTCATAAGCAACCTGAGTCCTGCTTTACCCGCCGTATGCTTTCTGTCAGTGAAATAGTATCTGACTACACCTCTTTGCTTTCCGGCTTGCTGGCGCGGATTCCCCGGTTGAAAGTGTTGTTCACCGTCAGCCCCATCCGCCACGTGCGTGACGGAATGCATGCCAACCAGCTCAGTAAAGCTACCTTGCTGCTTGCCGTGAACCAGTTGCAAGCCACTTTCCCGGAACATGTTTTCTATTTTCCGGCTTATGAGCTGCTGCTCGACGAGCTTCGTGACTATCGCTTCTATGCAGAAGACATGGTGCATCCTTCCGAAACAGCCATTCGCTATGTCTGGGAACGGTTTACCCGGTCGTGCATCTCTGCCGATGCGTTACGGATTATGGAAGAAAGTGAAAATATCCGTAAGATGTTGTCACATAAGCCATTTTATCCCGCTTCAGAAGAGTATAAGCGTTTTTTAGGACAAATTGTGTTAAAAATAGACCAACTTAACGGAAAATACCCGTACTTAGATTTCCAAAAAGAGAGAGAAATATGTCGTATTCGATTGAAAGCATAACCGAAAGTATTGGCGCACGGCGTATGGGAAACGCGCCGGCTACCATAGACTGGCTGCTCACTGACAGCCGTTCCCTGAATTTTCCTGAGGAAACATTATTCTTTGCCTTGACCACCAAGAGGAATGACGGTGCGCGCTATATTGCAGATTTATATGCCCGTGGAGTACGTAATTTTGTGCTTAGCGAAGAAAGCTTTAGATTAATGGACAATGGACAATTGACAATTGACAATGCTATGCAGCGTGATGATGCGCAGTCAATTGTCAATTATCTCATTGTTCCCAACCCGCTGAAAGCCTTGCAAAAACTGGCGGAACAGCATCGGAACCGGTTCCAGATACCGGTCATCGGTATTACGGGAAGCAACGGTAAGACTGTTGTGAAGGAATGGCTGCACCAGTTGCTCAGTCCGGAACGTGCCATTATCCGTTCTCCCCGCAGTTATAACTCCCAGATTGGAGTGCCTTTGTCTGTGTGGCAGATGAACGAACAGTCCGAACTTGCTATTTTTGAAGCCGGTATTTCCGAGCCGGGGGAAATGCGTGCTTTGCAGAACATCATCAAGCCTACCATAGGTATCCTGACCAATATAGGAGGGGCTCACCAGGAAAATTTCTTCTCGTTGCAGGAGAAATGCATGGAGAAGCTGACGCTTTTCAAGAATTGTGATGTAGTGATTTATAATGGTGACGATGAGTTCGTCAGCAACTGTGTGGCGAAGTCCATGCTGTCTGCACGTGAGATTGCGTGGAGCCGGAAAGATATGGAACGTCCTCTATATATAAGTAAGGTGGAGAAACGGGATGACTGTACTGTCATTTCCTACCGTTATCTGGATATGGACAATACGTTTACACTGCCGTTCATAGATGATGCTTCCATCGAGAATTCGCTGAACTGCCTGGCCGCATGCCTCTATCTGATGCTTCCTGCCGAACAGATTACAGAACGTATGGCAAGGCTGGAACCCATCGCCATGCGGCTGGAAGTCAAGGAGGGAAAAAACAACTGTCTGTTGATTAACGACAGTTATAATTCTGACCTTGGCTCATTGGATATTGCACTCGATTTTCTTTACCGCCGTTCGCAAAGTAAGGGATTGAGGCGGACTTTGGTTCTTTCGGATATATTGGAGACCGGTCAGAACACGCCGACACTTTACCGACAAGTGGCACAGCTGGTAAACAGCCGTGGCATTGAACGCATCATAGGTGTAGGAAATGAAATATCTTCCTGCGCTGCACGCTTTAATATAGAGAAGACCTTTTATCCGGATACAGCGGCCTTGATACGTGCCATTCAGCGTGGGGAACTTCGCCTTGAAAACGAAATAATTCTGATTAAGGGTGCACGTAAGTTCGGTTTTGACTCCTTGACGGAAGTATTGGAGAAGAAGGTGCACGAAACCATTCTGGAGGTTAATCTTGGAGCGATGATTGCCAATCTGAACTATTATCGTGGCAAGCTGAAGCCGGAAACAAAGATGGTCTGCATGGTGAAAGCCTCCGCTTACGGTGCAGGTTCTTACGAGATAGCCAAGACCTTGCAGGAACATCATGTCGATTATCTTGCCGTGGCGGTTGCCGACGAAGGCTCCGAACTCCGTAAAGCGGGCATCACTGCGAACATCATTATCATGAATCCTGAGATGACTGCTTTCAAGACCATGTTCGATTACAAGCTGGAGCCCGAAGTATATAGCTTCCATCTGCTGGACGCTTTGATTAAAGAAGCGGAAAAGGAAGGTATCACAAACTTCCCCATCCACATAAAGCTGGATACCGGTATGCACCGCCTGGGGTTTGCTCCGGAGGACATGCCCCGGCTGATAGAGCGGCTGAAGGGACAGAATGCCGTGATTGCCCGTTCCGTCTTCTCGCATTTGGTAGGGAGCGATTCGCAACAATTCGACAGTTTTACACGCCGGCAGATAGAAATGTTCGAGAAAGCGTCCATGGAATTGCAGGAGGCTTTTCCGCATAAGATACTTCGCCATATCTGCAATTCCGCAGGTATCGAGCGTTTCCCCGGGGCGCAATTCGATATGGTGCGCCTGGGTATCGGCCTCTATGGTGTCAATCCCATAGACAATTCCATTATGAATAATGTGAGCACGTTGAAGACTACCATCCTCCAGATACGTGATGTTCCCGAAGAGGATACGGTGGGGTATAGCCGGAAAGGGCATCTCACCCGTCCGTCGCGTATAGCGGCTCTTCCCATCGGTTACGCCGACGGCCTGAACCGCCATCTTGGAAATGGACATGCTTATTGTCTTGTAAACGGCCAACGGGCAGCCTATGTAGGGAATATCTGCATGGATGTCTGTATGATTGACGTGACGGACATTGATTGCAAGGAGGGTGACAGTGTGGAAATTTTTGGTGACCATCTGCCTATAACCGTTCTTTCCGATGTACTCGAAACTATTCCTTATGAGGTGTTGACAAGCGTTTCTACGCGGGTAAAACGTATTTATTATCAAGACTGAAGATAGGGGGCAGGGATTAGGGATTAGGGATTGCGATAAAATTAATCCTTAATCCTTAATCCCTAATCCTTAATTTTCCTATCTTTGCACTATAATTAATCAGATATAACTATGACAAACTTACTTTTATTAGGCTTTCTGCCCAGCGGTTCCGAATGGATAATTATTGCATTGGTCATCTTACTGTTGTTTGGTGGTAAGAAAATTCCCGAATTGATGCGTGGTTTGGGCAAAGGAGTGAAGAGCTTCAAGGATGGCGTGAATGAAGCCAAAGAAGAGATAAACAAGGCTCAGGAAGATTTGGATAAACCGGCTGAAAAGAAATAAAGGAACAAGGGTATTTACTATTTGACAATTTACTATTTACTATTTGATACTCTGAGAAGTTCAGGAGTATGGGTAGGCTTGTTGCCTTTTCCACAGCGCAGCCCAAATAGTAAATTGTCAAATAGTAAATCCCCACAGCGCAGCCCAAATAGTAAATAGTAAATTGTCAAATAGTAAATCCCTTTATGTCAGAAAAAGAACTAACCTTTTGGGACCACTTGGACGAGTTGCGCCGGGTGTTGTTTCGTGTACTCGGTGTGTGGTTTGTATTGGCTATCGGTTATTTTATTGCCATGCCTTATCTGTTTGACAATGTGATATTGGCTCCTTGCCATAACGACTTCATTTTCTATGACTTGCTGCGCTGGATAGGGCAGAGACTGGACTTGCAGGATGAATTCTTTACCCAGGAGTTTCATGTGAAGCTCGTCAATATCAATCTTGCCGCACCGTTCTTTGTCCACATGTCTACCGCTTTCTGGATGTCGGTGGTAACGGCTGCTCCTTATATTTTCTATGAAATCTGGCGCTTTGTAAGCCCTGCACTCTATCCAAACGAGCGTAAAGGGGTGAGGAAAGCGCTGGGTATAGGTACGGTGATGTTCTTTATCGGTGTGTTGCTGGGGTATTTTATGGTCTATCCGCTGACATTGCGTTTCCTTTCCACTTATCAATTGAGCGCAGCCATCGAGAATCAAATTTCCCTGAACTCGTACATCGACAATTTCATGATGTTGGTGCTTTGCATGGGACTGGCATTCGAACTGCCGCTGGTGACATGGCTGCTTTCCCTGCTGGGACTGGTGCACAAGACCTTTTTGCGGAAATACCGCCGTCATGCTGTTGTCATCATTGTTATTGCCTCGGCCATCATTACTCCGACCGGTGACCCGTTTACCTTGACAGTAGTGGCGGTGCCGCTTTATCTGCTCTATGAGTTGAGTATCCTGATGATAAAGGATAAAAAGACTGATGATGAAGCGGAAGAAGTGGAGACAGAGGAATGATGGATTGTGAAGTAAAGGAATATTTTAGTATATTGCTGGAAGCCTGCCACGTTGAGGAAATCTCCTTGGACGTGGCCTATCGGCAATTGCGCGAGTTGCTGGAGCGTTTGTGCCGTATACAGATGCCCGACGGCAGCTTGCAGATGACGGACCTTTCTGCACGTATCAGTTTCGTGGCTTCGAAGGCCGGACTTTCCACCGTGGAACAGAACCGTCTGCATACCTTCCGGCTGACCTCCAATGCTATTCTGAACCGCCAGGCGGAACCGCAACGTGAACAGTTGTTGCGTGATGCCAAGACACTGGCATTCTTTGTCAAGCGCTTGACGGGGGAGGAGATACCTGCCGAACTTTATCGCCTGCTACCTCGTGCGGATGCCACCTATATAGTGGCACCGCCCGCCAAAGAACGGATAAAGCGCATGCGCGTCTGTTTTCAGTATGCCGATGATACTTATTTATATGTACTGCCCGTAGACACTGTAGCCGATGAGCCGTTGCGTGTCCGTTATAATGTACCTCAGATTAATGAAGAGTTTGCAGAAACCTGCCGGATTCTGTGGCGGCATGCCCAGGTCAATCTGCTGGATGTTACGGTGGACGAAGTCGGCATACTCACCCCTTCCTTTATTATACTTGAGCCCGATTACTTGATAGACATCAGTTCGCTTGCCGAATGCTTCAAGGATTACGGGCATCATCCTGCCAATTATATCCTGGCACGGCTCCAGTCGCCAGACAATACCCGTCCGTTACTGTTGGGTAATATTGCCAACCTCTTTCTGGACGAATGGATTCATGCCAAGGAGGCACCCGATTATTTGGCATGCATGAAGAAGGCCTTCCGTTCTTATCCCATCGAGCTGGCAGCATGTGCCGACCTGCGCGACCGGGAGAAGGAAGCCGAATTCTTTTCCGATTGCAAGCGCCATTTCGACAATATCCACCGGACGGTGACAGAAACATTCCGTGCATCCGGCTATGAACTCGATAGGACTGATGCCGTGCTGGAACCCTCTTACATCTGTGAAGCATTGGGTTTGCAAGGGCGTCTGGACTACATGCAGCGGGATATGACCTCGTTCATTGAAATGAAGTCCGGTAAGGCGGACGAGTATTCCATCCGTGGTAAGGTGGAGCCTAAAGAAAACAATAAGGTACAGATGTTGCTCTATCAGGCTGTGTTGGAGTATTCTATGGGAATGGACCATCGACGTGTAAAGGCCTACCTGCTCTATACCCGTTATCCGTTGCTTTATCCGGCACGTCCTTCGTGGGCAATGGTGCGCCGTGTGATGGATGTGCGTAACCGGATTGTAGCCAATGAATATGGCATCCAGTTACGGAATAGCCCACAGTATACGGCAGAGCGCCTGAAAGACATCCATCCTGATACCTTGAATGAGCGCGGTTTGGACAATACCTTGTGGAAACGCTTCCTTTGCCCCTCCATCGATGCCGTAGCGCAACGCATCCGTTCGCTTTCGTCGTTGGAACAAAGCTATTTTTATACGCTCTATAACTTTATAACCAAGGAACTCTATACCTCCAAATCTGGAGATGTGGATTATGAAGGACGTACCGGTGCTGCCGCCCTCTGGCTTTCCACACTGGCTGAGAAATGTGAGGCAGGTGAAATTCTGTACGATTTGGCTATTTGCGAGAATCATGCGGCAGATGCGCATAAACCGTATTTGTCACTCAGAACGAAGCAAATGGTTGCTTCCCGGCAGGAGCGGGTTCTGCCCAATTTCCGTCAGGGTGATGCGGTGGTTCTTTACGAACGGAATACGGATACCGACAACGTTACCAACAAGATGGTGTTTAAAGGTAATATAGAGTGCATATCCGATGACGAGGTTTGTATCCGTCTTCGTGCCACCCAGCAGAATGCGGGTGTATTGCCTGTTGCTAGCCTCTATGCCATAGAGCACGACTATATGGACACCTCCTTTCGTAGCATGTATCTGGGACTTTCCGCTTTCCTTTCTGCCACCCAAAGACGGCGTGACTTGTTGTTGGGGCAGCGCTCTCCCGAATTCGATACTTCTTTGGATGCCGCTATTGCGACCGCTCCGGATGATTTTTCGCGGATTATTCTGAAAGCGCAGGCTGCTCGCGACTATTTCCTTTTAATCGGTCCGCCGGGTACTGGCAAGACCTCTCGCGCGCTGCGGGGCATGGTAGAAGCCTTTTACCGGGAGGGGAAACAGATTCTACTGCTTTCGTATACCAATCGTGCTGTAGATGAAATCAGTAAGGCGCTGGCTTCCATTGAGCCTGAAATAGACTTTATCCGTTTAGGCAGTGAGTTGTCTTGCGATGACTCATTCCGCCCGTATCTGATTGAGAATGTGTTGGAACCTTGTGCCACTCGGCGGCAGGTGCAGGAGCGCATTGCCCGTTGCCGTGTTTTTGTCGGTACGGTTGCCACGCTTTCTTCCAAGACCGAACTTTTCCGGTTGAAGACTTTTGATGTAGCGATTGTGGATGAGGCTACCCAAATTTTGGAACCACAACTGCTGGGGTTACTCTGTACCCGCAATCCCGCAGGCGCGGATGCCATCGGCAAATTTATTTTGATAGGTGACCATAAGCAGCTACCCGCAGTGGTCTTGCAGTCGTCCGAGCAGTCGGAAGTGTGTGACGAAGCTTTGCAGGCCATCGGATTATATAATTTGAAAGATTCCCTTTTCGAACGCCTTTATAGGAATCTCTCCAAGGAAAGTGCCAATCGCCAGGCATCAACCTCTCATTCTTCATCTTTTATCCCTCATCCCTCCTACGACATGCTCTGCCGTCAGGGTCGTATGAATATCGAGGTAGCTTTGTTTCCTAACCGGGCTTTTTACGGTGGTCTGTTGGAACCGGTTGGTCTGCCGCACCAGCAGGGAGAGCTGACTCTTGCTCCTGAGCTGTGTGATTGTGAGTTTGCCGGCTTGCTGACTCGTCGTGTCGCTTTTCTGCCTGCCGCAGTCGAACCGCCGGCACAGTCGGCCAAGATGAACCATTCGGAGGCGCGGATTGTGGCACGGTTGGCAGCGGCTATCTATCGGCAGTATGCAGCTGTTTCCGGTTTCAACCCGGCTGTCACTTTAGGTGTCATCACTCCTTATCGCAGTCAGATAGCCTTGATTAAGAAAGAGATTGCCGCTTTGGGTATTGCTCCTTTGGAGGATATATTGGTAGACACCGTGGAACGCTTCCAAGGTAGCGAACGGGATGTCATTATCTACTCTTTCTGTGTGAACCGGGCTTATCAGTTGAAGTTTCTGGCAAATATGACGGAGGAAAACGGTACTCGGATTGACCGGAAATTGAATGTAGCCCTTACTCGTGCCCGCAAGCAGATGTTTATGACAGGAGTGCCGCAACTATTGAAACTTAATCCTATTTATGCCGAGCTCTTGTCTGTAGTTTGCCATTCGTAACCGTCTTATTTAGTAAATCTTAAATATTTTCTGCTTCTTTATAGAGTTTATTAATAACGCTGTGTGAGATAAACCATTATCTTTGCATCACGTTTTTTTCATAGAGATTTAGATTTAAGGTTAGAAGAATTGTGGAAGTCGTGAGACTTCCCTTTTTTTCATCTTAAATTGTGTTCCATTTACAGTTTTTTGTTTTTGACTGTAATTGAACGAAGAAAAGCCATTTCGTGAGAAAAGGCTTTTTTTGTGCGGAGTTTGCAAGGCATGTAATGCAGTTTGCAAACTCCGCATGATTCTGAATATCTATAAAGAGACTTCTGATTAGTCCACTATAATCGGTTTGTACTTCGGAACCAGTGCCTTCATGATGCACCAGCCTATCAGGTAGGACACTGCACATACACAGAAGATGATGAAATATCCGGCAGGCTTGCCCTGGAATCCAAGAAATACCATTTGTGTCTTGTCGGCATAGTCGAACAGCAAACCGGAACTCATGTTGATAAGGAATGAGCTGATACCGCCCGCCATACCTCCGATTCCCACAATGGTGGCAATGGTGCTCTTGGGAAACATATCACCTACCACAGAATAGATGTTGGCCGACCAGGACTGATGGGCAGCGCCTGCAATACCTATGATGATAATCGGGAACCAATAGGCTTGTTCGCCAAATACTTCCTTGTTGCCCAATGGCTGTGCAAACAATGCCAATAGCGGGAACAGTGCAAAGATGAACATGGCCTGCATGCGTGCGGCGTAGGGGTTCTTACCGGTTTTGTTGATAATGATGGTGGGCAATTTCCCGCCATAGACGGACAACATCGTGATGGCATAGAGCACAAAGATAAGCATCTGTGCCGTGGAAGTATCTGAGGAGAATCCGTAAACGTCCGAAATGTATGCGGGTGCCCAGAAGAGGAAGAACCACCATACACCGTCAGTCATGAATTTGCCGAAAAATACAGCCCAGGTTTGCGGATATTTGAAACATTGCAGGAAAGAAATGCTCTTTTCATCCTTGGTTGTCGGAGTAGTCGCCTTTTTATCCTCCTCATTGTCTTTGTCTTGTTCTATATATGCCAGCTCAGCTGCGTTTACGTGTGGATTTTCATCAGGTTTCTTGTACATGAATATCCACAGTCCCATCCAGATGAAACCCAATCCGCCGATAACGATAAAAGCCATTTCCCAGCCGTTGCCCACGCCCATGCGTTGGAAGTAGCGGGCCAGGGTAGGGATACACAATGGGGCTATCAGTGCTCCGATGGTAGAGCCGGCATTGAATATGGAAGTGGAGAAGGCACGGTCTTTCTTTGGAAAATATTCGGCAGTCACCTTGATGGCGGCAGGAAAGTTTCCTGCTTCACCGATGCCCAGTATGATACGGGCGGCAATGAAGTAGTAAACGCTGGTGATGGCTATGGTAGAGGCCAATGCACCGGTAGCGCTAATCATGTTGGCGGCATTTTCAATGCCGAGGGTCATTTCTGTGGCAAGTCCGCAGAGGGCGTGCATACAAGCACCGATAGACCATACGGCAATGGCCCATAAATACCCTTTTTTCGTTCCCATCCAGTCGATGAAACGTCCGGCAAACAGATTGCCTAAGGCATAGACGATGGAAAAGATAGCTGTGATGTAGCCGTAGTGTGTATCGGTCCAGTGGAATTCGGGGGAGATGAAATCTTTCCAGGTCAATGAAAGAACCTGGCGGTCGAGGTAGTTGACGGTTGTCGCGAAGAATAGCATGGCGCAGATAATCCAACGGTAATTGGTCATCCGCCCTGCGGTGTTTTGAAATGTACTCATGATAATAGATTTATATTTTGATGCAAATGTAGGGGTTTGTGTGTTGTTCGAGGTGTAATATTGAGTAAAAAGGATGTAGAAAATGACAAAAATAGGCATGGATTATTTAAGTCCATGCCTATCGGACGTTGCAGGGCAACTTTATTTCATATCGATGTATTTGATTTCGTCTTTGTCGCTGTATTTCAGGTTTTCACCACCCATACCCCAGATGAAAGTATAGTTGCTGGTTCCGGCAGCAGCGTGGATGGACCATTCGGGAGAAGTGATGGCTTGTTCGTTGTGCAGCCATATCAAACGTTCTTCCTGCGGTTCGCCCATCAAGTGACAGATAGCGTTGCCGGGTTTCAGGTTGAAGTAGTAGTAAGCTTCCATGCGGCGAGTGTGTGTGTGGGCAGGCATGGTATTCCATACAGAGCCGGGAGCCAGTTCCGTGAGTCCCATCTGCAACTGGTTGGTACCGCCGTCTTTCACTCTTTCCAGTACATCTTTCACAATCAGCTGGTTTACGATGCGGTCGTTGCTGTCTTCCATTTTTCCATAATGGTCGGAGATGCCCAGTGCATATTTCTTGGGGTTGGCTTTCTGAAGCTTGGCATCGGTGGTAATCAGCTGAGTAACATAGGGTTTGTAGGCCGGGGCCGAGTTGATGTAGAACTTGGCGGGATTGGTAGCGTCGTTGCTCTTGAAGGTTACTTCCTTATTTCCGCAGCCTACGTAAAGGGCTTCCTTATACTTCATGGGGTATTCCTTACCGTCTACAGTAACCACTCCGTCACCGCCGGTATTGATGACACCCAGTTCGCGGCGTTCGAGGAAGTAAGTGATTTCCGGACCCAGTTCACGGAACACTTCCAACTTCAATGTCTTGTTCACCGGCATGGCGCCACCGTAAATCAATCGGTCGTAGAGGGTGTAGGTTACGTTGATTTCATCCGGAGCCATGACTTTGTCCATCATGAATCTGCTGCGCAGAAGTTCCGTGTCATAATGCTTCACGTCCTGCGGATGGCAGGCGGTCTGCACTTTGTAATTCACTTGGGCATTGGCTGCCATGGCAGCTGCTCCCATCATAAATGCAAGTACTAACTTTTTCATAATCCGTTACTATTTAATTTTTAACTTTTAATTTTTGATTGATTTCTGGTATTTGATGATAGCACGACGGTTCATAATCATCAGGAACAATGTGCATAATACAAGGATACCGGAGCCTATCCATTTCAACGAGTAGGTCAGGTGGAAAATGACCCAAGCAAAGGGGCTGGATGCAAAATCCAGTGCGCCGCCTTCAAAGCCGGCGGGGATATTCACGGCAGCATCTTGTGTCTTCTCGTATACATCGTGGGCTGCTTGTGTGAAATAGGGGGCGAGGTCTGTTACGAAATAAAGACCGATGGTCAGTACAACGAGTCCGATGATGAACGTCTTTACTACATTTCCTTTCGTGATGGGCAGTACCAGCGGGAAGAGGTAGAACATTCCGGCCAGCGACGCCAGAGGCAGGAACTGGTTACCCGGCAGGATGACAGCCAGCAGTATGGTTACGGGAATCAGCAGCAGGGAAACCACCAGCGTTGCAGGATGGCCGATAACCAATGCGGGGCTCATACCGATGTTCAGGCCGACAGCACCTTTGAATTTTTTGGCAATCAGCTCGCGGGTAGCATCGGAAATGGGCTTCAAGCCTTCGATGAACAAAGCGGTGATACGCGGAATCAGCTCCATTACGGCGCCCATCTTGATACCCAAACCTAATATATAAGGTATCTTGTCTACCAGTTCCTGACCGTTCTTGCAAGACAAGGCACCGATACCGCAACCGACCAGAATACCCAGGAATAAAGGCTCACCCAGCAAGCCGAATTTCTTCTTCATGCCTTCCGCATCAATGTTCAATTTGTCAAAACCGGGGATTTTGTCCAATGCTTTATTGATGACTACGGCAAATGGAACGAAACCTGCGCAAAAAGGCTGGGGAATGGAGATACCCTCCATCTTGTCGTAGAATCCCTGGAATTTGTCGGCGGTATAGTCGGCCATAATCAGGGTAATGATGTAGCAGATGATAGCGGCGAAGAAGCCCCACCAGATATTGTCGCTGGCAAAATAAACGACTGCGCCGATAAATGCGAAATGCCAGTAGTTCCAAAGGTCGATATTGACCGTACGGGTCGTTTTCGTTAATAACATCAGAAGATTTACTCCCAAACATACCGGAATGATGAATGCACCCACCGATGTGTTATAGGCTACAGCCGCAGCTGCAGGCCATCCCATATCGAATACTTTCAACTGAAGACCGTAAATTTCAACGACTTGGCTCAGAGCAGGACCGAGGCTGCTGGTCAACAACGCAGTGACAACCGACAGACCAACGAAACCGACACCTACCAGCAGACCGCTCTTTAGCGCCTTACTGAATTTGATGCCGATGCATACTCCCAAAATTGTAAAGATTATAGGCATCATCACTGCTGCTCCTAAGCCGATGATATAGCCGAAAACTTGTTCCATTCTCTTGTGATTTAATTAGGTAATTGAGTTTGTTTTTGCAATAGTATGAATTAAAAACCGGGTCAAAAATAAGACCTTTTCTCAATTAATCAAACTTGAAAAGCATAATTATTAGTAAATGGAACGATTTTGGACGAAATTAGTCGTTATCGTGCACAAAATTGCTCGTTTTCGTACACGAAAACCAAATAACACATCTTCTACGTTGAAAAGTACATATCCGTTTGGAAAGAAAGTATTACTTTTGTTCTTGGAAATAAAACTGTTCTAATACAAAAAATGAATGATTGCACGAAGAAGAATTCGATTTGTAAATTTATTGTATTTGCATGTATGTCGATTAAGAGAGTCAGGGGAGGAAACAGATCCTCGTGTACGTGCTTTTTTCTCCAAATTCGGATGGAGTGAACTTTAATACTGTTCGCTGTGTTATTATAAGACATTGAAACAAACTGGACTATAATGATATATTTGATTTTTTTATTGGCAATAGGACTATTGGTCGGATGGAGCTTATGGAAAGCTCCATCCGATATTGATTTATGGGGAAAAGATTTAGAGGATTGATAGTTATATTGGCTATATTCTGAAAATTTACGGGCATATCTTGTGGTGGGAGATAAAGGAGTAATGCAGGTGTTGTTCTGACCATATAAACCCTGGATGATAGCTGTTGTCATCGCTTCCTGCTCCTTGTCACCTCGGGAGGGAGTGCCCTCTCAAAGAGCGGCGATAACGGCAATGTCCGCAGCATTGTCTACGATATGTGCCGGATGAAACTCTTCCAGTTCTGTGCGGGGACGGAATCCCCAGGTGACTCCGCAGGCAGTGACTCCGGCATTGGCGGCCGTCTGCATATCCACTCCGGAGTCTCCCACATATAGCACGTCTTCACGGGATATCCGGGTGATGTCCAGAATGTCATGCACCACTGTCGGGTCGGGCTTCACGTTGACCCCTTCCCGTTGTCCGAAGACGGCGGTAAAACGTATGTGGGGGAAATAGTGTGAAATCAGTTTCACGGTAGCCGATTGATATTTGTTGGAAGCCACTGCCAATATCATCCCTTTCTCCTGCAACTGTTCCAGCAGTTCGGGGATGCCGGGGTAAGGGCGGCTTTTATCAGCATTGTGCACGTCATAATAAGGCACAAACTCCTTGCGGACGCGCAGGACGTTTTCTTCGCTCTTTTCCCCTTTCGGGAGGGCGCGCTCGAACAGTTTGTTGATTCCGTTGCCAACCATGAAGTTATAGTCCGATTCCGGGTGAGTGGGATAGCCGAGCGCTTGCAGGGCATGGTTTGTACTTTGTGCCAAATCGGCTATTGTATTCAGTAAAGTTCCGTCCAGGTCAAATATAATCAACTTCTTCATTGCTTTCTCTATTTTTTAGTTTGCTGCAAATATAAGGCTTTTTGCGCTCATGTTCAAATGCTGTCTCGGGTTTCATCAGGTATTTGCAGAATAGGAAGCCCTGGGCTGATAATCAGTGCATTATTACTGCATTCCTGCTGCATGCGTTTTGCAGTAGTACTGCAGATGGAGTGCAGCGTTACTGCAAATATGTTTGCAGTGATACTGCAACTGCTTTGCAGCGTGACTGCAACTGTATTGCAGTGGCACTGCACAAGCGTTGCAGTAGTTTTGCAGTGGGTGATCGGTGTATTTTTTGCCGTTCTTCCCTTTTCTTTGCACACTTTCGGGCTTTTTATGCAAAAACTTCCTATCTTTGCAGCCGAATTTTACTAAAAATAGGTATGAGTTACAATTTGTTGAAAGGAAAAAGAGGCATTATTTTCGGTGCTCTGAATGAGCAGTCCATTGCCTGGAAAGTAGCAGAAAAAGCAGTAGAAGAAGGTGCAGCCATCACTTTGTCGAATACGCCGGTTGCAGTCCGTATGGGCGAAGTGTCCGCTCTTTCGGAGAAACTGAACTGCGAGGTGATTCCTGCAGATGCTACAAGTGTAGAAGATTTGGAAAATGTATTCAAACGCTCTATGGAAGTATTGGGTGGCCCGGTCGACTTTGTGCTGCACTCCATTGGTATGTCTCCCAATGTGCGTAAGAAACGTACATATGATGATTTGGATTACGATATGTTGGAAAAGACGCTGGATATTTCCGCTGTCTCTTTCCACAAGATGATACAAGCTGCCAAGAAGCTCAACGCCATTGCCGACTACGGTTCAATCCTGGCTCTGAGTTATGTGGCTGCGCAACGTACGTTCTACGGTTACAACGATATGGCAGATGCCAAGGCACTGCTGGAATCCATCGCCCGCAGTTTCGGTTACATCTACGGACGCGAACACCATGTACGTGTCAACACCATTTCCCAGTCTCCTACGATGACCACTGCCGGTTCCGGTGTGAAGGGTATGGACAAGCTGTTCGACTTCGCCAACCGCATGTCTCCTCTGGGCAATGCTTCTGCCGACGAGTGTGCAGACTACTGTATCGTGATGTTTTCCGACCTCACCCGCAAGGTCACTATGCAGAACTTGTTCCACGATGGAGGTTTCTCCAGCGTAGGTATGAGTCTTCGCGCCATGGCTACTTACGAGAAGGGACTGGATGAGTATAAGGACGAAAACGGAAATATCATCTACGGCTAATGGAACTCGCACTTTATCTTTTGCCGGTCACCTTGGGCGATACGCCCATTGAAACGGTGTTGCCTCCTTATAACAAGGAGATAATACTGGGAATCCGCCATTTCATCGTGGAGGATGTGCGTTCGGCGCGCCGGTTTCTGAAGAAGGTGGACAAGGGAATAGATATTGATGCGCTGACATTCTATACGTTGAACAAGCATACGTCGCCCGAAGACATCTCCGGCTATCTGAAGCCGCTGGTGGAGGGGCAGCCGATGGGCGTAATCTCCGAAGCCGGTTGTCCGGCTGTGGCCGACCCGGGAGCGGACGTAGTGGCTATTGCACAACGGAAAAACTTAAGAGTGGTCCCCTTGGTGGGACCCTCTTCCATTATCCTCTCTGTCATGGGTTCCGGCTTCAACGGACAGAGCTTTGCCTTCCACGGTTATCTTCCCATAGAACCGGCAGAGCGTGCCAAAAAGCTGAAAATGCTGGAACAACGCGTCTACAATGAACACCAGACCCAACTTTTCATTGAAACGCCTTACCGCAATAATAAGATGATAGAGGATATTCTTCATAACTGCCGTCCGCAGACCAAGCTCTGCATTGCGGCGAACATTACTTGTGAAGGGGAGTATATCAAAACCAAGACAGTGAGGGAGTGGCAGGGCAAGACCCCCGACCTTTCTAAGATTCCTTGTATTTTTCTCTTGTATAAATAATAGCTTCCAGGTGCTCGAATTCATATTCCAGGCAACTGCTGAAGAAGTTCCGTCCCAGGTTGTGTTCTATTTGCTGGAACGTCCATAGTTTTCCGCCCTTGAAATTCTTATTGCATAAGATGGAGTCATCGTCCAGGTCTAGCGTGAAGAGATAGACCAGGCGGTTGGTGGCTTCATTCTCAAAATGATACATGAAGTTGAAGTGCAAATGGTCTAATGGGGCGGTGGGAAGCGTTTGCCGTAAAATTCTGTGTGCACCTTGTTCCAATGTTTCTCCATATATCAGGTAACCCTCCATCAGCAAGTCGATTTTGTCTTTCTCGAAAACGTTGCATTTGGGGCGGGGGAGGAGAAACAGCATGCCGTGTGAGGCAACGGCAATCCGGATGACCGGATTGATATAGTCGTTTTTCCGGTTGATGGCTTCTGAGGCGATGGCTTTCCCCATGACATCTCCTTTGGTGTTGACTATCGGTACGAAAACCGTGTGGTTCATCACTATATTGAAATAGAAGATACCGAACTGGTTGAACAGAATGCCTGAAATGAAGACGAGGGGGGGAGCTACATGGAATAGAATATAGCGTGTGGTGCTTCCCAAAGGATGGCTGATTAAAATAGCAAGGAAGATAATCAGAAAATGCAGCAGGCTTATGATAAGGATTACGCGTGAGGATACGATGGCGGCTTCTGCCCCTTGTGCAAAAAGCTGCTTGCAGCATTTCTGTGTCTGAGACATGTGGTAGTCCAGAAATTTTCTCCTATTGAGGTAGATGACGAATGGGGGAATGATGGCACTGATTTCCAGCGTGAACGGAAGCATGAAACGGGGACAGTAGTTTACGAGGAATAGGGTTGTTACCGATAACAGCAGTAACATTCCGGTAGTACAGTAAAGTATGATTTGCGGAACATGCGTTCCTCTATGCCTCACCGAATAGATGCTAAACAAGAGTCCTACACCTGCACCGATGTAGATGGACATGTCCTGCGTTATAAACTCGCATAATATGATGGATATTATAACGGGGATGAATCCCAGCGACATATTGAATCTTGATGATAGAATTCTTTGATGGCTCATTATCCGTATTATGATTTTGTCGTTTACATCATAACAACTGGGGAATTTAAATGTTTCCTATTTTACTCCTTTTTTGTATAAAATGAATCTGTTTTTCCGCATGATAAGAGGAGCGTACCAATGGAGCGCTTTCCACTTGCTGAAACCCTTTTTCCAATCCTTTCTCTCTGTAGAGTGCAAATTGTTCGGGAGTAATATATGCTGCTACCGGATAATGCTTGTGTGTGGGTTGAAGGTATTGCCCTATGGTCAGTATGTGGCAGCCCACCCGGCGAAGGTCGTCCATCAGTTCTTCCACTTCTTCCGGAGTCTCGCCCAATCCCACCATAATGCCGGACTTGGTGGTAGTATTGCTTTCTGCAATCTGCCGCAACACTTCCAGGCTTGTTTCATACTTGGCGGCACTGCGTACGAGGGGGCTGATGCGACGGACAGTCTCCATGTTGTGCGAAATGATTTCCGGTTGTGCATCGATGACTTGTGCCACGAGTTCCTTTCTTCCCTGGAAGTCGGGAATCAGCACTTCGACGGTGGTGTCAGGGTTGAGCCGCTTGATTTCCCGGATGGTACGTACCCAGTGCGACGCGCCTAAGTCGGGCAGGTCGTCACGGTCTACGGAGGTGACGACTGCATGGGAGAGTTTCATCAAGGCAATGGACTCTGCCACATGTGTAGGCTCATCGGCATCCAGCGGCAAGGGCTTCCCGCTTGCCGTGTTGCAGAACTTACAGCACCGGGTGCAGATATTTCCCCCAATCATGAAGGTTGCGGTGCCTTTCCCCCAACATTCCCCCATATTGGGGCAACGGCCGCTGCTGCAGATGGTATGGAGGCAATGCGATTCGACAATGCGTTTGGTCTCGGTATAGCGCTCGTTGGCACCGATGCTTATTTTGAGCCATTCAGGCTTACGTACTCTTTCGGGCATTATTTCAATTCTTTGTTGAAGAAGTTGGTCAACCGCGTGTATAGGTGTAACCGGGTATTTCCTCCGTAGATACTGTGGTTGCGGTTAGTATAAACCTGCATGTCGAACTGTTTGCCGAGCTGTACCAGTTGTTCGGCATATTCGGCACAGTTCTGGAAATGCACATTGTCGTCCGCCATGCCGTGTACCAGCAGCAGGTTGCCGTGCAGCTTGTCGGCACGGGTAAAGGCGGAACTGGCCTTATAGCCTTCGGCGTTTTCTTTCGGTGTACGCATGAAGCGTTCGCCGTAGACGGTGTCGTAGTAGTTCCAGTCGGTAACGGCGGCTACGGCTACCCCTGCCTTGAATACCGGAGTCCCTTCACTCATGCTCATAATGGTCATGTATCCGCCGTAGCTCCATCCCCAGATGCCGATGCGGTTTTTGTCCACGTATGGCTGGCTGCCCATGTAGAGGGCGGTTTCCACCTGGTCTCTGGCTTCCTTGATACCCAGGTTCAGATAGGTGCATTTGGCGAATTCGGCACCACGTCCTCCGGTACCACGCCCGTCTACGCAAACCACGATATAGCCTTGTGATGCCATGTAGGTTTCCCAGCTTACACTGAACTTGTCGAGCACTTGCTGTGAACCGGGGCCGCTGTACTGGTACATCAGTACCGGGTATTTCTTGCCGGCAGAGAAGTCGGCTGGTTTCATCATCCAGCCATTCAATGTGGTTCCGTCGGAAGTCTGGAAAGTGAAGAATTCCTTCCGTGGCATGTCATAGCCGCTGATTTCCTGCTTCAATGCCGCATTGTCCATCAGGGTGGCAAGAGTCTTGCCGGTATTGTCGTTCAGCGTAATGACGGTCGGAGTGTCCAGATTGGAATAACGGTTCATATAGTACTTCATGTTCGCACTGAACTGCGCACTGTTTGTTCCGGCTTGTGACGATAGTCTGGTCTTTTTACCTTTCCGGTCAATCTTGTAGATGGCACTGCGCATGGGGCTTTCCTCGTTGCTGCTGAAGTAGAAGCTTCCTTCTTCGGGGTCATAACCCAGGAACTCCTGCACTTCATATTGTCCGGCTGTCACTTGTTTCAGCAGATTGCCGCCTATGCTATACCAGTACAGATGGTTGTATCCGCTCTTTTCGCTGACAAAACTGAAATTTTCCGGATAGAAGACGATGTTGTCGAATACATTCTCGCGGATATAGGTATCGCTTTCATCACGCAGAGCCAGTTTGGCTACCGTGCTGCGAGGGTCGGCAAAGTATAGGTCGAACCGGTTCTGATGGCGGTTCAGTGTCATGACGGCAAGCTTGTTGGGGTCTTGGGTAAAGCGGATGCGGGGAATATAGCCGTCTGCATCTACCGGCACGTTTATCTTGCGGGTCACTTTCGACTTGATATCGAAGGTGTGTACGGACACTTTGGAATTTACTTCTCCCGTTTTAGGATATTTGTAAGTATACTCTCCCGGATACTTCTCGAAAGGGGTGAAGTGGGGGGCTTGTCCGGCAAAAAGAGGGAAAGAGTAGGAGGGAACATCTTTCTCGTCGAAGCGGATGAAAGCCAGCATCTGGCTGTCGGCACTGAATTCCAGCGCACGGTTGAAGGAGAACTCCTCTTCGTAAACCCAGTCGGGGATGCCGTTCAGCACCTCGTTCTGTTTTCCGTCTTCCGTCACCTGGCTTTCGCTGTTGCCATAGAGCAGTTTTACAAGGAAGATGTTGTTGTCGCGTACAAAAGCCACTTGATTGCCGTCCGGTGAAAATACGGGCACCTGCTGCGGGCCTCCGTCCGAAAGCTTTTCCACAATATTGTTGATTTTACCGTCCAGATTGCGCTTCAGGCTGTAGATGTAATGCACAGCCGTATAGGAATGACGGTAGATGGGAGTTGTTTCGGTGGCAATGAGCAGCTTGCTGCCGTCCGGAGCAAAGCTGTAGCTGTCGAATGTCTTGAACGTGCATTCGCGTGCGGTAGCGGCATCAAACAGCACTTCCACGGGTTTTCCCGTTTTGAAGGAGTACTTGATGATTTGTGTCCTGTCCGCATTCATCTGCGAATAATGTTCCCCGTCTCCCGGGATGGGGATAACGCCGGAAATATTCTTCGGAGTGAACTTGCCCGATACGATTTCTTTCAAATCGAGCGCCTTGCCACTTTGGGCGAAACCTGCCAGCGTACAGAGGCAGAGGAGAAGTGCGATGCTTATCTGTTTCATATCTATCTTTTATGCTTATCTGTTTCCCTATTTTTTCTGGGGAACAAATATACAACAAAGGGAAGATTTATCGAAGCAGTGGGCCGATTTTATTCTTTTTGAACAGAAAAAGCCCGTCCTGCTTCTTGGGGGCGAAGCAGGGACGGGCCTCCGTCACTCATAGATGATGATTGGATGAGATGATGATTGGAATATCTTTCGTTACAAGCACTTGACTTTTCTTTGATATTCTGCAATGGCTGCATCCAGTCGTTCGTGGGCGGTTGTGTCACCCGGAACGTTGTGCGACGGATGGATGTACAAGTGTACGCCACGGTCGGCAAGGATTTCGGCAACGGTAGTGATGGTCATCCATACCATGGTGACGAAACTCAATGTAGACAACGGACCTACCTTGTCGAAGTGGTTCTTCAAAGGTACGGAGGCGTCTACCAGGGGAACGCAGGAATCCACTACGATATCTGCCAACTGGAAGAGGTTCTTTCCGCTGGAGTGGCGGCTGGCTTTGTCGCCCGTTTCGCTGGCCGAACCGTATACGATAACTTTCATGCCGCGCTTCTTGGCTTCCAATGCCATGTCTATATTGACGGCATTGATACCGGTATGTGAGAAAATCCACATACAGTCTTTGGAATCAAAATCATAGTTCTTCATGATTTCCTGGCCGTAGCCTTCTGCCCGTTCCAGGAAGAGGAACTGATGAATACCCATCTGGCCGATAATCTGCGTGAAGAATGTCAGAGGCAATTCGCAAAGTGGGTGGAATCCTACAAAGCTGCCGATACGCGGATACATTTCTTCTACGGGAATTGTTGCGTGGCCGCAACCAAACGTGTGGACCCAACGACCGGCTTCGATGGAGTCTGCCATAACAGTGGCTGCTTTTTTGATGTTTTCCAACTGGGTAGCCTCCAGTTTTTCCATAATGCCATGGGCATTCTTTAACCATTCGAGTGCTAACATAACTTTTTTGTTTTTTAAGAAGTTAATAAATTTATTTGAGTGAGCGTTTATACAAAAGGAGCATGACGGCAAGTGAGGCAATCATCAGATAAGGATAAAGTCCGATGCCATTGGCGTATTGGGAAATCATGCCCATCAGGCCGTTCATTGCAGTCTGGCCGACGAGGGCTATGGCAAGCGCCACGCTGAATGCTGTTCCCGATAAGGACGGGTACCGGCTTCCAAGAATGCTGAGTATCACGGGATACGTGGCCGACAGCCCCATACCTACCAGCACCATGCCGACTGCCGCGCGTGCAAACCCCGGCGAGAACATAAGGAAACAGAATCCTATGGCAGTGAGCGTAAGGCTGTAGGGCAGCACGGTTTCCGGTTTTATCTTCTTGAATATCGCAACTTGCATCATACGTGCTACGGTCAGTCCCGTTACCATGCAGGTCAGTGCAATCAATGCCTGATTGGCCGGAATATCCGTCATCTGCCCAAAGTAACTCGTGGACCAGTTGTTGCAGACACCCTCGATGCCGCTTTGGAAAAAAAGAATGAAGCTGAGTAGCAGTAAGCTGCTTTCTTTCAGCAGTCCCAATCCCTCTTTTACCGGGAAACCTTGCGCCTGCTTAGGGGCGGGGAAGCGTACGGGGATACAGAATATAATGCCCGCAAGCATCACTACGCCAATTCCCAGCAAGATGGTTTCGAATGAATAATGCCTGGAAAGGGAGCCCAGCAACATCGGTATGCCCAATGCGCCCAGTCCGTAGAACATGCCCAGAAAACTGAGGCGTGAGCCTTTTTCGGATTCTCCTGAGATGTCGGATACCAATGCATTGGTTTCTCCGTTGAGGATGCCTCCGCCCAGGCCGATGCCGACGATGGAAGCTTGCAGCAGTGGCACGCTTTCAAAGAAGGCAAGCCCTTCCATCCCCAGCAGTACGATGATGCAGCTGGGCACCAGCAGGGCTTTATGTCCGAACCGGTCTACGATGGGACCGAAAATCAGGGAACCGGCCAGCATGCCCAGAGGCAGGAAAGTGACCAGTGAGGTTGTCTGCAACCCGCTCAGATTCAGCTTGGCTATGAGGGATGGCAACACTGCTCCCAATGTAATCATGGAGACTCCGAAGAAACACATCCCGATGCACGCTGCCGTGAATACGAGATTCTTGTGATAACTGTTACTCATACAAGTGATTTTTGATGGCAAGAAACGCTGCTCCTATCAGTCCGGCATTACCGGACAACTGAGAAGGTACAAATTCCACCTGCTTGATGCTGAGCGGCTGCGCCCATTTGCAGGCTTCCTTGTAAATGTCATCTATAAAGATACCGGCAGGGCCGAAGACGCCTCCGCCCCAAATTATCTTCTGCGGGTTGAGCAGGCTGACCAGATTTGCGGAAGCCATGCCCCACATCTCGACAGCTTTGTGCAATACGGAGATGGCAATAGGGTCTTTTTCATTATAGGCACTGAACACATCATAGGCCGATATGCGACAGATGGGTTTCTGGCGCAGTTTTCCTTTATATGACTTGTTGGCGCGTACGGCATCGCGTACCCGTGCCCCGATACCATTGCCGGAAGCGTAATATTCGAAACATCCGCATGCGTCATACTCTTCCCGGTAGGGAGGTTGCAGGGCCATCCAGCCGGTGGCGCCGATAATGTCGTTGGCTCCGTGCAACACGTGCCCGTCGATGATGATGCCGGCACCGATACCGGTTCCCACGGCAATGAATATGGCACTGTGACATTCTTTGGCGGCACCTTGCCACATCTCTCCATACATATAGCAGGTACGGTCGCTGTCGATGTATATCTCGATGCCCGGAGGCGTTACACTGCGCAGCTCCTCATAGAGGGGGTAGTTGTCCCAGCCCGGTATGTTGGGGGCCCATACCCGGTTGGTTTGGGAGTAAACGATACCGGGGATGCAGACACCTATTCCGTCGACGTGTATACGGCTTCTGCGTGCTACGGTAAGAAGTTTGGCGAGGATATCCGCGGCGAGCTTGCCCACTTCGTGTCCGGTTCTTCCTTTCAGGAGCCGTTTGCGGTTAAACATCATGCTTCCGTCCGGAAAGAAAATGGCGCTGGCTATTTTTGTGCCGCCTATGTCCAATGCGATTGTTGCCATGGTGTTATAGTATTTATAGGTTGATTCATTAAGGTTGTATGCAAAGCTATGAATTTATTTCATTCTTGAGGTGTATAAACTGAGGAAATTGTGTGTAAAAAGAGTGTCTAATCACTAAATTGTGTTTAATGTAATTGCGTTTGGATGTACTCTTTCTCAATTAATTAGTTATATATCAGTGGATGAAACATTTTTTAGTGCAGGTGGAAATTCTTTGTTTTATGTTCGTTAACAAATCGGGTGGAAAGTATTCTTGTTTTTGCAGGTTCATCCCACGGAAAAATCCTATATTTGCCACTTACATAAGGAATATGTATGGAAACCAAATCTACGCTCTATAATGAGTTCCCTCTTTTTCTGAAGCGATATTTTTCCTATAAGGTACAGAAAATATCGCTGAATGCCGGTTTTACGTGCCCCAACCGGGATGGAAACAAAGGAGTCGGCGGTTGCACCTATTGCAACAACCAGACCTTCAACCCCGATTATTGCCGTACGGAGAAATCCATTACCCGCCAGCTGGAAGAAGGCAAGCAGTTCTTTGCACACAAATATCCGGAGATGAAGTATCTCGCCTATTTCCAGGCCTATACCAATACGTATGGCGAACTGGAAGACCTGAAGCGGAAATACGAGGAAGCCTTGTCGGCAGACGGGGTGGTGGGCCTGGTCATCGGCACCCGTCCTGACTGTATGCCCGACAGCCTGCTGGACTATTTGGAGGAGATGAACCGGCATACATTCCTTTTAGTGGAGTACGGCATAGAGAGTACCGACGACAAGACACTTTGCCGCATCAACCGCGGGCATACTTTCCATGCCGCCGCCGATGCGGTGGAAAGAACCGCTTCACGCGGAATCCTGACCGGTGGGCATGTCATCCTCGGACTGCCGGGCGAGACGCACGAAAGTATCGTGGCACAAGCCGGCGTACTGTCCCGTCTGCCGCTCACTACCCTGAAGATGCATCAGCTGCAACTGATAAGGGGCACCCGCATGGCTTTAGAGTACCGGCAGCATCCCGAAGATTTCCATCTGTTCGGTGTGGACGAATATATCGACCTCGTGATAGACTATATCGAGCATCTGCGGCCGGACTTGGTGCTGGAGCGTTTCGTCTCCCAGTCTCCTAAGGAACTGCTCATTGCACCTGACTGGGGACTGAAAAATTATGAATTTAATCATCGGGTTCAAAAAAGAATGAAAGAACTCGGTGCATATCAGGGAAAGAAGTATGAAATGTGAGAAAAAAGAATTATTTTTGCCGCAACTTTAAATATGGAATCAATCTAAATAAAGAATAATTATGAACCCAAAAACAGTGATAAAAGGAAAAATCCACTACGTGGGAGTGAATGACCGCAATAAGCATTTGTTTGAAGGCATGTGGCCGTTGCCGTACGGGGTTTCCTACAACTCTTACCTGATAGATGATGAGACGGTCGCTTTGGTCGATACGGTAGACATCTGCTACTTCGAGGTGTATCTGCGCAAGATAAAGAGCATTATCGGCGAGCGCCCCATCCAGTATCTCATCATCAACCATATGGAGCCGGATCATTCGGGCTCTATCCGCCTGATAAAGCAGCATTATCCCGACATCATCATCGTGGGCAACAAGCAGACCTTCGGCATGATAGAGGGCTTTTATGGCGTGACGGGCGAACAGTACATGGTGAAGGACGAGGATTTTCTGGCTTTGGGGCATCATAAGCTCCGTTTCTATATGACCCCGATGGTGCACTGGCCCGAGACGATGATGACTTTTGACGAAACGGAAGGAGTCCTTTTCGCCGGTGACGGCTTCGGCTGTTTCGGTACGTTGGACGGCGGGTTCCTGGATACGCGCATCAATCTGGACAGATACTGGGACGAGATGGTGCGTTACTATTCCAACATCGTGGGCAAGTACGGCTCTCCGGTGCAGAAGGCACTTGCCAAGCTGGGCGGTCTGCCCATTTCCACCATCTGCTCCACGCACGGGCCGGTGTGGACGGAAAACATAGCCAAGGTTATCGGCATCTACGACAAGTTGAGCCGCTACGCCGCTGACGAAGGTGTGGTCATTGCTTACGGTTCCATGTACGGCAACACGGAGCAGATGGCGGAAGCCATTGCGGCGGAACTTTCTGCACAGGGCATCAGGAACATCGTGATGCACAATGTGAGCAAGAGCAATCCTTCTTATATCATTGCCGACATATTCAAGTATCGCGGACTTATCATCGGCAGCCCCACCTACAGCAACCAGATTTATCCTGAGATAGAATCCTTGCTCTCCAAGATTCTGGTACGCGAAGTGAAGGGACGCTATCTGGGATACTTCGGCTCCTTCTGCTGGGCGGGTGCCGCCGTGAAGCGCATGGGCGAGTTTGCCGAAAAGAGCAAGTTCGAGATTGTGGGCGACCCGGTAGAGATGAAGCAGGCCATGAAGGACATTACTTACGAACAATGCGAAAACCTGGCACGTGCCATGGCAGAGCGTTTGAAGAAGGATAGGAAGTAGTTGAAAATTACCCCTAATTTATTAACCTAATAAAACAATCACAATGAGACTAATCATTCAACCGGATTATCAATCCGTGTCAAAGTGGGCTGCACATTATGTGGCTGCCAAGATCAAGGCCGCTAATCCGACACCTGAAAAACCGTTTGTATTGGGATGCCCCACCGGTTCTTCTCCGTTGGGCATGTACAAGGAACTTATCGACCTGAACAAGAAAGGCATCGTGTCTTTTCAGAACGTAGTGACTTTCAATATGGACGAGTATGTAGGTTTGCCCAAGGAACATCCCGAAAGCTACTATTCCTTTATGTGGAACAACTTCTTCAGCCATATAGACATCAAGCCGGAGAACACCAATATCCTGAACGGCAACGCTGCCGACCTGGATGCCGAGTGTGCACGCTATGAAGAGAAAATCAAGTCCTACGGTGGCATCGACCTCTTCATGGGCGGTATCGGCCCCGACGGACATATCGCTTTCAACGAGCCGGGTTCTTCCCTTTCGTCACGCACCCGCCAGAAGACATTGACTACCGATACCATCATTGCCAACTCCCGTTTCTTTGACAACGACGTGAACAAGGTGCCCAAGACTGCCCTGACCGTCGGTGTCGGTACTGTGCTTAGCGCCCGCGAGGTAATGATTATCGTAAACGGACACAACAAGGCACGTGCCCTCTATCATGCAGTCGAGGGTCCCGTGATGCAGATGTGGACTATCAGCGCCTTGCAGATGCACGAAAAGGGTATCATCGTTTGTGACGATGCGGCTACCGAAGAATTGAAGGTGGGTACTTACCGCTACTTCAAGGATATTGAGGCAGAGCACCTGGATGCGGAAAGCTTGCTGAAATAAGCAAACTAATAAAAGTTTTGCAATTCCACCCTCACCACCCTCACCGCTTGTCTGCATCTGCTTGTTCATCGGTGTTTCAGGGGTGAGTGAGAGCAATTTAAAAGGGTGAGGGCAAATTTTGCCCTCACCCTTTTTGTTCTCCTGATTTTGGTTGACTGTTTTCAGGACAGGGCGTTATGTGATGAAAACGGGCTCTGCTCCGCTGTAAGGCTTTGGGTGCCAATGTTAAAGATACCAAATACTCACTGCAAAACCAGTGCATCGTTTTTGCAGTGCCGCTGCAACATAGATGCAGTGCCACTGCAACTGTTTTGCAGTGCTACTGCAACGCCTTTGCAGTGTTACTGCAAAAGATGTGCAGTAGGTTTGCAGTGAGGGCTTGTGATGAAAAAGCCATGGGCGTGCTTTCTTTTTTGCGGAATATGTGCTATCTTTGTCATACTTGTAATTTAAACAGTAGCAGCTATGGAATTGAGTGGCAGACGCTATCCGATAGGGATACAGAATTTTGAGCAACTGCGTACGCGGAATTGTGTGTATGTGGATAAGACGGAGCTGGTGTACAAATTGGTGAATACAGACCAAATTTATTTCTTCAGCCGCCCCCGTCGGTTTGGCAAAAGCTTGCTCGTGTCTACGCTGGAGGCCTATTTCCAGGGGAAAAAGGAACTTTTCGAAGGGCTGGCTATGGAACGTCTGGAGCAGGAATGGGAGGTTTGCCCGGTGCTGCACGTTGATTTCAGCTTGACGAAATATACTGAGCTGCGTGACTTGACGGGGCAATTGAATTTGTTTTTATCTCGTTGGGAAGAAATTTACGGAAAAAAGGAAGAGGAAGAGGGGGCGGCAGAGCGTCTGCAAGGCATCATCCTGCGTGCCTACGCCAAGACCGGAAAGCCGGTTGTAGTGCTGATTGACGAGTACGATGCTCCTCTGCTTGACAGTAATTCCGATGCCCTTTTGCAACAACAGCTTCGCAACGAGATGCGCAAGTTCTTCAGTCCTCTCAAGGGGCTGGGGCAATATCTCCGTTTTCTTTTTATCACGGGTATCAGCAAGTTCAGCCAGCTGAGCATCTTCAGCGAACTGAACAATTTGCAAAATATCAGTATGCGCGATGACTTCAGTGCCCTCTGCGGCATCACCGAGGAGGAACTGCTGACGCAGTTGAAACCCGATATTGAGCGGATGGCCGAGGCTAATGATGAGACTTACGAGGAGGCATGCTTGCATTTGAAGCGGCAATATGACGGTTATCATTTCAGTAAGGCTTGTGCGGATATTTACAACCCGTTCAGCCTGTTCAATGCTTTCAATTCCAAAGAATACAAGAACTATTGGTTTTCCACGGGCACGCCCACTTTCCTGATAGATATACTTAGACATGCAGACTTCGATGTACGTGCTCTGGAAGGTGTTGAGGCTACCGATGAGCAGTTTGATGCGCCTACGGAACAGATAATGAGTCCCATTCCGGTGCTCTACCAGAGCGGTTATCTGACCATTAAGGGCTATGACCGTAATTTCCAGATCTATCGTTTGGCCTATCCCAACGGCGAGGTCCGTAAGGGTTTCATTGAATCCCTGCTTCCCTCTTACGTGCACTTGCCTGCCCAGAACAACACTTTCTATGTTGTCTCTTTCCTTCGCGACTTGATGAAGGGTGATGTGGAGAGCTGCCTGGAGCGTACCCGTTCCTTCTTTGCCTCCATTCCCAATGATTTGGATAACAAGACCGAGAAGCATTATCAGACCATTTTCTATTTGTTGTTCCGGTTGATGGGGCAATATGTGGAGTCGGAAGTGAAGAGTTCCGTAGGCCGTGCGGATGTGGTGGTGCAGTTGCAGGATGCCGTTTATGTCTTCGAATTCAAATACGACGGTACCCCGGAAGAGGCGTTGGCTCAGATTGACAGCAAGCAGTATGCCATCTCTTACCGGGCAGACGGTAGGCGTGTGGTCAAGATTGGTGTGAATTTTGACAGTGCCACGCGGACGATTGGCGGGTGGAAAATAGCTAAAGCTGATTAGAAACTCTTGTAAGTATGCTTATGCCATATTTTTATGGTTTTCTCGTTTTTCTTCAAGTATTTTATCTGCTGCGCAATGGTATCTTACCATTTCTTATCAGGCGAGCACGGTAAGAAGATGATTAAGATTGGTGTCCCTTGTAAAAAAATGCTTAACTTTGGGGCGGATTAGTATTAGACACACCACATGGACGAGAAAAGAGAGAGACGACAAATGCTATTGACATGCGTTGCTATAGGGATTATTGCAGCAATAATTACCGGTTGGTTCTTGTATCAGAACCGGATGGAGTTCTGGAAAACGCAGGCACGGAGTACTTTTCGTGTGGCTTTGGGAGAGGAGTTGCAGAAAAGAAATATGGAGATACCTTTCTATGTGGAGGAGAATATTGACTTATCCATCATGGATGCCAATGACCGAAAGAAGGAACTGATAAAGGTATCTATGATAAGTAAATATGGAGAAAAAAGTTTCATCATACCTTATGAAAAGCATATTCATAATATAGAGCGTCCTTCTGATTGGAGGTTAATACGTTCGATTGTACTTGAAGACCACCCTTTGATTGCCGACTCCTTGAACTTGCTGTGGAAGGAATTGTTGGGGCAGATTGAGTATCCCGGAAAAACGGTAGTACGCATATCTGTGACGGATTGGTGGGAGCATGAGGCTTGTAGTTATTCCGAAGACTCTCTTTATTTGTCAAAATCGGATAGTTTGGATACTCATTATTTAGGATATAGATGCGAAGTGGGTGTCACCGGATACCTTTATGGTCCTTGGTGGATGATTTTTTCTTGGAAGGATATGTTTTTGCTGGGTGCTTTGATTGTCTGTTGCACTTTGCTGTACTTTGTGCACGACTATATGAGTCGGATTTATCATCGTCTTTTTGTCAAGGAAATATCTGTCGTTGTAGAAAAGGAAGTTCCGGTAATTGTCTGCCATGAAAGTCAATTACATATTTATCGGTTGGAGGATGGATTACGTTTTGATGCTGATTTGGATATGTTGAAAAACGGTGATTTGTGTGTGAAGTTGACTCCACTATCGGCCAAATTGCTGCGAGGTTTTTTGGATGCCAAAGACTTCAAACTGTCTAATGATGAAATTCTGAATCTACTATGGCCGGATGGTAACGGTACTTTGAATAATCTGCATACAAATATCAAAAGATTACGTGGATATTTATCTCGAATTTCAAATTATAAGATAGAAAATAAAAACTTCAGTTACCAATTAAAAAATCCCCATTTCATCGAAGAAATCCCAGAGTAAGTAGTCTCTCTACAATAGGCTGGCAATAACTGACAATGCCTGTTTTTACTTGATTGTCAGTTATTGTCAGCCCGAAAATTTGGATGAAGCTTTTGTTTTCTACACCTTTGTCACCATTATTCAAATTGCAGTTATTAATATGAAAAACATGAAAAAGAAAATCTTATTTATTGGTTTGTTTTTGGTAGCAGTCGTCGCATCCTTTCGATTAAATACCAAATGTAAAAAATTAGAGTACTTGATATTGGAGAATATAGAAGCTTTGGCATCCGGAGAATCGGGGAACGATTATAGATGTGCTGGCGTTGGTTCTGTGGATTGTCCGATCAATCATAGTAAGGTACAATATGTAGCAACGAAATATAGCTTTGAAGAACTTTATTAACATATTGTTCTTGTTCATTGCTTTAACGGCATGTACCTCTACTCCCCACTGTGAAGGATTGTCTTATACAGATTTCTCGCAAACGCGGGAACTGAAAGGAACAGTTATTCCGCTGGATACAGCTTTGTTCCGTTACCCTTTCCGTATTCGGATACAGGGAGATAAGGCTGTGGTGATGGATTTGCATGGGACAGACTATTTCTGTCATGCTTTCAGTTATCCGGAATTTCACTACATATCCTCTTTCGGCAAGCGGGGAGAATCTCCCGATGAGCAGATTTCTGTCGAAAATATCCGGTGGTATGGGGAATCTTTGTGGTCTCTCGATGCCAACAAGTCTGAATTAACTCGGTTTGGTTGTGATTTATCCGGTGATTCACTGTTTCGTCAAGAAGCAGTGAACCTGGATAAAGATATTCTTCGGGCTTTGGACTTTGTGATGGTGGATGATTCTACCTTTATTATTCCCGATTATTCGGGAGACAACCGTTTTTGTCGGGTGAACAGGCAAGGCGGACTGTTGTATAAAATGGGGGCAATCCTTTCTTCCAATGAGGATGCCATGAAGCATGCTCGTCCTGCATTGGCGCAGGCATGGCGCAGCTTCATCGATTACAATCCCCGAAACGGAGTGCTGGCGGCGGTCACCCAACTGGGCGAAGTGCTTGAAGTCTTTAACTTGAAAGACAGCACGCACGTGGTACGTATCGGGCCTCATGGCGAGCCGGAATTCAAATTGTCAGAAGGTTATGGCATTCCTACGGGCATCATGGGCTTCAGCGATGTGCAAGTGACGGACAGTGCCATTTATGCCGTCTTTCACGGACGTTCTTTTAAAGAAATAGCCCAGAATGCACGGAAAAGCATCCAGGTGGATGGTGGACAATATATTTATGTATTCAACCTGAAAGGAGAACCTCTCTGTAAATATGTACTCGACCATTGTATCTATGGCATCTCTGTAAATGAGCAAAAAGGGACGATTCTTGCTACGGATGTAAACAAGGATGAACCGATAATAGAGTATACAATGAAATAAAAGAAAAATATAAATAGGAATGGAGAGGAACGGATGGCAAACGTCTTGTTGGTGCATGATGAGCCGTCCGTTCCATAACCCACCCAGAAAGGAGGTCGAGGCAAAGATACGGATTTGGATTGAATAAGCAAAATGTATGCTTTTCCATTGAAAGGATAGATATGGAAGACAAAACAAAATATTATTGATTAAGAAAAATAAAGAAAACAATGAAAAAGATAATGAAAATAGCTTTTGTTGCAGCATTTGCGGCAGTGGCAGGATATGGTGTTTATGCTAACCAACAATCGGAAGCTATGTCTGATTTGATGTTGGCTAATGTGGAAGCGTTGGCTAACGGAGAGGCGAGTGCTGGTGACCCTTGTTACAAAGGTTCCTATAACAGTAGTTTACCAGAAGCTGTTAAATGTGCTCAACCATGTACGAAAGAGAGATGTGGTGGAATGACAGATAAATGTTATTAACTTAATTCTTATAGGTGCAGACAATAATATTATTATTAATGGTTAGATTAAATAAACTGTTTGGTGATATATTATTGTCTGCTATTGAGAATAAATTGCAATTTAATAATTATAATATTCATGATGAAAATAATACTTCTTGTTCTTTACCTTTTTCTTATGCTGTCTTGTAGTTCGGTGAAAGATGAATTTAGTTTTATAGATTTGTCAAAATCAACAATTCTGCAATCATCTGAAACAATATTGAAGTTTGATGATAAATATCCAACGAGCATAAAAGTCGTAGATTCATTGTTATTTGTAATACAAGTGAAAGCTGATACGTGTATAGATGTATTTAATCTTTTCACGAAACAAAAAATAAAATCTCTGGGACCTATTGGGCATGGGGACAATGACTTGATTAATCCTAATTTTATTTTGTCTGCAGATAACAATAAGGTCTTGTTGGATGAAGGAAATTTGAAAAGAATATTAGAAATAAAGTATGATACTGATAGCATGCAATTAAAGGAATATATTCCGTATCCTGAACCTATATTTATTAGTAGCGAGACTAATTTTTCTAAAAATTATATAGTGGGTAGAAGAATTGATGCAATTGATGGAAAAATGTTCTTTATTTATAATAGGACTACCGATGAAGTCTCTGAAGTGGATTGTTTTCCTAAATTGGAAGAGCCGGTATCGGATTATAACTACACTTTTGCACCGACAATTACTTTTAATGAACAGCAAAACCGTATAATTGCAGGTATGTATTTTTTTGATATGATTCATATATATGATTTAGAGGGAAAACGTATCAATACATTTAGATTTTCCGAGAAAAGCATTCCAACTGTGAATAAAAATACTAAAATGTTGGAACTGGAAAATGGTTACTCTGGCTTTATCCGATGCTTTCCAACAGAAGATTATTGTTACTTATTGCGTATTACTGCCAATCTTACTAAAGAAGAGTCTGAGACAATGCTTATTCAAATAGATTGGAACGGTAATCTGGTGAATTCATACCGATTCATGGACAATGTATCTGGTCAATTCTACATTGATGAATCTGTACATAAAATATATATAATACGTAATAGTTGGAATTCTACTGATGGTGAAGTGTTTGAAATAGTTTCATATAATCTGTGATAAATCAATAATAAGAATAATGTAATAAATTGTTGCAGTTTTGTGATAATGCAATGAATTTAAGTCGTGTTAAATAATGAAAGATGCTTTAATTGTATTTCTTTGCTTGATTTTACTGTTTTCTTGTAAACCCGCGGTAAAAAAAGACTTTTTTCATGTGGTTACTGAATGGGAAGGAAAGAAAATTATTTACCCTGATGATATGGTTTTTACATTATGGGGACAAGATACGTTGGATTATTCCTTACCTCGCGTAGACTATACTATTGTGAGTTATGTAGATTCTGTAGGATGCATGAGTTGTAAGTTGCAACTGTTGAAATGGAAATCGTTTATATCGGAGTTAGATTCAATATCTCAAGAAAATGTGCCTGTTATTTTCTTTTTTCACCCTAAAAATATTGAAGAACTTATTTACAGATTAAAGTTTGATAAATATAATCTTCCTGTGTGTGTGGATGTTGATAATAGGTTTAATAAGTTGAATAACTTTCCTGCTGATATGACATTTCAAACTTTCTTGTTGGATAAAAATAATAAAGTTGTAGCTATCGGTAATCCCATTCATAATTTGAAAGTGAGAGAGCTTTATTTGAAGATTATACAAGGTGGAGAAGTAAAGTATAATGATGAAGATAGTGTTGTTCAAACAATTGTTGATGTGGATGAAGTCTCGATATCTATGGGGAATTTTGATTGGCAGAAAGAACAGCAGGCTACTTTTACTATAAGAAATATAGGAGATAAACTATTGGCAATAGAAGGAGTAGATACGTCATGTGGTTGTATTTCTGTAGAGTACTCCAAAGAGCCGGTTCGTCCGGGAATGGATTTGAAAATATTTGTCATTTATAAGGCGGATTATCCTGAGCACTTTAGTAAAACGGTAACAGTGTATTGTAATTCAGAATCTTCTCCGATAATCTTGAAGATTAGTGGGGATGCAAAGTAGCTGGTTGGTGTGATGAAGGAGTGAGTGATACCGAGAAAATGGTTGGATGAAGAGGAACGGACAGCAAACGTCTTGTTGATGCATCACGACCGTTGAAAGGATAGATATGGAAAACAAAATATCATTGATTAAGAAAGACAAGGAAAACAATGAAAAAGATATTGAAAATGGCTTTTGTTGCAACATTTGCAGCAGTAGCAGGATATGGTGTTTATGCTAACCAACAATCGGAAGCTATGTCTGATTTGATGTTGGCTAATGTGGAAGCGTTGGCAGGTAGTGAAATATCGAATCCAGGTTGTGACCCCAGTTGGGATAGAGAATGTTGTGTTTGCTTTAATGTACATCATACATATGCGTATGCTAATGGTAAAAATAGTTGTGAAACTCGAAAGAATTGTCATTATTAGTGGAATTTGACAGCTTAATGGTTGCTTAAAGACTATAAATAGAGCACTGTAGAATATTTATAAAATTCGTTGGATTATGTAACTATTTTGCGGTGCTCGCTAATAAAAAATAGTATATAATGAAAACATATTATTATTTGCTTATACTTTTTTTCTTGTACGGCTGTGCAAATGAGAAAAAACAGAATGTAGAATATGTGAGTGCAACTTATGAGTTGCTGGATGATGAAATAGCAACTACCATGCCGGGAACCTTACGCGTAGCCGGTGATTTTTTGGTGTGGGAGGACCCTTTTGCGCGCGACTATTTTGTACATGTGCACGAAAAAGAGACCGGTCGTAAAGTGGGAGTGATGGGAAAGGTAGGAGAAGGTCCGCGTGAATTTATCACAGGAGGTATAAATGGCTCATGTATCGACAATCGTTTTTTTGCCGTGGATGCTAATGGAAAGACGCGTGGCTTCTTGTCGCTTGATAGCTTGTCGCAAAGTAAAGATGCGTTTATTCCTATGACGGAAGAGGAACGGTTATCGCGTCCTGCCATGGCTGAATATGCAAAGAATGTGTATATTGGAGTTGCGGATGCTGGTGCAGAATATTGTTTTGAAACTCTATTACATGGTCAGGCTTCTTCGTTTGGCAATTATCCCATTCCGCAGGTGAAACAATATTTAGGGGGGGAGAGAGGATATAATGCATCTCGTGGAGTATTTGTCTATTCTTGTTATGATTTCCCTTATTTAGCATTGTATCAGCAGGATGAGGATAAATTTTCATTAGTGTGGGAATGGAGAACAGATGGTGACGAATACGAGATTCGGAACAATGAGGTGATTTTTGACCGCAGGGTAAAAGGTGTTCGGGGACTCTGTATGAGTAAGGATTTTATCATTACATTGCAACGAGACCGTAGAAAAGATGATACGGATGAATCTACAGTGAGAAGGGATGCAAGCAAATGTCCTCATACTGTTTTCTTGTATGATTATGATGGAAATTTAGTGAAGATTGTTGATTTGGGTATTCCCGTAATGCGTATAGCATCTGAAGAACAGAGTAATACGTTGTATGCCATAGGGGTGAATCCGGATTTTGTCTTGGTGAAATATGAATTATAAGATAGGGCATTTAATCGTTATTTGCGTTGCACTACTTTTTTGTGTGGCTTGTGGGGAACAGCGTAATGCTGCGGTTGTCGTCTATAAAGAACATTTTCCTATAGATACAATGCTTCCTATTAAGACATATCCGGCAGAAGAATTGGTACGTCCCGCTCGGATGAATAGAATCAACAATCGGGTGATTGCTTTTGGGGGATATGAAGAAGTAGGAATCTATGATTACCCCGATTTAAAATTCGTAAAGAAAATGGTGCTTCCCGGTCGTTTTTCTGTTTCTCAAGGAAAAGATTGTTTGTATCTTGAATCGGGAGGAGAAGTGGATGTCTATACCTTGAAAAGTGATTCCTTGTGTAAAACATCTTCTTTTGTTATTGATAAAGTAAGTGAAAATATTGGGACGGTGCAAGAGTTGAATCCCGGGGTGTATATATATGCAGATAGGAGAAAACATCCTGGAGTGTCTGAATATCATGTGACAGATATTCAGACGGGAAGGAATGTCTCAGGGGGGAATTATCCGGAAAATGATATTCATTTTAAGAAATTGGAAAGTTTTAAATCGGCTTATTATCATTATCTGATGATGAAACCGGATAGGAGTGCTTTTGTGGTTACTTACGCTTCTTTGAGACGTATCCGGATTTATGATTGGAATGAAAATTTGCGGCATGACGTCTTTCTGGAAGGTGGACAGGGAAATTACAAGGTAGTTCCCACTCGCCCTTCAGAGCAGTATTGGCATTTTAGTTGTCCGTTTGTAACGGATAGGTATATTTATTTGATAAATCCGAATCAGTTGGGTGCGGGGCCTTTGCTTCCGCATTGCAATTTGTTGGTTTTGGATTGGGAAGGGAATTTGGTCGCTAAATATCGTTTCAGTGTGCTTATCAATGATATATTTGTAGATGAAGAGAGAAAAATTCTTTGTGGAAGTTGCTCTGATTATGAAAGTACACGATTCTTCAAGATGGATTTATTAGATAATTGATTGAAGGTAGTTTATAAATGATAACTTATGAAGAATTTTATAATAATAATCTTAGGTTTTGTGGTATTTGCTTCATGTGGAAAATCCAATAAAGACAAATCTTTTTCTTTGTTACAGAAATGGATAGGAAAAGAATTGAGTTTGCCTGCTAGGTCGGTTTTTACGATTCAAGGAAAAGATACGGTAGAATATCCCATTCAAAACACATATAAAATATTGACTTATATTGATTCTACGGGTTGTACCAGTTGTAAACTGAAACTTGCTGAATGGGAAAAGTTTATCACCGTAGTCGATTCTATACGACCTCATACGGTACAGTTCCTTTTTTTCTTGTGTCCTAAAAATGGAATGGAGATATATCAAACTTTACGGGTGGAAAGGTTTAAACATCCGATTTGTATTGATGAAGGAGACTACTTGAATAAGTTGAATCATTTTCCTGCTGATATGGCATTTCAAACTTTTTTGTTGGATAATGATAATAGAGTTGTAGCTATGGGTAATCCTATCCATAATTTGAAAGTAAGAGAGCTCTATTTGAAGATTATACAAGGCAGAGAAGTAAAATCTGATGATGAAGACAATGATGTTCAAACAATTGTTGATGTGGATAAAGTTTCGACATCTATGGGGAATTTCGACTGGCAAAAAGAACAGAAGGTTACTTTTATCATGAAAAATGTAGGCGATAAACTGTTGGCAATAGAGGGGGTGGATACGTCTTGTGGCTGTATTTCTGTAGAGTACTCTAAAGAGCCGGTTCGTCCGGGAATGGATTTGAATTTGTCTATTATTTATAAGGCAGAACATCCTGAACATTTTAGTAAAACAGTAAGAATACATTGTAATTCGGAGTCATCTCCGATAATACTTACGGTTTCTGGTAATGCACAGTGAGTGTTTAAAAAAGTAAAAACGAAAATTAATAAGGTATGAGGAAATCTGTGTGGTTGTTTACATTATTGCTTCTTTGCTCTTGTGTGAACAACCATCGTTTGAGTAAAGCGCTTGAACTGGCTGGGAGTAATCGGGGCGAGTTAGAAAAGGTACTTATCCACTATAAAGATAGTGGGGAGAAATATAAAGCAGCTTGCTTTTTGATTGAGAATATGCCTAAATGTTACAGTTACAAAGGGTGGCTGATAGATACGTTGAGATATTGGAAAGCAACTACGGATTCTTTTGGTATCATTGATAGTAGTCAAGTAGCAAAATGGGAGAAATATCCGGCTTCGATGATGAATAAAGAGTATGATATTCATGTTATAACTGCTGATTATCTGATTCGTAATATAGATCAAGCCTTTGTGGTCTGGAAGAAAAGGCCTTGGAATAAAGATCTTTCCTTTGATGATTTCTGTGAATTGATTCTTCCTTATCGTATCGGTGATGAAACGCTTGAAGACTGGCGGAGTGTATACAGCGAGGAATTCTCGTTTTTATTGGACTCTGTTTATATAGGAACAGATGTAATGGAAGCCACGAAGGTTGTTATGGAGAACCTGAGGGAAAGGGGATTTCGGTTTAATAATGACTTTGATTCACCTCATATGGGTGCTCTTTTCCTATTGGAGCATCGGGCCGGAAAATGTGTGGACATGTGTGATTTTGGACTTTATGTTTTGCGCTCATTAGGAATTCCGGCCACAGCAGACGTGTATTTCTTTGAATCGGAATCCCGAATGGGCCATATCTGGGATGTAGTGAGAGATTCTTTGGGAAATTTTGTTAATATAAACTCTTTCCATGTGGCTAAATTTAAGTGGGACGTGGACGGAAGAAGGATAGGGAAGGTATTTCGCTATTGTTATGGTCTACAAAAAGAGAAACTGAAGTTTCTGAGTGTGAAAGATGAGATACCTCCCTTGTTCAGACATTGTTTTGTGAAGGATGTTTCTGAAGATTATTTTAAAGATGATTTGGTGTTGGATTTAAGTGATGTAGAAGACGACTATGTATATTTGGGAGTATTTCGTCCGCAAACGGCAGGAGAGGGAGTGGATATAGCTAAATTGAGGAAAGGAAAAGCGACTTTCAATAATATAGAGGCTAAAATGATATATATGCCTCTTGCTTATGAGAATTCAACCTATAAGCCCATAGGTTATCCCTTTTTCTTTGACGGTAAGGAGGCACATCCTTACATTCCTGATTTGTCTGTAAAGGATACTGTCGTTTTAAAAAGAAAAGCTGCTTTCTTTGACTGGATTAGATACTGTTTCAATATCATGGTAGGCAGTAAATTTGAGGTGTCAAATAGAAAAGATTTTTCAGGGAATGAACCATTTTATTGTATTTGCGATACCCCACATACCAACCGTACTTTTATACATTTGCCGGAACCGGTGAAAGGACGGTATGTTAGGTTCTCTACGCCAAAAGATATACGTATTGAATTGGCCGAGTTGTCTTTCAGTTATGATGGAGTGAAGGTGAATCCTCTGAAAATAGAAGGAGATGTTTCGGAAAATAAGTATCTTAAAATAGATAATATTATTGACGGTGACGTGCTTACTTACTATTTACCTAAAAAGGGAGGTGCTTCTATGGTGATTGATTTTGGTAAGGAGATATGTTTCAATGAATTGATGTATATGCCCAGAAATGATGATAATTTTGTCCGTATAGGCGATGTTTATGAGTTGTTTTATCATGGGGGAAAAGATGGATGGATTTCGTTGGGACAGAAAAAGGCTACCGATACTTTTTTGGTGTATGACAACATGCCTAGGGGCGCACTTTTTTATCTTCATGACATCACACGTGGCAAAGAGGAGCAAGTATTTCGGATTGAGAACGGAAAGCAGGTTTTCATATCAAATTTTGGGAAATGAGGTTTCGGAATAATTTATTCTTGCGTAAGTTGTTGGCTTGGGGCATTAATTTAGTCTATGGATTGTGTTTTGTGGCTCTTTGGGGACTGTTGGCTCAGTTGTTGCTTGTCACTTCCTTTAAGATTCCTTCTGATTCGATGGAACCTTCCTTGTTGGCAGGAGACTATATTCTGGTTGATAAGTGCTCAAAAGGAGCGAGGTTGTTCGATGTGTTTGCCGCATTGGAAAGGAAAGAGGTTAAGATTCATCGTATGCCCGGATGGAGGGAGTTCAAGAGGAATGATGTGCTTGTATTCAATTTTCCTTATCCGGGAAGTTGGGACAGCATTGCCTTTGATGTAATGTCATATTATGTAAAGCGTTGTATAGCAGTTCCGGGAGACACTTTGGAAATCAAGGACTGCCATTATAGGGTGAAAGGGCATGACGGATACTTGGGGAATACTGCTGCACAAGATAAATTGCAAAAATTACTTGACTCCGAGGAATTTGTGAATAGGGGAATAGTGGTTGAAAGTTATCCTTTTGATAAAGAACTGGGCTGGAGCATTGCCGAATTTGGACCATTGTACATACCGGCTAAAGGAAGTGTAGTAGAGATGGATTCACTGAACCGGATGCTTTATAGAAATCTGATAGAATGGGAACAGAAGGAGAAACTGACGTTCAGGAGGGATACTGTATTGTTAGGAGACAGTGTTATAAGCAGATACTGTTTCCGTGAGAATTATTATTTCGTATCCGGTGACAAGATGGAGAACTCGAAAGACTCACGCTATTGGGGATTGTTGCCTGAACCTTTTATTGTAGGCAGGGCTCTACGCATTTGGAAATCGAAGGATGATATGTCAGGAAGTATAAAATGGGAACGGGTATGGAAGAAAATAGAATAAGGCAAATAAAGGCTGTCGTTACTTGGACTGTGCTTTGGATGGCTGTTCTGGTTTTATTGTCAATGGTATGCGTAGCTTCTTCAGGGTTACTTCCTGCTGAAACTGTCGGGCAGTGGGTCTGGTTCGACAAGGCGTCCTTCTTGTTGGCTGGATGTATTCTATCGGCGCTTATCTTTAAGTCTAAAGGGGATTTTATAAGTTTGGATTCTGTGATTTCCTGGGTATTGGTTGTGTTGGGAGGATCTGAAGCTATTTTAGGGTTGCGCCAACTCTATGGCTTTGCAACTTCCGGTCACTCTATGTACGCCTTGACGGGTTCTTTCTTCAATCCGGGACCTTATTCGGGCTATTTGGCTATGATACTTCCGGTATGTTTGTATCAATGGCTGGTTTGTGGCAGGAGGGGGGGACGTGTTGTTGCCGGTGGTGTGATGCTGCTTATCCTTTGTGTGCTTCCGGCAGGAATGAGCCGTTCGGCATGGTTGGCGGCAGGAGTTTCCTGTCTGTGTGTATATGCTTGGCATATGGATTGGACGGATAAGTTCAGATTATTATGGCAGCAGCAAAGGCAGCGTGTGGTGATGGTAGTGGTCGGTGGATTCTGTGTCTTGCTATTGGCGGGCTATTTACTGTTTGTCTTGAAACCCGATTCTGCACGTGGCCGTCTTTTCATGTGGAAGATAACTTGTCGTGCCATTGCAGAAAAGCCGTTGACCGGATATGGGATTCATAATTTCGCAGCAGCCTATGGAAATGCGCAGGAAACTTATTTTGCAGCAGGTGATTATGAACCGTGGGAGGAACGTGTGGCGGGAAGTCCGGAATATGCATTCAATGAATATCTGCAGGTTGCGGTCGAACTGGGCATTCCTTTGGCGGTATGTCTATTGGTTGTGGTCGTGCTGTGTTTGTATAGGGGAGTCCGTAAAGGACGTTATGGTATCTGTGGGGCCATTCTTTCCTTGATGATATTTTCTTTTTCCTCCTATCCGCTACAACTTCCGGTATTTATCGTTACATCTGGAGGATTGCTTGTAGCGTGCTTGTCCGGTGCCGACCGTTGGCAATGGTTGGGGGTGGCTGTATTAGTAGGCATCATTGGCGGTTTTCGCCTGAAGAATGACTTGCAAGTGGAGCAGGCTTGCCGGGAGTGGATGAATGCGCGTGTGTTGTATAGTGCAGGTGCGTATCAATCGGCAGAGAAAGAGTACGGGCGCCTTTATCCTCTGTTGAGGGACCGGGCATCTTTCTTGTTCGAATATGGGCATGGATTGCACAAGCAGCAGCAGTTCAGTAAATCCAACCGTATTTTGAAAGAAGCTTTACTGCGTAGTTGTGACCCCATGATACTGAATGTGATAGGCAAGAATTATCAGCAGATGGGTGATTGCTTGTCAGCGGAAGACTGGTTTATCCGTTCCACCCATCGTTTGCCGGGGCGTATTTACCCCTATTATCTGCTTGCGAAGCTTTATGCGGAACCAGGATTCAGACAACCGGACAAGTTTGAAAAAATGAAGCGGATGGTATTGACGAAAGAGCCGAAAGTGCATTCTACGGCAATACGACAGATGAGGGAGGAAATAAAAAAGATTCAGCTTATTTTTGTCCATATCAAAAAAGATGAATAAAAACGGAAGGTGTTAATAATGAGCGAACTAATTGCTAAAGTGCTATGAAAAAAGTGTCCACATGCAAATATCGGTTCGTTTTTTTGAAACGATTAATTTTATCAATTTATAATTGAGTATGAATATGAAGACACAGAACTATCGATACCTGCTATGCATGGCCGTTGCCCTGCTTGCCGCCTGCTCCGATGCCGGAAAGGGAAAAGAGTCCGAGGAAGGGGTGGCAACCGTCCTGCCAAGTGAAAGCAATGAAGTGACCGTGAAAGTCCTGAAGCGGGCGACCTTTGAGCATGAACTGGTGAGCAACGGAAAAGTAACCGCCGGTGCCATGGCGGATTTGCGTTTTGAGACCACCGGTGTAGTGGCACACATCTACGTGAAGAACGGTGACCCGGTGCGCAAAGGGCAGAAACTTGCCGAACTGGATAAGTTCCGCCTGAAGAACAAGACCGCGCAGGCCAAGGATGCCTTGGAAAAAGCGGAACTTGAGTTGCAGGATGTATTGATAGGGCAAGGCTATCCGGTGGGGGATGCCTCCAAAGTACCTGCTGACATCATGAAGCTGGCACGAGTAAAGAGCGGTTACGACCAAAGCCTCGCCCAGTATGAGCTTGCCGCGTATGAAGAGGAACACGCCACGCTGGTTGCGCCTTTTGACGGGGTAGTGGCGAACCTGTTCTCCAAACCGTTCAACGAGGCAAGTACCTCGGAAGCCTTCTGCTCCATTATCGGCACTCAAGGTATGGAGGTGGACTTCACGGTGCTGGAAAGCGAACTGCCGTTGATAAAGAGTGGCGACAAGGTGATTGTTACCCCTTATTCGGATGCCGGCTTTAGGCAGGAGGGGCGCATCACCCAAATCAATCCTCTGGTGGATGACAAGGGGATGGTTAAGGTGAAGGCTGCCGTCAATGGCAAGGGACGGCTGTTCAGTGGGATGAACGTGAGGGTGAACGTGCACCGCTCTCTGGGCGGACAGCTTGTAATCCCGAAGAGTGCCGTGGTGTTGCGTTCGGGCAAGCAGGTGGTGTTTACCCTGAAAGACGGAAAGGCGCAGTGGAACTATGTGCAGACCGGTCTGGAGAATGCGGAAAGCTATAGTATGGCCGACGATGCCCTGAAAGAAGGCGATACGGTCATTGTGACGGGAAATGTGAATCTGGCACATGAAGCATCGGTGAAGGTGGTTGATAGATAATGAGTGATAAGTGGTAATTCAAAATTCATAGTTCAATTGATAAAGTTTTTGATACAGCGGCCTATTGCCGTACTGATGGCATTTACAGCATGCTTCATTGTCGGGCTGGTGACTTACTTCACCTTGCCGGTATCCTTGCTGCCCGATATTGCCATCCCGGAAATTACAGTGCAGGTGTCGGCGCAGAATACCTCGGCGCGTGAATTAGAGAATACGGTGGTGAAACCTCTGCGGCAGCAGCTCATCCAGGTGGCGAAACTGAAGGACATGGACAGCGAGACGCGCGATGGTGCAGGCATCATCCGCCTGGGCTTCGACTTCGGTACGAATACCGACCTTGCCTTCATAGAAGTGAACGAGAAGATTGACGCCGCCATGAACTATCTGCCCAGGGATGCCGAACGCCCGAAGGTGATAAAGGCAAGTGCGACGGACATTCCTGTCTTCTACCTCAATCTGACCCTAAAAAACGACAGTGCATACGGCAAGGTGGACGAACGCGCGTTTCTTGATTTGTGCGAGTTTGCCGAAAATGTCATAAAGCGTCGCATCGAGCAGTTGGCGGAAGTGGCAATGGTGGATGTCACGGGTTTGGTCGAACGCCAGTTACAGATTGTGCCCGACCCGGATAAGCTTGCTGTGTTGGGGTTCTCCATTGAAGACATAGAAAACGTGCTGGCGCAAAACAACGTGGAGCCGGGCAGCATGACCGTGCGCGACGGCTACTACGAATACAACATTAAGTTCTCCACCCTGCTGCGGACAGAGGAGGACGTGAAGGGCATCCTGCTGCGCAAGGAAGGACGTATCATCCGCTTGGGAGACTTCTGCCGGGTAGAGATTGTTCCTGCCAAGGAGAAAGGTGTCTCCATGAGCAATGGCAAGCGTGCCGTTACCCTTGCCGTCATCAAGCAGGCGGATGAGAATATGGAAGACATGAAGCTTGCCATCAACAGCACGATGGACTACTTCAAGAAAGTATATCCCGACATTGATTTTAGCATCAGCCGTAACCAGACGGAGTTGCTGGACTATACCATCTCCAATCTGCAGCAGAACTTGTCGTTGGGTTTCCTGTTCATCTGCATTGTGGCGGTACTCTTCTTGGGTGACATCAAATCACCGTTCATCATCGGCCTGAGCATGGTGGTGTCCATTGTAATCTGTTTCTTGTTCTTCTATCTGTTCAGGATGTCGCTCAATATCATTTCTCTGTCCGGATTGATTCTGGCGTTGGGTATGATGATTGACAGCAGCATCATTGTGACGGAGAACATTTCGCAGTATCGCGAACGGGGCTATTCGTTGCGGCGGGCTTGCGTGGCGGGAACGAGTGAGGTGATTACGCCCATGCTGAGCTCATCGCTGACCACGGTTGCCGTGTTTGTGCCGCTGATATTTATGAGCGGCATTGCAGGGGCGTTGTTCTACGACCAGGCATTCTCTGTTACGGTGGGGTTGCTGGTTTCCTACTTCACGGGTATCATGCTGCTGCCGGTCCTCTATATGCTGGTCTACCGGACAGGGTTGCGCGGCAGGTCGTGGTTCTCCCGCATCCGCATCAACAATCCGTTGAAGGAACATACGCTGGACCGTTTTTATGATGCGGGCATCGACTGGGTATTTTCCCACAAGACGGTAAGTATCATATTCTGTGTGGTTTCTATTCCTCTTTGTGTCTTTCTGTTCTATTCCATAGCCAAGGAGCGTATGCCGCAGATAGACCAGAATGAACTGATAGTCCACGTGGAATGGAACGAAAATATACATGTGGACGAGAACCGGCATCGTGTGAATGTGCTGTTCGGACAGTTGTTGGACAAGACTGTGGAACAGACGGCTGCCATAGGCCAGCAGGACTATCTGCTGAACCGTGAGCAGGCTCTCTCTTCTTCGGAGGCAGAATTGTATTTCAAGACTTCCTCGCCTGACGGGATTGCTCCCTTGCAGAAGCAGGCGGGCGAGTGGCTGACACGGGAATATCCGTTGGCGACAGTCTCCTTTTCTCCACCCGAAACCGTGTTCGAGAAGCTTTTCGTGACCGGGGAGGCCGATGTGGTGGCGGAACTTTATGCCCGCAATAAGGAGAAGGCGCCGGCGGCGGAAGAATTGCGCGGACTGGAACAACAGTTTGCGGAGCTTACGGGGACAGCGCCCGTAGGTATCGCTTTCGAGAACCAGCTTGACATAAGCATCCTGCAGGAAAAGCTGTTGCTCTATGACGTTTCGTATGACGAGCTTTACCGTACGTTGCGGACAGCGTTCAAGGAGAACAGCGTAGCTATGCTCCATTCCTACCAGCAATACCTGCCTATCAGCATTGTGGGCGAGGAGCGGACAGTGAACGAGGTGCTGCAGCAGACATTGATACAGACCCGTCCGGACAGTAAGGGCGAAGTGGAGCATATTCCGCTTCGGGAGCTGGTAAAGGTGCGTCCGGCTGAGGACTTGAAGACGATTACGGCAGGACGCAACGGTGAATATATACCGTTCCGTTTCTATGAAGTGGACAATGCTCCGGAGTTGATGGAAAAGGTGAAGCGGGAGGCAGATGCCACGGGTGACTGGGATACGGCCTTTTCCGGCAGTTTCTTCTCCAACCGCCAAATGCTGGACGAGTTGGTGGTGATTCTTTTCATCTCTATCTTGCTGATGTATTTCATTCTTGCCGCCCAGTTCGAAAGCTTCGTGCAGCCGCTCATCGTGCTGCTGGAAATTCCGATAGATGTGGCGTTTGCCCTGCTTCTGTTGTGGATATGCGGACATACCCTGAACCTGATGTCCGCCATCGGACTGATTGTGACGTGCGGTATCATCATCAACGACTCCATCCTGAAGCTGGATGCCATTAATGAATTACGGAAAGAGGGGATGCCGTTGCTCGAGGCCATCCACGAGGCGGGACGGAGAAGGCTCCGGCCCATCATCATGACATCGCTCACCACGATATTTGCCATGGTTCCGCTGCTGTTCTCGTTCGATATGGGGTCTGAGTTGCAAAAGCCGCTTTCCATAGCGATGATTGGGGCGATGTTCGTGGGGACACTGGTCAGTCTGTTCATCATCCCGTTGATATATTGGTTTATTTATAGAAAAGAAAGAGCATGAAGAAATTAAGTCTTATACTTTTGTTCAGTCTGGGAGCCCTTTCCGCTTTTGCCCAGCAGCGGATAACGCTCGATTTGCAGCAGACCATTGCCCTGGCGAATGACAGTTCGCTGGAAGCCTTCCGTACCAAGAACATGTATCTGGCCGGTTATTGGGAATACCGCACCTATAAGGCAAACCGCCTTCCCAGCCTGACGCTGAACATGACTCCGGCACAGTACAACCGCGATATCACCAAGCGTTACGACTCCGAACAGGACCTTGACATCTATCGCAGCCAGCAATCCTTCTATGCATACGGCAATCTTGCCGTCAGACAGAATTTCGACTTGACGGGCGGTACGTTCTATCTGGATACGGAGCTGGGCTATATGCGGAGCTTCGGTGGAAACAAGTATACCCAGTTCACCAGTGTTCCGGTTCGTTTGGGCTACTCGCAGAGTCTGGTCGGTTACAATCCTTTCCGTTGGGAACGCAGGATTGAGCCGCTGAAGTACGAAAAGGTGAAGAAGGAGTATATCTACAATGCAGAGCGAGTATCCGAGCAGGCCACTACCTATTTCTTTGCGCTTGCCATGGCGCAGGCGGAATATGACCTGGCCAAGGACAATGCCGTCTCCACCGATACCCTCTACCGCATCGGTATGCAGCGCCTGAAGATAGCCGCCATCAGCCGTGCCGACCTGCTGACGCTGAAACTCGACGTGGTGAACGCCCGCAATACCTTGCAGAATGCCGCCAGTGCCTTGAAGCGCGCCATGTTTTCGTTGGCATCTTTCTTGAATATGGAGAAGAACACGGATATCAGGGTGTCGCTTCCGGGACGTCCGAGGGCGCTGACCATACCGGTTGATGAGGCTTTGCTGGCCGCTCAAGCCAACAATCCGGAATTTCTGGGGCTTCGTCAGGAAGTGCTGGAAGCCGAGCAGACAGTAGACAAGACGAAGAAGGAGTCGCGCTTCAACGCCAGCATCAACGCCAGCGTCGGCTTCAACCAGGTGGCAGAGAAATTCGGTGAAGCATACAGGCATCCCATGCAGCAGGAGATGGTGTCGGTCAGTGTCTCCATTCCACTGGTGGACTGGGGCGTGAGGAAAGGCAAATACAACATGGCGAGGAACAATCTGAACGTGGTGAAGACTTCTGCCAGGCAAAGTGAAATCAGCATTGAGGAGGAGGTTATCATGACCGTCAGCGACTTCAACGTCCAGCAAGCCCTCGTCGCCAGTGCCGAAGAGGCCCTCGACCTTGCCATCCTGGCGTATAACGAAACCCGCCAGCGCTTCATTATCGGCAAGGCAGACATCAACAGCCTGACCCTCTCGCTGAACCGCCAGCAGGAAGCGCAACGCAATTACATCTCCGCCTTGCAGGACTACTGGCTGAATTATTACAAGATACGGAAACTGACGTTGCACGACTTTGCCAGCGGATTTTCGCTGTCGGAAAAATTTGATTATAATAACTGATGAAACGAGTTTCTTCCTTCACCGTCATAGTGGCGTTTGTCTGCCTTGCTTTGGTAGGGGTGGCGTTGATACCGCTGCTCCCCGTCAAGCTGAATCCGTCACGCAGCCTGCCCGGCTTCACGGTGGGTTTCAGCATGCCTGGCACTTCGTCGCGGGTGGTGGAGATGGAAGTGACCAGCAAGCTGGAATCCATGCTGGCGCGTATCCGCGGAGTGAAGCGGCTGAACTCCACCTCGGGTAACGGCTACGGCAACATTACTGTGGAGCTGGACAAGCATGCCGATGTCGAGGCAGTCCGCTTCGAAGCTTCCACCATCATCCGGCAGACGTGGCCCCAATTGCCCGAAGGTGTCAGCTATCCCACCATTCACATGAAAGTGCCCGACGAGAACGCCTCACGCCCTTTCATGTCCTTCACACTGAATGCCCCTTCCACTCCGATATTGATTCAGCAGTATGCCGAGGAGCATATCAAGCCGCGGCTGGCAAATATTCCGGGTATCTATAAGGTGGAACTCAGCGGTGCCACGCCCATGGAGTGGAGACTGGAATATGACAGTGAACAGTTGCGCTTGCTGGGTGTGACCCTATCGGACATCAGCGAGGCAGTACAGCGGCATTACCGGAAGGAATTTCTGGGTACGCACAATGTGGATACAGGTAACGGTAGCCGGGAATGGATACGCCTGGCACTGGTGCCGGAGAGCAACTCCCTTGGTTTTAATCCTGCTGCCATCACCGTGACGGCTACCGACGGGAAACTGCTCCGCTTGGACGAACTGGTGTCGGCTGTCCGTATGGAGGAGGAGCCGCAAAGCTATTACCGCATCAATGGGCTGAATTCCGTCTATCTATCCATTACTGCGGAAGAAACTGCCAACCAGTTGCAACTGAACCGTGCCGTGATGGACGAGATGGAAGCTGTTCGGCAGGTACTTCCTGTCGGATATGAAGTGCATGCCAGCTATGATGCGACCGAGTACATACGGGAAGAACTGGACAAGATTTACTTCCGTACCGGTTTGACGGTACTCATCCTGCTTGTATTCGTATGGCTCATTACTCGTAAGTTGAAATATCTTTTTCTGATAGTTACCAGCCTGGCTGTAAATATAGCGGTGGCACTTATCTTCTACTACCTCTTCGGACTTGAGATGCAGCTTTATTCGCTGGCGGGTATCACTGTCTCGCTGAATCTGGTGATAGACAGTACCATTGTCATGACCGACCACATTCTGCATCGGCGTAATCTCAAGGCCTTCCTGTCGGTGTTGGCGGCAACCCTCACTACGATGGGTGCGCTTGTCATCATTTTCTTCCTTGACGAGAAGATACGGCTCAACCTGCAGGACTTTGCAGCGGTAGTGATCATCAATCTGGCTGTTTCCTTGATGGTGGCGTTGTTCTTTGTTCCGTCGATGATTGAGAAGATAGGACTGGTGAGGCGGATTACGGGGAAGAAGAGGCGTCTTGTCTTGCCGGGGCTGACGCAAACATTCAAAACAAGGTTGGGACGGATTTTCAGACGTTTCCCCGTTTATTTCTCCTGCTGCTATTCTGCTCTCATCCGTTTTCTGTGCCGTTGGCGCTGGGCTGTATGCCTGCTGTTACTGTTGGGTTTCGGTCTGCCCGTTTTTCTGTTGCCCGACAAACTGGAAGGAGGGGGAAAATGGGAAGCTGCTTACAATAAGGTATTCGGTTCGGATACCTATAAGGAGTCGGTGAAACCCGTTGTGGACAAGGCGCTGGGCGGCAGCTTGCGGCTTTTCATACAGAAGGTGTACGAAGGCAGTTACTTCACCCGTAATGAGGAGGTGGTGCTCTATGCCAACGCCAACCTTCCCAATGGCAGCACCCTCGAGCAGATGAACACTTTGATGAAACGTATGGAGACCTACCTCAGCCGGTTCAAGGAAATCAGGCAGTTTCATACTTCCATCTACAGCCCCCGGCGTGCCAGTATGCAGATTTATTTCAAGAAGGAAGCCCGGAACAGCGGTTTTCCCTATACACTGAAAGCCAATATGATAAGCAAGGCACTGGAACTGGGAGGCGGCAGCTGGGGCATCTACGGATTGCAGGACCAGGGGTTCAGTAATGACGTCCGCGAGAGTGCCGGCTCCTACCGCATCAGGATGTACGGCTACAACTACGACGAACTCTATGAGTGGGCGGAGAAGCTGAAGGCCAAGCTGCTGACGCACCGGCGTATCAAGGAAGTGCTCATCAATTCGGAGTTCTCCTGGTGGAAGGATGACTATCAGGAATTCTACTTCAACCTGAACAAGGAGCGCATGGCGCAAGAGGGCATCGACGCGCAAGTGCTTTTCTCTGCGGTGCGCCCCATCTTTGGCAAGAATCTGGAGATTGGTTCGGTAGCGGCCGAGCAGGGAACGGAGAAAATCAAGCTCTCTTCCCGCCAGTCTGCCGAATATGACATCTGGGCGATGCAGTTCTTTCCCTATGGAGTAGGAAACGGCAAGCATTACAAGCTTTCCGAACTGACTACTGTGGAAAAGGGACAGATGCCGCAGGAGATTGCCAAAGAAAACCAGCAGTACCGCCTCTGCCTGCAATACGAATATATCGGCTCCAATGAGATGGGCAACAAGATACAGAAACGTGACCTGGAGGAGTTCAACAAACTGTTGCCGATGGGTTATACAGCCGAGTCGGACAGCAACAGTTGGTCATGGGGCGAGAAGGACAACCGCCAATACCTGCTTCTGCTGGTGGTGATAGCCATCATCTTCTTTACGACCAGCGTTCTGTTCAACTCCCTGAAGCAGCCGCTTGCCATCATCTTTGTGATTCCGGTTTCTTATATCGGGGTATTTCTTACTTTCTATTGGTTCCGGCTGAACTTCGACCAGGGCGGTTTTGCCTCGTTCGTCCTGCTGTGCGGCATCACGGTGAATGCCAGCATCTATGTCCTGAACGAGTACAACAGCATCCGACGTCGTTTCCCCCGTCTTTCCGCTCTTCGTGCCTACGTCAAGGCGTGGAATGCGAAGGTCGTTCCTATTTTCCTCACGGTAGTTTCTACCATTCTGGGATTTATCCCTTTCATGATAGGTGAGGACAAGGAGGCTTTCTGGTTTCCATTGGCGGCGGGTACCATTGGCGGACTGGTGATGTCCGTCATCGGTATCTTCTTTTTCCTGCCGGTTTTTGTGCTGAAACAGCGTGATTTTCTTAGGAAATGATTACTTTTGCTCGATTTTGTTACCTGAATGGATACTTGAATTTTAAATATGGAAAGTGCGGAGTACTCTTTGGATGAGTTATTATGTCAGTCTCTTCTGTTGTTTCGTCAGTATCGGTTTTATGATGCTCCAGAATGTGGAGAAAAGGCATTCCGGATATTGGAGGAAGCCCATGTATGGATGGGGCGTACGCAAGAGTGTGTGGATATGGCGAAATGGGGGTGCGTGATAGAGTGTCTTGCGCAGAAATACTACATAGAAGATGATACGGATGCGATTCTGGAAGAAATTGATGCTGCCTTGGTTGCGCATTGGAAGAGGATAGAGAAAATCCATGCAGAAGTCACCACCGTTTATTTATGGCTGGGGTACTATTTCCTGCTACGTTTCAGAAACCGGGAATCCCGTTCCCATTCCCGTTGTAAACAGATAATGTCCAGCTTGTTGTGTGCTTTGGTCGAAATCTTCCGTAAGGTGGAGAAGGGGGGAGCCCCGACAGAAGTCTTGTCACATCTTTCGGTAGATGTTTGGGGAGAGACCGTCTGCTGGATGGAGCAGGTACATGATTCCCGTCTTTGCGAGAAGCAGTCGTCAGCTTTGCTGGCACAACTCTATAACCTGAAAAGTGTGGAGTTGGAAAAAGGTCTGGGAAAGCAGGATGCTTTGCTCCAGCAGATTCTGGAGTTTTATTGCTTTTAAGGGAAAATTATCTCTGCTTAGTTTTATCATTTCTGCTTCCACACTTCCACCTACTTCCTGCATCCCTTTATTCATCGGCATTACAAGTGCTGTGGAAGCAACTCAAAAAGGTGGAAGCAACTTTTGCTTCCACAGCGGAAATACGCCGAAAAGTAAGTTAATATCTTGTTTGTTAGTGTATTAATAGAATGTACAGCATTTTGCAAATATCTTGTTTACACGATATGCGTTTCGTGTAAACACGGTATTAACTTCGTAAAAGACCGTTTACCGATAGACTGCAGCTGGGCTCATAATAGGAATAAGATAGGTGCACAGTATGGGGAAACTATGAGTATAATAGGTGTTCAACGGTTATGAAGCACCTTGTTGACGGTCGTTAGTCGAGTGGTTGACGGCCGTTGGCAGAGCGCATCACGGCCGATAGGCGCTGATAACTCCGTACAGAAAATGGAAAGGAAGCCTATGTAAGGGGAAACAAGCTCTGAGCTATTTGTTTTGTTTGTCACATTTATCTTGTTTTTGTACATTGTTGAAGCGGTTTTTTGTATCTTTGAAGGGAGAGGCCGTAAAAAAGCTTATTCTCATCCAAAGTTTAATTATATATACATGGATTATGAAGCGATGTATAGTACTGTTCATAACATTCTGCTGTGCAGTTGTTTCTAATGCGCAGACAAATGGCATTGTGACTGATGGGGAAAAAGGATTGCCGTTGGCTGGTGTGAATATTTATCTCCAAAAGGATTCTGTGTATACGCAATGATAATCTGGTAAAGAACATGTTCATATGAAAAAACTGTTATATCTTGGGCTTTTGTCCGTTTGTGTACTGTTAGGTTCTTGCGTAGAGAAGAACGTATCCAATGTTTTTGATAAGGTAGAGAGGTATATGGATGTATATCCTGACAGTGCATTGCTGCTGTTGGAGCAAATTCCTCATCCGGAGGAGCTTCGTGGGAAGTAGCGGGCGGACTATGCATTGCTGCTAACGCAAGCACGTGATAAAAACTATCTGGATAGTTTGCAGTCGGATTCGTTGATAAAAATTGCGGTAGATTATTATAAGGATGATGGTGTAAAAGCAGGAAAGGCATTGTTTTATTATGGTAAAGTGGCAGCTTTGCAAGATAATGATACATTGGCTATACAAGCTTATTTGAGCGCTTTGGCTAAATTGGAGAAAACAGAAGAGTATAAGATGATGGCTTTGGTGCACCAATATGTAGGTAGGCTGAATGATGACTCGGAAATGTATGATATGGCACTTGACAACTATCGAAAATCTATTTTTTATAATAAAAAAGTCGGTGATACCTTGAAAATGGTGTATAGCTATCGTAATATCGCCTGGATTTATGAGGTTCGGAAAGAGTATGTTAATGCTGCACGATATGCGAAGATGGGAATGTCTTTGTTAAAGCAGGATAGTTTGTCTCCGGTATATTCTTCTTTGGCGCACTTTTTGGGCGAACAAGAAAAACGACAAGGAAATTATGTGAAAGCAGTTGAATTTTTTCATTCAGCCTTAAAGAATGAGCAAGTTTCTACTCTTATTCCTTATTATAATTTGTCATTGGGAGATGCCTATTTGCAGTTAGGGCAATTGGAAAGGGCAGAAATGTATGTGAGGAATGCTTTGTCTTCGGAAGATTGCTATACACAATCCGGTGCTTATCATTATCTTTATTTGTTGGAAAAGAAACGTGCTGAGTATGCTAAGGCTCTGCTTTATAAAGAAAAGTCTGATTCGTTGCAAAAAATAGCACAGGAGATGAATTTGCAGCACAAAATCTTTGAAATACAGCAAAAAAATGAGGCAGATAAATTGGTGGTGGAGAATAAATTGCTTATGCAAGAAAAGCAGATTCAGCTATATTTTTGGCTGCTACTGTCTTTATCCTTTATAGTTGTGGGATTTGTAGCATATCAGGAAATAAAAAAACAATATAGAAAGAGTTATAGAAAACGCCTTAAAAGGTTTATGGAGAAGGAGCTCAAAACTTATCAAGAGAATGAAAAGATAATAGAACAGTATATTTGTCAAATAGAGGAATTGAAGAAATGTAATCAGCAAGCACAAAAGGGAATGTTGTCTGAGGTACTTGTTAAGGAACAAATAGGAATCCTGGCCCAGAAGATACAGGTTTTGAAAAATGAGAATAAAGAAATACGTGAACATTCTCAGCAAGGTGCTTTGTTTCTTTTAGGACAGCTAAAAGAAGGAAATTTGAATGTGAAAAAATTGAGTGAAGAGGAATGGCTGAACATCTTTGGCTATATAGATTTATTGTCTGGCAATTTTGTGACTAACTTGCGACAGAAGTATAAATTGAACGAGCATAACCTTATGTTGGCTGTGTTGATAAAGTTGGGATTTTCTACAGCAGAGTTGGTCGCAGCTTTTGTCTGTGAGGAAAATTCTATTTTTAAAAAGAAACAACGTTTGAAGGAAAAGCTCCATTTAGGAAAACAAGATGATTTGAATGCGTTCTTTAAAACAAATCCGTTGTATTTGTCCATCCAGAAAAACAAACTATAGTATTTATTTAGTTGATTATTATATGATTAATTGAATTAGATTTTGTCCATGAGTGTTTTGTGTAATACACTGTATTTTGCGCTATTTTTATGCCGTAAAATCAAACATGGGTACTATGAAAATGAAAAACTTTTTTTGTCTTTTAAGCCTATATGGCTTCTTGTCGATGAATACCATAGCTGCCGTTTTTAATATTCTAGTTGTTAATACAGAAATAGTGTTGTCTGTTAATGATAGGCCTTTTATAAAGCCTCAAGGAGCAGGTCAAGAACCTCGTTCTATACCAATGGATGTTCCTTTCTCTGCATTCTTAAATGATGATTATTCCATTGACTTGGAGTTCTATCAATCTATAGGTGAAATTGAAATTGTAATTTCTCAGAATGGGGATGTTGTTTACTCTTCTACTGAGAATATTGACTCTCCAATATTGAGAAAAGTACAATTACAGAAAGGCTTAGTTGGTGATTTTTTACTTGAGATAAAAGGTTTGGATGGAGCTTATGCATTCGGTAGATTTACTATTCATTAATAATGGCTATATAGCACTATGAAACAAATCTCATTTTGCATCACTTGTATGAATCGGCTTAAACATTTACAAGAAACTTTGGAGAAGAATATTCTTGGAGGGCACCTATCTTTTCTTTCGCCGGATATTGCGAGGTGGAAGTTGGGGAGGAACGGCAGAGGGGTGTCGGGTGTCGTATATTGATTACGACATTGAGAATTATAGTGACGAGTATGGAGGCTTCCGCCTTGTGATGGAGTTGAATTTTAGTAAATAATGTAATTAAAAATGCGTAAGTTATGAAAAGAATAAATGTAGTTGTAGTATTGTTCTTAATGCTGGGATGGAGTGGATGTAGAGAAAATAGCGGGACTGTAGATATAGTAACAGTAGATATTTCCCAAAATTATCCGAAAAAGGAACTGGTGCTTCAGGATTTTATGGATGTGGAATACATTCCGTTGGAAACGAATGATGAATTCATTACGCAGGGTGATGTGATGGCTATTGACAATAAATATATTGTAGTGAAAAACTGGAATAATGATGGTGACATCTTCCTTTTTGACAGAAAAACTGGTAAGGGAGTGAGGAAGTGGAATCGTCGGGGGCAGGGCGCTGAGGAGTATACTTTTATTAATGGCATAGTATTAGATGAAGGTAAGAATGAGTTGTATGTCAACAGTACTCCTTCAAAAAAGATACTTGTTTACGATTTGTTTGGCAATTTCAAACGTAGTTTAAACTATGTACAAGGTGCTGAATTTATGGATGTGTTCAATTATGATGAGAATAGTTTGATTTGCTATGATATGTCTGTATATTACAATGAGGGAAAGTTGAAAGAAAAGCCGTTTTATCATATGATAATATCAAAGAAAGACGGAAGCGTGGTGAAAGGGATTCCAGTTCCATTTGATATTGTCAAAGCACCTTTTGTACAAAAAGGGGACGGTATTGCAGTAGCTTCTGTACGTCCGATAATACCGTATAAAGGTGATTGGTTGCTTGTGGAAACATCTACTGATACGGTGTACAACTATGTATCGAAGGAAAATAAATTATGTCCCTTTTTGGTGAAAACTCCTTCCGAGAATCCTGAAATTCTTCTTACCATAGGGGCGGTTACAGAACGTTATTATTTTATGCAAACGATACAAAAGGTATTCGATTTTGACAAAAGAAGTGGATTCCCTACTATCGGTGTGGTGTATGACAAGCAAGAAAATGCAGTATTCGATGCTATTGTGCGTAATGGTGATTTTGCTAAACTGCAAGGTGTAGATTTGGTATCCCATCCGATGAATAATGATGAAATAGCTGCTTTCCAGACCTTGGCAGCCAATCAATTGGTGGAAACTTATGAAAATAATGAGCTGAAAGGGAGAGCTAAAGAAATTGCTGCAGGATTGAATGAGGAGTCAAATCCCGTTGTCTTATTATATAAATATAAGAGTGTTGACTGAATTTTCATAATTGGTAAGAGCGGTTCATTAAAGATATGAAGCAGATATTCCCATATTATCGTCAGCTTGATGCTATGGATTGTGGACCTACTTGCCTACGTATGATAGCCAAATATTACGGAAAGAGTTATTCTTTGCAGACTTTGCGTGCCCGTTCTTTTATTTCTCGCAATGGCGTTTCCATGTTAGGCATCAGCGATGCTGCTGAGTCTATTGGTTTCAGAACGTCCGGAGTTCGTGTCTCTTTTGAACAATTGGCGGAAGATGTTCCTCTGCCTTGCATTTTGCATTGGAATCAGAGTCATTTTGTGGTTTGCTATGATGTTAAGAAAAAGAAAGGGCAATACACGTTTAGGATAGCAGACCCTGCAACTCAGTTGGTTACGTATAATGAACTGGAATTGAAGCGATGCTGGTTAGCTACCAAATCGGACGGAGAAGAGAAGGGGACTGCGCTTGCACTGGAACCCACTCCTGACTTTTATAATGGTGAGGGAGAACCGGAACTGAAAGAAAGAGGGTTGCGTTTTTTCTTCCGTTATCTGACTCCCTATAGGAAAGAGTTGTTTCAGCTGATATTGGGCATGTTGGTGGTGAGCTTACTTCAGCTTATCCTACCTTTTCTTACGCAAGCCTTGGTGGATGTGGGTATCAGTGACGGAAATTTGAGCTTTATTACCTTAGTGCTGGTTGCGCAGATTATAATCTCGGTATCACAACTATCGGTAGAGTTTATCCGTAGCTGGATATTGTTGCATGTGAATACGCGTATATCCATCTCCCTTATTTCGGACTTTTTGGCAAAGTTGATGAAGTTGCCGCTTCATTTTTTTGATACGAAGATGGTGGGAGACATTATACAGCGCATTGGTGACCATGACCGTATAAAGAATTTTCTGACAGGTTCTTCTATTAGTACGCTCTTTTCTTTTGTCAGTTTTTTCATCTTTGCTATTGTACTTGCTTACTACAATTTGGTGGTATTGGGAATCTTTCTTTTAGGTAACAGCTTGTATATTGCCTGGATACTTGCTTTTATGAAATATCGCCGTGAATTGGATATCCGTCGGTTTGCACAAGCAGCCGGAGAGCAGAGTAACCTTGTGCAGATGGTGACCGCTATGCAGGAAATAAAGTTGAATAACTGCGAGACACAGAAGCGCTGGCAGTGGGAGCGTATTCAGGTGAAACTATTTAAAATCAGCGTAAAAGGGTTGACGCTAGGGCAGGTACAGCAAGTAGGTTCTGTGTTTTTCAATCAGACCACGAATATTATAATCTCGTTTATTGCGGCAAAGGCGGTGGTGGAAGGGGAGATGACACTGGGTATGATGATGTCTCTGACTTATATCATCGGTCAGCTCAGTGCGCCGGTCTCTTCTTTTATAGGATTTGCGCAGCAGTTTCAGGACGCCAAGATAAGTCTGGAACGGCTGAATGAGGTACATGGGAAGCCGGACGAGGAGCAGGATATTGCTTCAAAATTGTCTGTTTTGCCTAAGAAGCGGGAGCTGAGAATGGAAAATGTGTGCTTCAGTTACGATGGAGCGGATAGAGACTATGTGCTGGATAATGTCTCTTTGGTGATTCCCGAACATAAAGTGACAGCTATTGTAGGTGCGAGCGGGAGTGGAAAGACTACTCTGGTGAAACTGATGCTTGGTTTCTATTCGCCCAATAAGGGGGCTGTGAAGGTGGGTGATGCTTCGTTGGAGAACATAAATCCTCATTTGTGGCGTGCCAAGACGGGAGCCGTGATGCAAGATGGTTTTATCTTTTCGGAAACCATTGCGCAGAATATTGTTGTGGGAGAGGAGCAGGTTGATGTGGAGCGGCTACGTCACGCCGTGACGGTGGCCAATATCCGTGATTTTATAGATTCTCTTCCATTGGGATATAACACCAAAATCGGTATGGAGGGGAATGGTATCAGCCAAGGGCAGAAACAACGTTTGCTGATAGCACGTGCTGTGTATAAAAATCCGGAATTTCTTTTCTTCGACGAAGCCACCAATGCCTTGGATGCAAATAATGAAAAAGAGATTATGGAACATCTGCATGAATTCTATAAAGGAAAAACCGTGGTGGTAGTGGCGCATAGGCTCAGCACGGTGAAGGATGCCGATAAGATTGTGGTACTGGATAAGGGATGCATTGTGGAGGAAGGTACCCATCGGGAACTGACGGAGCGGAAAGGACTATATTACCGGCTGGTTAAGAACCAGTTGGAATTGGGTAGTTAATGAATGGAGGAAGAAAAGAAATATAAAGATATAGAACTCCGCAGTGAAGAAGTGCAGGAGGTGATGAACCATATCTCTCCCTGGGTAGTGAGGTGTGGAATCACTGTCTTGGCGTTGATTTTGCTGATGATACTGGTTGGTTGTTGGATATTCAGGTATCCGGACACCTTGGCGGCAGAGGTGACTCTGGCTACGGAAGAGCCTCCCGCCTTTGTGCTGTCACATGCTACGGGGAAGCTGGATACACTTTATGTGAAGAATGGGAGTCTGGTGAGTACGGATGCGGATTTAGGAGTGATTGGCAATGCTGCGTCTTCTGAAGATGTGCGTTTTCTTAAGGAGAGGATGAAAGCCTGGGAAGCGCAAGATTATGACTGGCGGGAAGGGGTGGAGTTTTTTGCCGGTAGGCGCTGGCAGTTGGGGGAACTGCAATCGGCTTTTGCAGCTTTCATTACTTCACTTACAGAATATGCACGTTTTATGGAGTTGGACTATTACGCTCGGAAACTTCGTTTTCAGGAAAAACAACTGGGTGGACAACGCTCCTATCTTCGGTTGGCAGAGCGGGAGTATGAGTTGATTGATAAGGATATAAAGCTTGCCGAGAGTATGTATATCCGTGATTCTATTTTATATGTGCGCAAGGCGATGATTGCTGCGGAATTTGAGGAGTCTGGAAGCAGATATTTGCAAAGTTTGCGTTCTAAAGAAGAGGTACGTATGAGTTTGCTTCAGGCAGAAATGCAGTTGGTGCAACATGAGGAGAATATGTTGGATATACGTAAGCAAGCATACGATGAGGAACAGAGCCGCCGGACTGATTTAAAGAATGCCATAGAGCAGTTAGCCGCGCAATTGAGTGCATGGGAGCACTCTTATTTATTGAAAAGTCCGGTCAGGGGGAAGGTTACTTTTATGACGGTTTGGAGTCGTAACCAGAATGTGAAAGCCGGTGAGACGGTTTTCACGATTCAGCCATCCGACAGTTCAAGGGTGTTAGGTAAGGCTCTACTTCCTTTGCAGGGTTCGGGTAAGGTACATGTGGGACAGCGGGTGCATATACGTCTGAATAATTATCCCGACCAGGAGTTTGGCTATGTAAAAGGGCAGGTTGCAAGTATCTCTCCTGCTCCAACGGAAGAGGGAATGTATATAGTAGAAATAACTTTGCCTGACGGCATGCAGACCAACTACGGCAAACAGCTGCCTGTTTCGCGTGAGTTGAAAGGTACGGCAGACATTATCCTTGCTGACAAGAATGTATTGGAAAGGTTGTTGGCTCCGTTGAGGAAAGTGGTGGAATATGAAAAATGAAAAATAGTTCTATGTAAATTTCGTAATTCATTTGTTTTTAGTATGTTTGTGCTATTCGTATATATAGTATGAAA
>ERZ824978.302-NODE-302-length-76102-cov-4.357647_pt1 | contig 76102 bp, 79 predicted proteins | sample MGYA00519860_ERZ824978 | MGnify/ENA primary metagenome ERZ824978 (study PRJEB31778, sample SAMEA3449184) | human gut metagenome | biome: human gut; feature: human-associated habitat; material: faeces | place: United Kingdom | collected 2010/2012 ... | reverse complement strand
AATCCATTATCATATTTGATTTGAGTGAATAGATGTGTTTTTTTGATTTTCATTTTTTTGTTTCTCCTGTTTAGTACAAGAGTATTTAGTACTGGACCATTAAAAACACCCTATAATGATATCATATAAATGAAATAATCATCTACCAGTAGTTTTTGGAATTTTGAATACTCATCCATTCCTTTTAATTCTTGATACTCATAGCTACGTAGTGGTGTAGGCAATGAGTGAAGCCATGATAGGCTAATACAGTTCGGTACAGATTCTACTTCATATAGATAGAATGTATTCTTGATGCGGCGTTTATATATCATTTCATTTCTCCATGAAAAAAGGCGTCCACACTGGACACCTTTGATTGTTTGAGCGGCATACGTGGATCGAACACGCCTGAAATTGGTCGGAAATCAATTTCTGTCACCAGAACATACCGCTGAGTATTAACTGAATTACATATCTATTTATCATTCTATCTTAACGTTATTAATCAGTGATAATGTGTATCCCTGTTCTCGAAGAACAAGGATACTGTTTGATATTTCAATAATTAGTACCGTCATAATCAACTATTACACTTTCACATAATATATTAGTACCATTCCATTGATCACGATATATTGATGTATCTACTCCTACACCAGGTTGCATTACGATTCCAGTTTCATTAGTAAATTTGTATAGCTTACTATTTATTGTGCTTTCTCGTTGATAACAAGTATTACCAGAATATTTAAATCCTGCCGATGTTTGGGGAATCAACCAAACGCCTTTACTTGAATAACATGATGCCGCATCTATTATACTGTACTCAAACTCACTACCCGTATAACGTCCTGAAACGCTAGATGACGTTTTAATTTTACCAAATGGTGGATTACCATAAGCTACTTTATAATTTCGTTGTGGAGTGTATGACAGGGCATCAGTACAGATCCATTCGGCTTGCGGTAGTAGCCTCTTCCCGATCATTGCGTAATCTTCATTCAGTTCTATACAAGTAATGTGTTTTGGCTTATTTCGTATGTACTGACAGTATGACAATCTTCCGTATACCTGCACATAGTTCAATGCAACTGGTAGTGCAACCTGCATCTAAAATAAAATCATATGCTAAACCACGGGGAGTAAAGAAAGCACCAGTAATACCAACACCATCACCTTTATAGTTTTCGAATATGAATTCAATTTCATCATGTGATAGCGTTTTGTCACTGTGCACTAAATCCATTACCTTGCTGTGTTGTATAGATTCTTTTTTTGTTATTTTTGCCATAATGAATTCCTTTCTGTATGCGTCTGTAACGCGTTTATTGTGCAACCTCTATAGTAGTTTTGTTCTATATCATATAGTACATCTATGATAGTGAAAGCTATGTGTATAAAATCTTCAGTACTGTATTCTTTCATATCGCGTATTGTATGTATTATCTGATTTATTTTGAGTATTTCTTTATTTGTACTGATAAAGTATCTCATATCAGTACATGTAAATTGTGTGATAATGCGTCTATTTGGTACATCACTTATTAATGTTATAGTACCGTTCTCCAACTGTATTGTATACCCCATCTTAGAATCCTCTTCTTAAGTGGGGTATTTATATTAGAATACTTGTTCGAAGTTATAACGCATCAATTCGGCTTCCAACCACTTTTCGGCGTATGCATGATAACATTCGGTGTTACCATCTGGCATTACGTCCTTCGTTAGATTTGCACAATAATCGCGGTTACTACGATGAATCTTAGTTTCGATTTTACGATATCCCGTACTTTTATTGTACTGCTTATATAGTTTCCAATCTAAGAATACAAATTCTGGATTGTGTTGCATCAATTCGTTGCAGCGGCGGATCATATCGGCAGAATAACCAAGTTTGATGTATGTGTTACTGGTAGCGACGTGATAGATTTTAGTAATGTAGATAAATTCCATTTTAATATTCCTTATAGTGTAGTTGGTGTTTTTACAACGTCTTCCATACGTTTTTCGGTGTTGTCTAATGCTTTCAGTACATATACGAGGTTCTCATAGTGGCTGTACTTTGTATCGTTTAGTTGTTTTACATCTTTTAGGATGTTCATTAGTTCTTTATCTGTCATTTTAATTTTTCCTTTTTGTTTAAAGTGTAGATTTGCAGTGGACCGCCCCGATCAGAATAGTAATAATGATCTATATATATAACATCGTGATCGGGGCGGTGGGTCGCCCTTATGCAAATTTAAGTTTATTGAATTTGTTCTTTAGGTCTACTGCTTTCTTAACATCCTGTGTTGTGAATGCATCAATAGATTTTTCGATCTTGAATCCAATCAAGTTTGTATACTTCACTGCATGAATATATTCTTTAGTACCTTCATTACCGAATCCATAACGCTTAACGAATGGTTGATGTACATGAACACGTTTAGGTTTATCAAGTGTAATATAGCGGTTGATGATTTCACGGTATGAACGTTCTTTCACTTCTACTGTATCATTGCTTAAACCTTGTAGACCTTTCTTAACGATAATGTGATTTTTCCATTCTTTGTTAGATGCCATTAAACTAACATCCCCACAGAATAAATCAGCCAATACTTTACGTGCTACATCGTTTGCAATAATCATTAGATCTAAACGAGATAATGTATCATCTGGACACTTAGTTGCAATATGATTCAGTACTAGACTACGAATATCATCGTTTGTTTGAATGTACTCTAATTCATACCAGCATTTTGCAATAAACTTAGAATCATTGATGTAACCATCGATAACATCATTAACTTGTGATTCTTTCAATCCTGCCTTACGTAGTTTATTGATACTCTCAAAAAGTCCATCATATTCTTCGTTCTCATACTTATGAACGCCGCTTACAAATGCCTCTTTAAGACTCTCCAGCATCTCTACACGCTCTTCTTTTGCTTCACGCTTGGATACCTTCATTTCTTCTCTCATCTCGTTACCTTGCGTTTCAAGGCCGTTAACGTCGATGATTTGATTGAAGATGAAACCTAAATTAACTACGCGAGATTCGAATGTGAACCAGTCATTCTTAGTTTGTTCTAAGCGATGTTTATAATAATCACAATCGATTGCAGTATGTAGGATATTAAACGTTTCGGTAACTTTATCAAACTTACAGTTACCACCTTTAATTTCCGAATAATATTGATTGATTAGTTTCTTATTACTATTCAAAGAATCAATATCATTCTTGTACATTTCTGTTAGAACTGCCTGAAACTTAGTTGACATTGATAATACTAAATCCTTATCAAAATCTACGGCTTCAATATCCTTCATTTTATTAACGATGTAATATACATTCTTCACATCACTTACATTACGGAAACGGTTTGCAAACTGTTCTATTGCATCTGGATCACGATGACCATATACGAATACATCAACTTCTTGTAGTTTATCTTTGATTGAAAGACCTTCACGAATACTATCAGTACCGATCACTAATTCGTAATCTGTCATAACGCCAGTACGGTAAAAGTTTTTTACTGTTTCGTCGTGTTTATTGTCTGCACATACGAAAAGTGCCTTATCACCATATTGTTTTGCAATACGCTTACAAAGTTCTATATCATTCACAAGTGCAATAGCTTTCTTACCAGTACCTTTATTTGCAAGTATACGCTGTTCTAAGAATGCTTTACCTTCTTTCTCGTATACATACGGGGTGATAAACTTTGTTGCTTCTGATGGCTTTCTAACGCGGTATGCACGGTCTATATTAACCGATGTGATGTAATCCAATTCGATTGTACCACTCATCAAAACTACACATTTGAAGTATTTGAAGATCTTAATCATATCTTCAATTACCAACCCCTTATAATCATAATCACTATACATACCGTGACATTCATCTAACCATAATGTAGTTTTCTTATATGCAGTTTCACGTTCTGGATTATTGCGTACTGTACTAATAATACTGTTCCATGTCTTTGCATTACTACCTTCGAACGATTCAACGATTGATACCAGTGGTGCGGCGAAAAGTGAATTTGGGTATTCACTAGCAACTACCGATTTTCCGATACCTACATCACCATGAATCAGTACTACACCACTTGATAAATCAAAGTTATCGATAATGTCGCTTAGGTATTCGTTAGAGTCTAAATCATAAATTTCATTGTATTGTTTCATTTTATCATCCTTGATATTGATTGTTGCTATACTTTTTATTGGCAAAAGTATCAAATGCCTTTAATTGCTTTTTCATTGATTAGGTATTGGATTGCAGCACTACGTGTTTTTGCCTTACCCGTTTCAATTAGTTTATCCAGTAGTTGTACTTGTAGATCATTAAGTTTTACGCCTACCATGTTTTGCTTTTTGTCTGACATATTATTTTCCTTTTTAGTTTGTGATTGTTTTGGTTAACTTATTAGTCATTCTCTTTCGCCTAAAAGAACCCCTTAGAATGTCACGACTAAGGGGATGTTGAAATAGGAGAATTTAAAATGAAAGTTAACTAATGGAATCTTTACTACAATAATCATTATATTACATGTTTTCGTTTTGTCCCATAATGATCTCTTTTTACATATTTATTTATCATTTCCGATTGGTAAAGCACTGCTATTAGAGTGTTTTTTAGAATAAATAGCACTTTTTGTTAAAGATATCAGTACTAATACAAGATATATCAGAAACATTAAAAACAGCACTTTTATAAAACCTGTAGCCAATACTGCAACACCTACTAACAGCACGAACGCCGTGAACAACCAATCCATCATAGTAAATTCTCCTTTTTTGTTATTGTATTTTATTTAGTAAAAATAACAAAAAAGCCTCCTTAATGCGACATCACGACTAAGGAGGCAAGTCACTACTACTTTATTATAGTTGTAGTCATAGTAACTAAATTATTTCTTGTAGTCAACCAATCCTATTGTACCATCCAAAAAACTTTTCCAGTATTCCCATGCGTCACTATCTGGATTACCAGAAACAGTACCATCCATATTAAGACTACTAACAGATCTTAGAGTAGTTGTTAATGTATTCGTGCCACCAGTACCAGTACGTTTTATATTTACATCGATAATGACCAGGTGGCTTATTACATCGGTCCAGTACTTGATAGTACAGTATATGGTGTACTTAGACTTGCTCACATCTTCCCGTACTATGTTTATGTGCTGTATTAGCTTCTTAATGCGGTTGTTTAGTTCGATGCGATAGTTAGTATCTAAATCTAACTTATCATCATCAAAGGTTAGCTGTATATCCTTCGGTACGTCTACTGATTTTAGGCGTATAGTCAATTCTTCCTGTTCGCGGTTCATGATCTCTAATTCATCCAGTATCGCAAACTTTTCATGCCTACTAGCTTTATTAAGACGTTCACGAAAGGCGGCAATATCCCTTTCATTCTGAATCCATTGATCGCGTAGCGTTAGTACGTTCTTATCTTCATGTTTATATACTTCACTAAAATCTAAACCACGAATTGCCGTTAGTAATGGGCGTTCTAATGCAAAATAAGAAATACTACGAGCTTCACAAGTTTTATTAGTACGTTTCCCTAAACAGACTGTAAAAAGGTTTCCATGACTGTTACGTTTAACAATAATAGATTGATTGCATACTGGACACCGTGACATACCACTAAAAATATTAAGCATATTCTTTTGATGAGTATTGCCTTTTTTATTAGTAGCGGCCTTTAGTGCCTGTACACTGTCGTATAGTTTTTTATCTATTATTGGTGGATAACGTGCATCATCGGCAACTCGTTTATCACTAAGTGCACGTAATACCGTTACTAGTGTCCACGGCTTACCATTATCTGTATTACCATATGTACGTACAATATGGGCCGCACCAATACCATTAATATAATCATTATACATACGCTGGATCGCCTTTGCCGTTTCATTGGGGCGGTACTGTTTAATACCGTCTATTTCTACTACGTCAAACCATCGAGGCCGCACTTTTGATACTTTCCCGTAGCGGTTCTGATGGCTTTTCTGCATCATGATAGACTTACGCTTACTCTCCCCGTTACTACGGTTAATAGTCATTGTCAGTACTGTAATTGATTCTGGAATATAACGGGAATATGTCATACCAGTTTCAATTTCAATAATAGTAGTACCACGGTTAATTAATCCCGACAAAATTTCTACAGCTTTGTAGGGGTCTAAACGAGTTAGACGATCTATCGATTCTGTGATCAATACGGAATCTGGTAACACTCCATCCATAACCATCTTTCGGTACTGTCCTAACTTGGTTTTTTCATTCCAGTTCTTCCCACGGAACGCCGATTTACCTTCTGCAACCATCTGTGTAACGTTGTCAACATCCAGTGTAAAGGGGAGACGATGATCTAAGACCACATACTGTAAAAACTGGTTAATCGTGTTGATTTGCCTCTGAATACCAAAACCATCAATTTGCTTGAGCGTCGAGATCCTTGCATAACACCATACGGGAACTTTCATTTACTTACCTCCATTAACTGTGGTGTACATCATATCACAACTGTTCATTGCTGCTGATGGGGCCGCAGTGGCGTTCGCGTCTCGATCGTGAAGCCAGCCTGCTGGGTCACAGTGGTTGCCGTATTGGCGGTAACGATCTGGATATCGCACTGGCGTTTAAAAACCTGATGCCGTTACTGGGCATGGGTGGCGAAACCGAAAAAGGCATCGCCCTGCCGATTCTGCCGTGGTGGAATGCGGTTGCCATCAACGACGTTCCTGCACAGAGTGATTTCTACAGTAGTGCCAACGGTCGTCTGCTTAACGACCTGGTACGCGATGCCCGCGAACCGGAAAAAGTGGCCCTGTTACAGAAAGTCTGGCGTCAGCGTTTAAGCTATCGCCTGGTACGTAGCGCAGAAGAGAGCAAAATTGCGCTTTCAAGCGTAGCGGAAACCCGCGCCTCACTGCCGTTTATCAGCGATGAACTGGCTACGCTGATTAGCCAGCAAGGGCTGGAAAGCGCCCTCAGCCAGCCACTGGCGCGGATTCTGGAACAGGTGCAACTGGCCCTGGATAACGCCCAGGAAAAACCGGATGTTATCTATCTGACCGGCGGTAGCGCCCGTTCACCGCTGATTAAAAAAGCGCTGACAGAACAGTTGCCGGGCATTCCGATTGCAGGTGGCGATGACTTTGGCTCCGTCACCGCCGGGCTGGCACGCTGGGCGGAAGTGGTGTTTCGTTAATTGAAAACTGGCTCAGCAACGGCTTAAATCAGCCTGCGCCTGGGCCAGTTTTTCTGCCGCCTGACGTAGCGGTTCCATCAACGGCATGGTCCGTGCTGGAGCATGAAGGCGGAATCGCTGCAACTCTGTCGCACCGACAGTCAGCGCCGATTCCAGCCGATGTCGTTTGGCGGCCATTTTTGCCATTACCGCTTGTCTGTCTGCAGGCGTTACCACTTCGTTCGGCCTGAACACAAAACGGCGTTCACAGCTCGCTTTCCAGTCGATAACCGCCTGGGTCAGATGATCACCAAAACCTTTCACTTGCTTAACGCTCCGTCGGGTAACATCCGCTGCTGTTTCAATACCAAAGGACCGTAACGCCGCTTTACGCGCAGGGCCAACGCCGGGAATAGAGGCAACATCAATAAAAAATCCCTCCAGAAACTTCTGCTTCTGCCGTTCCCTTGCGGTGTCCTGAAGTGCTGCCAGATCGCGCTTTTCTTCTTCCGGTAACCCAAGAATTTCGTCCTTCATTTTTTCGAGCATCGTCCGTTTGGCGATAAAACCTTCCAGCCCGCCCAACTGCTGGATCTGGCTGACTAAATGGTCATAGTCCATTTTCGCGCGATTAAACGCCTCACGGCGTTGCTGGATTTCTGCTTTGTACGCTTTGCTTGTCAGGCTGCCAATAATCCAGATAGCCGCCAGCACAGGAACCAAAATAATATAACGTGGTTCTGTCTGAAGGCCGCAAAGCAGCAGCGATAACGCTGACAGTGCGATCTCAATCAGAATGATGTATTCACGCCTTAACAGGCCTAAAGGAAGCGGCCTGCCAGTCGGTTGGAAATGATCGGGTAATGGTAATTGCAATGCTGGCGGTGCTACTGACGCCATCACCATCGCCCAGACTTTCGCCAGCACAAAATCACCGCTGGTGGTAATGACCTCTTCGCCGAGATCAATAAAATAGATAACGCCTTGATTATCCAGAGCACACCACGGGCAGTCAGCCAAATGACCGGGATAAACATGCATTGCCGAAACGGTACATTTCTTTAACTGTTGGCGTAGTAAATCAAGTGCCGCTACCCACGCTTTTGCCGTCGGACGCCCGGTTGCCACGCCACTTTCCGTGAATGCCTGCTGAAACATGGCTTCAACATCGCCCGGTAACATCGACAGCGGAATAGATCGTGGCGGCGGTTTTAAACCACGTCGCTGATTATCTGACGCGTAGGCATAACGGAAATGGGCAATATCCGTCTCCAGTGCATTACCCGCATCAGAGACAAGCGGTACACCGGAATAAGGATGCCGCCCACCAAACAAGACGTGAAAAATCAGCAACGCAAGGCCAAAATTATCGTGATTCGCGGTGCGTTCAAAGCCGACAAATGATGGCAAGGTTTGTAGCTCTGGCGGCGTAAAATGCGACACGCCGACTTCGCATAAATGCAGCGTGCCATTGGCGTTAATCTGAAAGGAGTCGCTATCAATCAACACCACTTTGCTGTCGCGACCTACCATAAAGCTGTTCTGGTTTACGTCACCCACGACGTGCCCGTGCTCGTGAATCGTAGCAAAAGATGAAGCAATATTGCGCGCAACATAGAGTAGAAAATCCCACGCACAATGAGGGTAACTCTGGCGACGATGTGCCGGGCTATAGATCATATGAATCGGTTCTTTACCAGAAACTTTTGGCATCATAAAACCGATAACCTTTCCGCCTCGTCCACCGTGAAGCGTTGCCTGCGGCCAGGCGACATAATTCAACAATTGCGCGTCCGCTGTCGCAGCCATAAAGGCAAGTTTGTCCTGTTTTAAGGCGGGTGGCGGCGTGTGATAAATCTTGGCGACGCTATCGACAAACTCCTCGATATCATAAACCGCACCTTCGCCGCCTTTGCCCAGTTCACGGCCAGGCGTAACGCACTCACCAGTAGCAGTATATAAAGTGGGTTTCATGGTAACCACAGCGCCAGTGCCAACGTTTTATCATCATCGGTACGCTCGTTTACCGCCGGGCTGGACAAAAACTGCTTTAACAATTCAGGTAATAAATCGAGTTGTTCCTGCGTTGCTGACGCCAGTCCATTGAAAAACGGGGTAAAGAAAGGCACATGCGGAGAATTATCCAGCATATTTAACGCCAGTCGCTGAATACCATCCGTAAATGCTGCAACTTTATGCGCACGCTCAGTACTGGTGTAAGTTTCCAGTCTGGAAACAGCATCGTCATCGGTAATGAAGTGCGTCATATTGGCATATTCCCCCACCATCGGCGTGAGCGGCAGTTGCAAACCGTGACCCAAATCTACCACCACGCCGCCATCGCCAATCTGCATAATCAAGGTGCCATTAGCTGATGAAATCAATCCCAAAAACGTGCAGGCAAAATCGCGAACCGCTAATTCTTTGGCTTCCGCCTCGGCAAAAAGTCGCTGACGAATGGTCAGCACAATGTCCGTTGCGAGGACATCATTAAGCCCCAATTCCCCGCCCTGCACTTTTTGCGACATATAAGCCATCGCTTCATTGACGGCGAGCATCGCACCTTCGCCACCCTGCGAGACGCTGCCTGCGCCATCAGCGACAAATACCGACAATAATGGCTGCTGGTCTTCTAACCAGGCAACCTGCATCTGGCAGGCATCCTGGCAAGACAAGTCAGCGCTGATGTGCGACGTTCCAACGGCTGATGCATAAACCAGACGCCAGCTCACACTGACGTCCAGCCTTTTGGCGCTTCCAGCACAACTTCCGTTCCCGGCGTGGAGCGGGAAACCGAACGCAGCGAACTGGATAACCAGCTAAATAGTTCGCGGAATTGTAATCCTTGAAGAGGCAAAGGCTGACGAACGCTGATTTGGGCCAGCGTCTTCATATCCGCCCCCTGAACACCGATGGAAAAGAAGGCAAACTTCTTATCTTCTTCCCCCTGAAACACCTTGTTGGCAGCAGCCTGCCACTCATCGGTTGGTGCGCCATCGGTAATCAGGAAAATCCACGGACGATAATAGGAAATACCATTGGCGCGATACTCACGTTTGCGCTCCTCAACCATATCCAGGGCTTTGGTAATGGCGGCCCCCATTGGTGTATCGCCCTGGGCAAACAGGATGGGCGGGAAAAAATTAGCGGCGCTGGTAAATGGTTGTTCCACATGCACCGGGCCGAACGTCACAATGCCGAGTTCCACTCTTTTTAAGGCCAGCGGATCGGCAAGCAGCTCATCGCGAAAGGTAACCAATCCGGCGTTAAGTTCATTAATAGGTCTACCGTTCATAGAACCAGAAACATCCAACAGCAAAATGCAGGGGCAACGTGGTTCCGGGTTACTGGCAAAATCGCTGGTGGCAAACGTGATTTGTTCGCTCATAAGAAATCCTTTCTTAGAGAATTATTGAGGCCCGGTATCATACCGACTGCAACAATGAAATAAGAGCAAACGAAGAAACTTTCAGAATTAGGCCCGGCGGCGCAGAAAATTTTGCTATTCGCCTCGCAAGAACGGAGAGCCGTCGATTGACACTAAGGGCGGAGTGACATAATTTCAGGAGTGAGGGTTAGGGAGAGGTTTCCCCCTCCCCCTGGTGTTCTTAGTAAGCCTGGAAGCTAATCACTAAGAGTATCACCAGTATGATGACGTGCTTCATCATAACCCTTTCCTTATTAAAAGCCCTCTTCTCCGGGAGAGGGTTTCCCGTTTCAGCGTCCCGCTGAAATCGTCGGCTTACCTCCTTTCGCCCTGAATGCAGTCTATCGCTAACGCGTGAACAAAATAGTTTCCTCTGTGATTATTGCGTAACGACTCGCAAAGAATATTTGCTGGCAGGATCGCAGACTACAAAGCCTGCGGATTGACAATCTTATCGTGAAGGCATACTTTCAGGAGTGAGGGTAGAGCGGGGTTTCCCCCGCCCTGGTAGTCTTAGTAAGCTGGGTAGCTAACGACTAAGAGCACCACGATGATGAGTATCTTCATCATGACCCTTTCCTTATTTAAGGCCCCTTCCTCGGGAGGGGCTTTCCCGTTTCAGCGTCCCGCTGAAATCATCGGCTTACCTCCTTTCGCCATGCACGTAGTCTATCGCTAACGCGTAGATAAAATAGTTTCATGTGTTATTACTGGATGCGTGCTCGCAAATGTGCCCGCCATTCAGACGATTCCCGATAGTGTTTCATAATTCCTCCATTTTTCTCCCTTATTGGCTGGCTACACTAGTATCATTCCGCGAAACGTTTCAGGAAGAGAAACTCTTAACGATGAAAGGCAGTTATAAATCCCGTTGGGTAATCGTAATCGTGGTGGTTATCGCCGCCATCGCCGCATTCTGGTTCTGGCAAGGCCGCAATGACTCCCGGAGTGCAGCCCCAGGGGCGACGAAACAAGCGCAGAAATCGCCAGCGGGTGGTCGCCGTGGTATGCGTTCCGGCCCATTAGCCCCGGTTCAGGCGGCGACCGCCGTAGAACAGGCAGTTCCGCGTTACCTCACCGGGCTTGGCACCATTACCGCCGCTAATACTGTTACGGTGCGCAGCCGCGTGGACGGTCAACTGATGGCGTTGCATTTCCAGGAAGGCCAGCAGGTCAAAGCAGGCGATTTATTGGCAGAAATTGACCCCAGCCAGTTCAAAGTTGCATTAGCACAAGCCCAGGGCCAACTGGCAAAAGATAAAGCCACGCTTGCCAACGCCCGCCGTGACCTGGCGCGTTATCAACAACTGGTAAAAACCAATCTCGTATCTCGTCAGGAGCTGGATGCCCAACAGGCGCTGGTCAGTGAAACCGAAGGCACCATTAAGGCTGATGAAGCAAGCGTCGCCAGCGCGCAGCTGCAACTCGACTGGAGCCGCATCACCGCACCAGTCGATGGTCGCGTTGGTCTCAAGCAGGTTGATGTTGGTAACCAAATCTCCAGTGGTGATACCACCGGGATTGTGGTGATCACCCAGACGCATCCTATCGATTTGCTCTTTACCCTGCCGGAAAGCGATATCGCTACCGTAGTGCAGGCGCAAAAAGCCGGAAAACCGCTGGTTGTTGAAGCCTGGGATCGCACCAATTCAAAGAAATTAAGTGAAGGCACGCTGTTAAGTCTCGATAACCAAATCGATGCCACTACCGGTACGATTAAAGTGAAAGCACGCTTCAATAATCAGGATGATGCGCTGTTTCCCAATCAGTTTGTTAACGCGCGCATGTTAGTCGACACAGAGCAAAACGCTGTGGTGATCCCAACAGCCGCCCTGCAAATGGGCAATGAAGGCCATTTTGTCTGGGTGCTGAATAGCGAAAACAAGGTCAGCAAACATCTGGTGACGCCGGGCATTCAGGACAGTCAGAAAGTGGTGATCCGCGCAGGTATTTCTGCGGGCGACCGCGTAGTGACAGACGGCATTGATCGCCTGACCGAAGGGGCGAAAGTGGAAGTAGTGGAAGCCCAGAGCGCCACCACTCCGGAAGAGAAAGCCACCAGCCGCGAATACGCGAAAAAAGGAGCACGCTCCTGATGCAGGTGTTACCCCCGAGCAGCACAGGCGGCCCGTCGCGCCTGTTTATTATGCGTCCTGTCGCCACCACGCTGCTGATGGTGGCGATCTTACTCGCCGGGATTATCGGTTATCGAGCCCTGCCCGTTTCGGCGCTGCCGGAAGTGGACTATCCGACCATTCAGGTAGTCACGCTCTACCCAGGTGCGAGCCCGGATGTCATGACCTCTGCCGTTACCGCGCCGCTTGAACGCCAGTTTGGGCAGATGTCTGGCCTGAAACAGATGTCGTCGCAAAGTTCCGGCGGTGCGTCAGTTATCACTTTGCAGTTCCAGCTAACATTACCGCTCGATGTCGCCGAGCAGGAAGTGCAGGCCGCGATTAACGCTGCGACCAACTTGTTGCCGAGCGATCTGCCTAACCCGCCGGTTTACAGCAAAGTGAACCCGGCAGATCCGCCGATCATGACGCTCGCTGTCACCTCAACCGCCATGCCGATGACGCAAGTGGAAGATATGGTGGAAACCCGCGTCGCGCAGAAAATCTCGCAGATTTCCGGCGTCGGCCTGGTGACACTTTCCGGCGGTCAGCGTCCGGCTGTTCGCGTCAAACTTAACGCTCAGGCGATTGCCGCCCTCGGCCTGACCAGCGAAACCGTGCGCACCGCCATTACCGGCGCTAACGTCAACTCGGCAAAAGGTAGCCTCGACGGCCCTTCTCGTGCGGTTACGCTTTCCGCGAACGACCAGATGCAATCCGCCGAAGAGTATCGCCAGCTAATCATCGCCTACCAGAACGGCGCGCCGATTCGTCTGGGCGATGTCGCAACCGTAGAGCAAGGTGCAGAAAACAGCTGGCTTGGCGCATGGGCTAACAAAGAACAGGCCATTGTGATGAATGTTCAGCGCCAGCCCGGTGCTAACATTATCTCCACCGCCGACAGCATTCGGCAGATGCTGCCACAGCTCACCGAGAGTCTGCCGAAATCGGTGAAGGTGACGGTACTTTCTGACCGTACCACCAATATTCGCGCATCCGTGGATGATACTCAGTTTGAATTGATGATGGCTATCGCGCTGGTAGTCATGATTATCTACCTGTTTTTGCGTAATATTCCGGCGACCATCATTCCCGGCGTCGCAGTGCCGCTGTCGTTAATCGGCACCTTCGCGGTCATGGTGTTTCTCGATTTTTCAATCAATAACCTGACGCTGATGGCGTTAACTATCGCCACCGGATTTGTGGTCGATGACGCCATCGTGGTGATCGAAAACATTTCCCGCTATATCGAAAAAGGCGAAAAACCGCTGGCGGCGGCGCTCAAAGGCGCAGGTGAAATCGGTTTTACCATTATCTCGCTGACCTTCTCGCTGATTGCAGTGCTGATCCCGCTACTGTTTATGGGCGATATCGTCGGGCGACTGTTCCGCGAATTTGCTATTACTCTGGCAGTCGCGATTTTGATCTCAGCCGTGGTGTCGCTGACCCTGACACCAATGATGTGCGCGCGGATGCTCAGCCAGGAGTCGCTGCGTAAACAGAACCGCTTCTCCCGTGCCTCGGAAAAAATGTTCGACAGGATAATCGCCGCCTATGGTCAGGGACTTGCGAAAGTGCTGAATCATCCGTGGCTGACCTTAAGCGTGGCACTCAGCACGCTGCTGCTTAGTGTTCTCTTGTGGGTGTTCATTCCGAAAGGTTTCTTCCCGGTACAGGACAACGGCATTATTCAGGGCACTTTGCAGGCACCGCAATCCAGCTCCTTTGCCAATATGGCCCAGCGGCAACGCCAGGTCGCGGATGTGATTTTGCAAGATCCGGCGGTGCAAAGTCTGACCTCATTTGTTGGCGTTGATGGCACTAACCCGTCGCTGAACAGTGCGCGTTTGCAGATCAACCTCAAACCGTTGGATGAACGTGATGATCGGGTGCAAAAAGTCATCGCCCGTCTGCAAACGGCGGTGGATAAAGTGCCGGGCGTCGATCTCTTCCTGCAACCAACGCAGGACCTGACCATCGATACTCAGGTCAGCCGCACCCAGTACCAGTTTACCTTGCAGGCCACGTCACTGGATGCGCTCAGTACCTGGGTGCCACAGTTGATGGAAAAACTCCAGCAGTTGCCACAGCTTTCTGATGTCTCCAGCGACTGGCAGGACCAAGGGCTGGTGGCGTATGTCAATGTTGATCGCGACAGCGCCAGCCGTCTGGGGATCAGCATGGCGGACGTCGATAACGCCCTTTACAACGCGTTTGGTCAGCGACTGATTTCCACTATTTATACTCAGGCCAACCAGTATCGCGTGGTGCTGGAGCACAACACCGAAAATACTCCTGGGCTTGCGGCGCTGGATACTATTCGCCTGACCAGCAGCGACGGCGGCGTGGTACCGCTAAGCTCAATTGCCAAAATTGAGCAGCGTTTTGCGCCGCTTTCCATCAACCATCTGGATCAGTTCCCGGTAACGACCATCTCCTTTAACGTGCCGGATAACTATTCGCTGGGCGATGCGGTGCAGGCGATTATGGACACCGAAAAGACGCTGAATCTGCCGGTGGATATCACCACGCAGTTCCAGGGCAGCACCCTCGCTTTCCAGTCGGCGCTGGGCAGCACTGTCTGGCTGATTGTCGCGGCGGTGGTGGCGATGTATATCGTGCTCGGCATTCTGTACGAGAGCTTTATTCACCCGATCACCATTCTCTCGACGCTACCCACGGCAGGTGTTGGCGCACTGCTGGCGTTAATGATTGCCGGTAGCGAACTGGATGTGATTGCAATTATCGGCATTATTTTGCTGATCGGTATCGTGAAGAAGAACGCCATCATGATGATCGACTTCGCGCTGGCTGCTGAGCGCGAGCAAGGCATGTCGCCGCGCGATGCAATCTACCAGGCTTGTCTGTTGCGTTTTCGTCCGATCCTGATGACCACCCTGGCGGCTCTGCTTGGCGCGCTGCCGCTGATGTTGAGTACCGGGGTCGGCGCGGAACTGCGTCGTCCGTTAGGTATCGGCATGGTCGGCGGTCTGATTGTCAGCCAGGTGCTGACGCTGTTCACCACGCCGGTGATTTATCTGCTATTCGACCGCCTGGCATTGTGGACCAAAAGCCGCTTTGCTCGTCATGAAGAGGAGGCGTAAGTGAAGTTTTTTGCCCTCTTCATTTACCGCCCGGTGGCGACGATTTTACTGTCGGTCGCCATTACCCTGTGCGGCATACTGGGTTTCCGTATGCTGCCAGTCGCCCCGCTGCCGCAGGTCGATTTTCCGGTGATTATGGTCAGCGCCTCGCTGCCCGGTGCGTCACCAGAAACAATGGCGTCTTCCGTTGCCACGCCGCTGGAACGTTCGCTTGGACGCATTGCCGGGGTCAGTGAAATGACCTCCAGCAGTTCGCTCGGCAGCACGCGCATTATTTTGCAGTTTGATTTTGACCGCGATATCAACGGCGCAGCGCGCGATGTGCAAGCGGCGATCAACGCCGCGCAAAGTTTGCTGCCCAGCGGGATGCCAAGCCGTCCGACCTATCGCAAAGCGAACCCGTCGGATGCGCCAATTATGATCCTCACGCTGACATCCGATACTTATTCGCAGGGTGAACTGTACGATTTCGCCTCGACGCAGCTGGCTCCGACGATTTCGCAAATCGACGGTGTCGGTGATGTCGATGTTGGCGGCAGCTCACTGCCCGCCGTACGCATCGGGCTGAATCCGCAGGCGCTGTTTAATCAGGGCGTGTCGCTGGACGATGTGCGCAGCGCCATCAGCAATGCCAACGTGCGTAAGCCGCAGGGGGCGCTGGAAGATGATACCCATCGCTGGCAGATCCAGACTAACGATGAACTGAAAACCGCCGCCGAATATCAGCCGTTGATTATTCATTACAACAACGGCGGCGCGCTTCGTCTGGGCGATGTGGCGACGGTGACCGACTCGGTGCAGGATGTGCGCAACGCCGGGATGACCAACGCCAAACCGGCTATTTTGCTGATGATCCGCAAGCTGCCGGAAGCCAATATTATCCAGACGGTTGACAGCATCCGGGCAAAATTACCAGAGTTGCAGGAGACCATTCCGGCGGCGATTGATCTGCAAATTGCCCAGGATCGCTCCCCCACCATTCGCGCCTCGCTGGAGGAAGTCGAGCAAACGCTGATTATCTCGGTGGCGCTGGTGATTCTGGTGGTCTTTTTATTCCTGCGCTCGGGTCGCGCCACTATTATTCCCGCCGTTGCGGTGCCGGTTTCGCTGATTGGTACGTTTGCGGCGATGTACCTGTGCGGATTCAGTCTCAATAACCTTTCGTTAATGGCGCTCACCATCGCTACTGGTTTCGTGGTGGATGACGCCATCGTGGTGCTGGAAAACATTGCCCGTCACCTGGAAGCGGGGATGAAACCGCTACAGGCCGCGCTGCAAGGCACTCGCGAAGTCGGTTTTACGGTGCTGTCGATGAGTCTGTCACTGGTGGCGGTGTTTCTGCCGCTGCTGTTGATGGGCGGATTGCCGGGTCGCCTGTTACGCGAGTTTGCCGTGACGCTTTCTGTCGCCATTGGTATTTCGCTGCTGGTTTCTCTGACGCTAACGCCAATGATGTGCGGCTGGATGCTAAAAGCCAGTAAGCCGCGCGAGCAAAAGCGACTACGTGGTTTTGGTCGCATGTTGGTAGCCCTGCAACAAGGCTATGGTAAGTCGCTGAAATGGGTGCTTAATCATACCCGTCTGGTGGGCGTGGTGCTGCTTGGCACCATTGCTTTGAATATCTGGCTGTATATCTCGATCCCGAAAACCTTCTTCCCGGAGCAGGACACCGGCGTGTTGATGGGCGGGATACAGGCGGATCAGAGTATTTCGTTTCAGGCGATGCGCGGTAAGTTGCAGGATTTTATGAAAATTATCCGTGACGATCCGGCAGTGGATAATGTCACCGGATTTACCGGCGGTTCGCGGGTGAACAGCGGGATGATGTTTATCACGCTGAAGCCACGCGGCGAACGCAGCGAAACGGCGCAGCAAATTATCGACCGTCTGCGCGTGAAGCTGGCGAAAGAACCGGGGGCGAATCTGTTCCTGATGGCGGTACAGGATATTCGCGTTGGCGGACGTCAGTCGAACGCCAGCTATCAGTACACGTTGCTGTCCGACGACCTGGCGGCACTGCGCGAATGGGAGCCGAAAATTCGCAAAAAACTGGCGACATTGCCGGAACTGGCGGACGTGAACTCCGACCAGCAGGATAACGGCGCGGAGATGAATCTGGTTTACGACCGCGACACCATGGCACGGCTGGGAATCGACGTGCAGGCCGCCAACAGCCTGTTAAATAACGCCTTCGGTCAGCGACAAATCTCGACCATTTACCAGCCGATGAACCAGTATAAAGTGGTGATGGAAGTGGATCCGCGCTATACCCAGGACATCAGTGCGCTGGAAAAAATGTTCGTTATCAATAACGAAGGAAAAGCGATTCCGCTGTCGTATTTCGCTAAATGGCAACCGGCGAATGCTCCGCTGTCGGTGAATCATCAGGGATTATCGGCAGCCTCGACCATCTCGTTCAACCTGCCGACCGGGAAATCGCTCTCGGACGCCAGTGCGGCGATCGATCGCGCAATGACCCAGCTTGGTGTGCCTTCGACGGTGCGCGGTAGTTTTGCCGGCACGGCGCAGGTGTTCCAGGAGACGATGAACTCGCAGGTGATCCTGATTATCGCCGCCATCGCCACGGTGTATATCGTGCTGGGTATCCTTTACGAGAGTTACGTACATCCGCTGACGATTCTCTCCACCCTGCCCTCGGCGGGCGTTGGAGCGCTGCTGGCGCTGGAGCTGTTCAATGCCCCGTTCAGCCTAATCGCCCTGATAGGGATCATGCTATTAATCGGCATCGTGAAGAAAAACGCCATTATGATGGTCGATTTTGCGCTTGAAGCCCAACGGCACGGTAACCTCACGCCGCAGGAAGCTATTTTCCAGGCCTGTCTGCTGCGTTTTCGCCCGATTATGATGACTACCCTGGCGGCGCTGTTTGGCGCGCTGCCGCTGGTATTGTCGGGCGGTGACGGTTCGGAGCTGCGGCAACCCCTGGGGATCACCATTGTCGGCGGTCTGGTCATGAGCCAGCTTCTGACGCTGTATACCACGCCGGTGGTGTATCTCTTTTTCGACCGTCTGCGACTGCGTTTTTCGCGTAAACCTAAACAAGCGGTAACCGAGTAAATGACAGATCTTCCCGACAGCACCCGCTGGCAATTGTGGATTGTGGCTTTCGGCTTCTTTATGCAGTCGCTGGACACCACCATCGTTAACACCGCGCTTCCCTCAATGGCGCAAAGCCTCGGGGAAAGTCCGTTGCATATGCACATGGTCATTGTCTCTTATGTGCTGACCGTGGCGGTGATGCTGCCCGCCAGCGGCTGGCTGGCGGACAAAGTCGGCGTGCGCAATATTTTCTTTACCGCCATCGTGCTGTTTACTCTCGGTTCACTATTTTGCGCACTTTCCGGCACGCTGAACGAACTGTTGCTGGCACGCGCGTTACAGGGCGTTGGCGGTGCGATGATGGTGCCGGTCGGCAGGTTGACGGTGATGAAAATCGTACCGCGCGAGCAGTATATGGCGGCGATGACCTTTGTCACGTTACCCGGTCAGATCGGGCCGCTGCTTGGCCCGGCACTCGGCGGTCTGCTGGTGGAGTACGCATCGTGGCACTGGATCTTTTTGATCAACATTCCGGTGGGGATTATTGGCGCGATCACCACACTGATGTTAATGCCGAACTACACCATGCAGACGCGGCGCTTTGATCTCTCCGGCTTTTTATTGCTGGCGGTTGGCATGGCGGTATTAACCCTGGCGCTGGACGGCAGTAAAGGTACAGGTTTATCGCCGCTGGCGATTGCTGGCCTGGTCGCAGTTGGCGTGGTGGCACTGGTGCTTTATCTGCTGCACGCCAGAAATAACAACTGCGCCCTGTTCAGTCTGAAACTGTTCCGTACTCGTACCTTTTCGCTGGGTCTAGCGGGGAGTTTTGCCGGACGTATCGGTAGCGGCATGTTGCCCTTTATGACGCCGGTTTTCCTACAAATTGGCCTTGGCTTCTCACCGTTTCATGCCGGACTGATGATGATCCCGATGGTGCTCGGCAGCATGGGGATGAAGCGAATTGTGGTACAGGTAGTGAATCGCTTTGGTTATCGTCGGGTACTGGTGGCGACCACGCTGGGTCTGTCGCTGGTCACCCTGTTGTTTATGACTACTGCTCTGCTGGGCTGGTACTACGTTTTGCCGTTCGTCCTGTTTTTACAAGGGATGGTCAACTCGACCCGTTTCTCCTCCATGAACACCCTGACGCTGAAAGATCTCCCGGACAATCTGGCGAGCAGCGGCAACAGTCTGCTGTCGATGATTATGCAATTGTCGATGAGTATCGGCGTCACTATCGCCGGGCTGTTGCTGGGACTTTTTGGTTCACAGCATGTCAGCATCGACAGCGGCACCACACAAACCGTCTTTATGTACACCTGGCTTAGCATGGCGTTTATCATCGCCCTTCCGGCGTTTGTCTTTGCCAGAGTGCCGAGCGATACGCATCAAAATGTAGCTATTTCGCGGCGAAAAAGGAGCGCGCAATGAAGTTCTGGCGACCCGGTATTACCGGCAAACTGTTTCTGGCGATTTTCGCCACCTGCATTGTCTTATTGATCACGATGCACTGGGCGGTACGTATCAGTTTTGAGCGCGGCTTTATCGATTACATCAAGCATGGTAATGAACAACGGCTGCAAATGCTCGGCGATGCGCTTGGTGAGCAGTACGCCCAGCACGGGAACTGGCGCTTCCTGCGTAATAACGATCGCTTTGTATTTCAGATCCTACGTTCACTGGAGCATGATAACAACGAAGATAAGCCCGGCCCCGGTATGCCACCACACGGCTGGCGCACGCAATTTTGGGTGGTTGATCAAAATAATAAAGTGCTGGTTGGCCCGCGAGCACCGGTTCCACCCGACGGCACACGGCGGCCCATTATGGTCAATGGTGCGGAAGTTGGCGCGGTGATCGCCTCCCCTGTTGAACGACTGACCCGTAATACTGATATCAATTTTGACAGACAACAGCGGCAAACCAGTTGGCTGATTGTTGCTTTATCTACCTTATTAGCGGCGCTGGCGACATTCCCACTGGCGCGCGGTTTGCTGGCTCCGGTAAAACGACTGGTGGATGGCACGCACAAACTGGCAGCGGGTGATTTCACTACTCGCGTAGCCCCCACCAGCGAAGATGAGTTGGGCAGACTGGCAGAGGATTTCAATCAACTCGCCAGCACACTGGAGAAAAACCAGCAGATGCGCCGCGATTTTATGGCCGATATTTCTCATGAACTGCGCACGCCTTTAGCAGTACTGCGCGGCGAACTGGAAGCCATTCAGGATGGTGTGCGTAAATTCACGCCGGAGACGCTGGCTTCTTTACAGGCGGAGGTCGGTACACTGACCAAACTGGTTGACGATCTTCATCAGTTGTCGATGTCTGATGAAGGCGCTCTCGCCTATCAAAAAGCACCGGTAGATTTGATCCCACTGCTGGAAGTGGCGGGCGGCGCATTTCGCGAACGATTTGCCAGCCGTGGCCTGAAACTGCAATTTTCCCTGCCAGACAGTATTACCGTATTTGGCGATCGCGATCGTTTAATGCAGTTGTTCAATAACTTACTGGAAAACAGCCTGCGCTACACTGACAGCGGCGGCAGCCTGAAAATCTCTGCCGAGCAGCACGACAAAACGGTGCGCCTGACCTTTGCCGACAGCGCGCCGGGCGTCAGTGACGATCAGCTACAAAAATTGTTTGAACGTTTTTATCGCACCGAAGGTTCCCGCAACCGTGCCAGCGGCGGTTCCGGGCTGGGACTCGCGATTTGCCTGAACATTGTTGAAGCACATAATGGCCGCATTATTGCTGCCCATTCGCCTTTTGGCGGGGTAAGCATTACAGTAGAGTTACCGCTGGAACGGGATTTACAGAGAGAAGTATGACCGAGTTACCAATCGACGAAAACACACCGCGTATTTTGATCGTGGAAGATGAACCGAAGCTGGGACAGTTGCTCATTGATTATCTGCGTGCCGCGAGCTATGCGCCGACGCTTATCAGCCACGGCGATCAGGTACTGCCGTATGTGCGCCAGACACCACCGGATCTGATCCTGTTAGATCTGATGCTCCCTGGCACCGATGGCCTGACGCTGTGCCGGGAAATTCGTCGTTTTTCTGACATTCCGATCGTGATGGTGACGGCAAAAATCGAAGAGATCGACCGCCTGCTGGGGCTGGAGATTGGCGCCGATGACTACATCTGCAAGCCGTACAGCCCACGGGAAGTGGTAGCGCGTGTCAAAACCATTTTGCGCCGTTGTAAACCGCAACGCGAACTTCAGCAACAGGATGCCGAAAGCCCGTTGATGATCGACGAAGGTCGTTTTCAGGCTTCATGGCGCGGTAAAATGCTTGACCTGACGCCTGCGGAATTTCGTCTGTTGAAAACGCTCTCTCATGAACCAGGAAAAGTGTTCTCCCGCGAGCAATTGCTCAATCATCTTTATGACGACTACCGCGTAGTAACTGACCGCACCATCGACAGCCACATTAAAAACCTGCGTCGCAAGCTGGAAGCTCTGGACGAAGAGCAGTCTTTTATCCGCGCCGTCTACGGTGTCGGTTATCGCTGGGAAGCCGACGCTTGCCGCATCGTTTAGTTTTAGCGACATGACTTTGTTAGCCGGAGATGGCGTTCAGATCAGATCCGGCAACATTATCCCACGTATGGTCAGCAAACTGACATTATCTCTCCGCCCTGGCAGGCACCAGAAAATCGCTCATACTTTAATCGGTAAACAGCACCTTTAGATGCTGTTTTCGATACGCAATTTCAATCAAGGAGTCATTATGGCTGGTTGGTTTGAACTCAGTAAGAGCAGTGATAATCAATTTCGGTTTGTGCTAAAAGCGGGCAATGGTGAGACTATCCTCACCAGCGAGCTGTATACCTCAAAAGCCTCTGCGGAAAAGGGCATCGCGTCGGTGCGTAGCAACAGCCCGCAAGAAGAACGCTATGAGAAAAAAACGGCAAGCAACGGCAAATTCTATTTCAATCTGAAAGCCGCCAATCATCAAATTATCGGCTCCAGCCAGATGTACGCCACCGCGCAATCTCGTGAAACCGGAATTGCCTCCGTTAAAGCCAATGGCACAAGCCAGACGGTGAAAGACAATACGTAATTACGATGCCGGGCGCGTGTTGTTGGCGTCCGGCGCTTTACCAGCTCCCCCCTACAGCGCTACAATGCCCGCCCTTAAAGTGGGGGCACTCCCCTGGCCGCTTCATCAGGTGAAGCGGATCTGACCTGTCATCAGAACGAGAGAATTATGTTTAAACCGGAACTCCTTTCCCCGGCGGGAACGCTGAAAAATATGCGTTACGCTTTCGCTTATGGCGCAGATGCTGTTTATGCGGGCCAGCCGCGTTACTCCCTGCGTGTGCGCAACAACGAATTCAACCACGAAAATCTTCAGCTCGGCATCAATGAAGCCCACGCGCTGGGGAAAAAGTTTTATGTCGTGGTCAACATTGCACCGCACAACGCCAAGCTGAAAACCTTTATCCGTGACCTGAAACCGGTGGTGGAAATGGGGCCGGATGCGCTGATTATGTCCGATCCAGGGCTGATTATGCTGGTGCGTGAGCACTTCCCTGAAATGCCGATCCATCTCTCGGTACAGGCTAACGCCGTGAACTGGGCGACGGTGAAATTCTGGCAGCAAATGGGCCTGACCCGCGTGATCCTCTCTCGCGAGCTGTCGCTGGAAGAGATTGAAGAGATCCGCAATCAGGTGCCGGATATGGAGATCGAGATCTTCGTTCACGGTGCGCTGTGCATGGCCTACTCCGGTCGCTGCCTGCTCTCTGGCTATATCAACAAGCGCGACCCGAACCAGGGTACCTGCACCAACGCCTGCCGCTGGGAGTACAACGTCCAGGAAGGGAAAGAAGATGACGTTGGCAACATCGTACACAAGTACGAGCCAATTCCGGTGCAAAATGTTGAGCCGACGCTGGGTATCGGCGCGCCAACCGACAAAGTGTTTATGATCGAAGAAGCCCAGCGTCCGGGCGAGTATATGACCGCGTTTGAAGATGAGCACGGCACTTACATCATGAACTCGAAAGATCTGCGCGCCATCGCCCATGTTGAACGCCTGACCAAAATGGGCGTGCATTCGCTGAAAATCGAAGGCCGTACCAAATCTTTCTACTATTGCGCACGCACCGCGCAGGTTTACCGTAAAGCTATCGATGACGCCGCTGCGGGCAAACCGTTCGATACCAGCCTGCTGGAAACGCTGGAAGGTCTGGCGCATCGTGGCTATACCGAAGGTTTCCTGCGTCGTCATACCCACGACGATTATCAGAACTACGAATACGGTTATTCGGTTTCTGACCGCCAGCAGTTTGTTGGTGAGTTTACCGGTGAGCGCAAGGGGGAGCTCGCGGCGGTAGCGGTGAAAAATAAATTCTCCGTTGGCGACAGCCTTGAGCTAATGACGCCGCAAGGCAACATTAACTTTACCCTTGAGCATATGGAAAACGCCAAAGGTGAAGCAATGCCGGTCGCACCAGGCGATGGTTATACTGTGTGGCTCCCGGTGCCGCAGGATCTCGAACTGAATTACGCGCTGCTGATGCGTAATTTCTCCGGTGAAACCACGCGTAACCCCCACGGTAAGTGATTAATTTCGATTATTTTTCCCGGATGAAAAATTCTTAGAAACCGATCACATACAGCTGCATTTATTAAGGTTATCATCCGTTTCGCTGAAAAACATAACCCATAAAATGCTAGCTGTACCAGGAACCACCTCCTTAGCCTGTGTAATCTCCCTTACACGGGCTTATTTTTTACGCGTAATACAATGAAATAAAAGGATTTATTTCTGGTCACGTCCACACATTGACCACATCGACAAAAAAGCCCCTCGACTGAGGGGCTTCCTGTTTGTAATTACATCCACATAATTTGCTGTCCTGACGGCAACGGGTGCGGCCTTACGGCGTGGACTTCTCCCGGCTTCACAATGTATCGCTGTACCGACTCATAAGTGATGAACGTGGCGCTGCAATTCACGTTCTGGCACTGATGATAACGCTCTTTTGTCGTGTCAGTAATATAACGGCTTGTACGCGCATGTGCGGCATTCTGGCATAAAGGACAATGAAACATCGCGAGCACCTCTTCCGGTTTTGTTGATGGTGCCATTTTAGTTAATTTACCCTTATAAAACAAATAGATAAATAAAACACATCACTCTTCATCTTCTGTTTCATACTCCACATCAGAAAGCCTGACCTCAAGCTCTAAGGACGTCGTGAAGCCGCTATTATTCAGAAAATGTGTCACCTTAGTGATTGTCCAGTCCTGCTCGTCTATGACGCGCTTAAAGCCTGACACTCTGACCGGCGTTTCCGTGTAAATATCAGCCCGACCAGTGGCAAGGCTGATGGAGAACTCCGCAACGCCCCGTTGCAGTTTGTCCCACTTCGCCTGAGCGGCGCGCATTGCCTGCGCTTTCGTGGCATATACCGTGGTCAGGGCAAAAACGTTGTCAGCCTCACCGGCCATGTATTCACCTTCGCGCGCTTCCGGTACTTTTGGCGCTTTCTTCTGCGTGACTGGTTTCGCTTTCGGGTGCTCCAGTGCGCGCAGGTGTTTCTCTTTCTTTTTGCGTTTCAGTTTTACCTTCTGCTTTTGCGGCTTCGGGTCTTTGGTGTGTAGCCACTTTGCCGTTACGCCGGTGTAGGCTCCACGGTCAGCAATCGCAAAATGGTGACGGTCGCCATCGCTGCGGGTGATGGTAATCTGCGGGATTTTTTTACCGCTGGCCGTCACCCCCTGCCCCGCTTTGAGAAACAGCAGTTTTCCCATTTTTACCGACACCTCACCACCGTTGCGTTCTGCAAGACGGGTCATGAATTTCGCATCGGACTCCTGCGACTGGTCGATGTGCGGGATTTTAATTCCGGCCAGTGACGGAGCGACACTGGCTTCCAGCTTGTTACGGGAGGCTATCGCCTCAACAATCGCACCGAGCGTGGTGTCATGCCAGGAGCCTTCACGGCGGGAATTGAGCGTCCCGCGAAAATCTGCACTCCGGGCGCGGATGGTAACCACATCCGGTGCGCCCCGGTGTTCAACCTCATCAACGGTAAATTTCCCTTTGCATACCAGGGCAAAACCTTTCCAGCCGATATACACCGTCAGGACAGCGCCACGAACCGGCAGCCCGACCTGCCCGTCGGCATCGTTCAGTTCAATATCAAGCTGGTCAGCCTCAAAGCCCCGGTTATCCGTCAGGGTCATGCTCATCAGACGGTCGCTGATATTGCCGGTAATATCCCTGCTGTCGAGCATCAGCATATAATCCGGCGTCAGCGTACTGCCTGCATCAAATGTCAGCGCATCCAGCATTATCCTGCCCCCGTCATACCCGTGAATCTGGTCGCCATACTGCCGGCCTTACCGATGAGCGACTCCGCCTGTTTACCGATATCGCCATAAAGCGCGGCCAGTGATTCATCAATGCGGGTGAGCGACAGCGTAAAATCAATTTTCCGGGGTGTGCCGTCTGCAAAGAAAATACTCCCTGTTTCACTCACCTTGCTGATGACATACATGCCGTAAATCATGCCGGTGCCATCCAGCAACGGCCACGCCCGGCCTTCCTCTGCCATCAGCCTGAGCGTGGTCATCGTCAGCTTTCCGCCGGTCAGTTCGGGATAAAGCACACCGGCAAGCGTCATGTTTTCCTCACCCACACCGAGAAACTGGTAGGCATCCCGTTTACCGATACGGGAATTTGACGGCCAGCGATAATCTGATTCACGCTGCATGGTCTGGTGTGGCAGCGTCTGGCGCATAAAAACAAACATACCTAACGCGAGCATCATTTTTCGTCACCTCCTTAACCGTCATGCATCATGCTGGCACGGGCGCGCGCACGTTTATCCCGCTCGTATTTTTCGAGCGCGTCCTGTAACTGGCGGTCAAGCTGTGTCCCCGGCGCAGTACCACCCGTCAGGCTGATGTGATATTCGTTTTTACTCTGGTCTACATAAGAGCGGCCAGCCGGTGCCGTAACCGGCTGATAAGCCTGATAGCCAGCATAAGAGCTGGTCGCCGGAATATAACCACCGGTGCCATACGTGGCGGCATGAGTCCTTGCGGCGGTCTGGTCAAGTGTGTCTGACTCTTTGTTGATAACACTGAGTTTTTCCAGTACCCAGTCAATACCACTGCGCAGTTTGTTGAACGCATTAAGCGGCAGCATCAACGCGTCAGCCAGTGCCTGCCCGAACATGACGCCCGTATCACGGCAACGGTTCAGGGTGTCCTGTGTGGCTTTAACCGGGGCAATCAGGTTTTTAAACCACTGCCACGCGGCCTGTAACTTTTCGCCCAGCCAGTCAAACACCGGCTTCAGTGGCGTGAACAGTTCCCCCACCGGCGCAAATGCCGCTTTCAGCCCTTCAACCACACCGTCAAAGAATGCGCTGACAGGCTCCCAGTATTTACGGATAAGCAACGCCCCGGCGACAATGGCGGCCACCACGGCCACAACCGGCCAGCTAATCGCCCCGATGGCCGTCATAACAGCACTGCCAACCGTCGTGAAGATTGCCCCCATTGCGCCTGCTGCCGCGATAATGGCATTGATGCCGGTGATAACCGGCCAGGCTACAAGACCAATAGCACCGATGATGCCAATAAGCGCCAGCGCGCCACCGACAATGAGGCCGATGGTTGACGCCAGTGATTTGTTTTTCTGGATCCAGCCGTCGAGTTTTAACACATACTTTGTGGCCGTCTGAGTGAGCTTACGCAGTGCGCCTTCCTGCTGGTCAAACAGGTCAGTCCCCACCGCCTCATAAGCGGACTGAAACTCCTTAAAGTCACCGCCGAGGTTATCCTGCATGATTTTAACCAGCTCTTCCGTTTTACCGTCCGAGGCTTTCAGCGTGGCGGTCAGCGTATCCAGTTTTCCGCTTGCTGCCGCTGCCAGTAAAACGTTCGCTGATTTCAGGGCTTCCTCACCAAAAATGGTTTTAAGGTATTCCCCCTTCTGAGACGTTCCCAGCTTGTGTTTATCAAAGCTGGCCTGAATCTCTTTCAGAATGGTGAACAACGGACGCATATTTCCCTTTTTGTCCGAGGTTTTAACGCCAAGCTCTTTGAGTGCATCCCATGCTTTTCCAGTCGGTGCCTGTAATCGGGTGACAACGGCACTGCTACCCGTCCCCGCCATTGACCCCCTGATGTTATTGTCATGCAGCACACCTGTCATGGCTGCTGCCTGCTCAAGACTTACACCTGCCGTCCTCGCAACCGGCCCGAGGTAAGTCAGTGCATCACTGAGTCCCTGAAAATCAGCCGCCGACTTATTCATCGTTGCCGACAACACGTCGCCCACATGGCTGACATCATCATTTGACAGTTGAAAGGATGCCTTAGTCCCCAGCAACAGTTGCGCGTTTTCTTCCATCGACCGCTGATTCGCCAGTGCCATATTCAGCGTGACCGGCGTTGCCGCCTGAATAGCCGCAGCATCTCCACCCGCTTTCGCAATGATAATCTGTGCACCGGCTGCATCATCTGCCGAGGCTGCGGTATTGTCGCCGAGCTGGCGCGCCTGCTTGCGGAGTGCGGTCATTTCGGCGGAGTCTTTTGCCACACCCAGCACGGCCTGCAATTCTGAGTTTTTCTGCGCAAACTCATAGCCGGGCATCAGCAGCTTAACTCCGGCCATCGTTCCCGCCGCCGCAATCCCCACACCGGCAGCGCCCACTGAGGCCATATTTCCGGCCAGTTCCTTGCCTGCCTGATAACGCTGTTTGACTGCGTTAAGTTTTGCCTGTTGCGCACTGACACGCGCCAGCGCGTCGCGCTGACGGTTAAGTTGTGCGGTGGTTTCACTGATACGATTTTTCAGTCCCTGCTCATCATGTGCAAGATTGCGGGTATTAATTCCCACAACGGCCAGTTCCCGCTGCTGGCATTTAACGGAATCCGTCAGGCGGTTATATTTCGCCTGTAAGTCCTCCGCCGCACGCTTCGCGGATTCCAGCACTTTCGCCTGAGCACGTGTCGGACGTTCGGTGTTTTTAAACTGTGTGGCAAGGGCTTCGGCCTCCTGCCGTGCCTTTTCAAGTGCATGACCAGTCACGGCGAGCTGTGCACTGGTCTTGCGAAATCCCTCAATACGGGATGCCTGACCGTTCAGCTCGCGCAGTGATTTTTGTGTTTCCCGGATATCCCCCGACAGCGATTTGCTCGCTGTGCGGATGGATTTAAACGGGCGGGATGCCTGGTCAACAGCCCTGAGCAATACCTGTAATTTTACATTGTTACTCATTCGTGTTTCCGCTTCGCCGAAGCGCCTTTTCGCGCCATGTGATGAGTTCGGTCAGGCTCATGGGATACAGTTCTGATGGCGGCCAGTGAAATATCACTGCCACATCCGCCATCAGGTCATCGACCGACAGATTTTTCGGGAACGTCACTGCACCGAGTTCGGCGACAAAAAACCGACCACCTTACCGGCCAGCGCCACAAGGTCAGGCAGTTCCAGTGCGGCGACTTCCTGCTCGGTCAGCATCGGTGCAGTCATGCGCGGCAGCACCTTAATCAGTGCATCGACTTCGGAGTTCGCGACCGCAGCCAGACTGACACCGCGCAGCGTCCCGGCATTGGGTTTCATCAGCGTGACCTGTTCGATGACCTGCTCACCACGTTTGACCGGATTTTCCAGGGTAATGACATTTTCTTTGTCCATGGTTTTCTCACTTCTGAATCGGGGTTAACCGGTCAGCCTGGCTGACCGGATGAAAATCACAGGCCGATATTGCGGCGGTGTTGCTCCAGCCGGTCGACGCCGTTCACCTTCTCAATCATGTTGATGGTGTCGATTTCGACCAGCTCCTTACCGTCCATCGTCAGCCGGAAATAGGTGCAGACCACGGAGATTTTCGACTCGGTGTCTTCTCCCTGTTTCCCCTCGCCGGTGTCGATTTCTTTCTGACGTCCACGCATGACCACTTCAACGGCCACCGTTTCGCCGGTATCGTCGCGCTGGTAAGAGCCTGCAAAACGAATCGGCACGGCATCCACACCGGTTGCGGCGTAAAGCTCCCAGATAACCGAATCCGGGAAGCCCCCGAGCGACCACTCCATTGACAGCGCATCGTCATCAAGGCCGAGGTCTACCGGTGCGCTGCCGTTCATCCCCGCACCGCGATAGTTTTCAAGCTTACGGGTCAGTTTTGGCAGCGTGACGGACTTTGCAACGCCCTGATAGCTGTAGCCGTTCAGAAAGACGTTCATTAACTTGAGTTTGCGCGGCATTGCCATCGGTCAGGCTCCTTAATTGCTGTTAACCGAAGTGACCAGATTTGCCAGGTATTTATCGGTAATACGCTGGCGCAGGGTCAGGTTTTCAAGAGGAGGCACCGGTGTATAGTCGTAGTCGATATACAGTTTTCCGGCCTTGAGGGTTTCCGCATCGTTGGATTCTTCGCTGAACCAGCAGGTCGCATCCACGATATAGCCGTTTGTTTTCAGCTCACGGAATTTGGCATTGATGCCGTCAACGATGTCGCGAATCAGCGTTGCTGTGATGGGCTTATCCACCGCCCACATATGCGCCTCAGCCATCGTGTCGGCCAGCACCTGCGCGGTGCGGGTGTAGTTTTCAAAGAGGAACAGCGGGTCATCAGAGCAGGTACGGTTACCCCAGAAGCGGAAACCGTCACGGCGAATCAGCGTTGTGACGCCTGACTCGTTAAGCAGGTCAGCATCGGTGCCGGACTCCTGCAAATCCCAGAATACAGATGCGCTGATGCCGGTAACACCGTTTACCCCAACGTTGGACAGCGTTTTATGCCAGCCCTGCTCCTGGTCGATTTTGGCACGCAGACCCAGCGCACGGGCGGTGGCATACGCGGTGGCGGTGGTACTGGTGACCGTATCCCATGCGAGGAAATCCGGCCAGATAACCATCAGTTCACGCTGGCTGAAATTCTGGCGGTAGGCTTTCACCTCGGAAATGGTCTTACAGCCCCATGCGCTGATATATCCGAAAGCGCGCAGCTTCTGACAGACTGATGCCAATGCAACAGCCACCTCTTTGGTGTCCAGTCCCGGCACGCCGAGAATACGCGGTTTAACACCGGTTACTGACTCCGCCGCCAGCAGGGCTTTCAGTCCGGTGTACTGACCGTTTTCGTCGGTGGTGCCGATGATATTGGAAACGGTCTGCGCAAGTTTCGTTTCCTCGTCGTCGCCGGTGCCGTCTTCCACGCGCACAACAACGGTGACCGGTTTTGACTGGTCGGCGATGGCCTGCAGCGACGCCGCCAGCGTGCCTTTTTTACCGGCCTTTGCAATTGCGCTCTGCACATTGGTAATCAGCACCGGTTTATTGAGGGGGAAGATTTCCGCATCCGCATCGCTGGCCGTGCAGACCATGCCGACAATGGCGGTGGATACGGTGGAAATGACGCGGGTGCCGTCGTTAATCTCCAGCACCTGCACGCCATGATGATAGTCACTCATCCGTTTAACTCCGTGGTTAATGGGTGAGTGGTATTTTCTGTTGGGCAGTGCATGAGACGCTATTTGACCTGACTGGTCAGTGGATGAAACAACAGATAAAGAAAAGGCGGGCAATCAGCCCGCCTGCCTTGATTTGTACTCACTCAGTTTCCAACTGACAATTTGTTATCAAATCTGAAAGCTTGCTTTGAGCGAGGAACAGATCATCAGCCCATAAGGGCTGAGTTGATATGCTTATTGCTTGGTTCGTGGCGATTCAATGTGTATTTTGTCATTCATTACCTTACCCACCGTTCTATATTTTGAAACGCGATAATATTATTCAACTTCATTTCTTGGCAGCACATCTAGCTGTTTCATCAAGTCTCGAAATGATGGATACAAATCATCAATTGTCTGAATGAAGTCAAAGTATTTAAATAATAACTTTGATGCTACTTCTTCATCTACATTTGATTCTCGCAGGAAGAGAGAAACACCTATTTTATTTTCCAGATCTGTAACAAACTTTTGGATAAGAGGTTTTGACATTACTCGCTCAGGTTTGAATACTCCATCTTCGCACCATGATCTAACGACATCCACAAAATTAAGATTAGCAAATTCTGGTCGGTTTTTCTTTTGACTATTGAATCTAGCCTCTATTTCTTTGTTTAGTGAGGAGGTTAAATTATTGACAGAATCCTTTAATTCATCAATTAAGGTATCAATGTGTGTTGAAAATTCGTCTTCAGCAATAAATGGAGCCAAGGAATACAAATACTTTTTAAAAATACTCAGATCCGAAAATAACACTGACTCAATACAATACCCCACATGACTATATGGAGTGAACCGTTTCTTAGTAATATTTTCCTTAAGATAATGATCAACAGTGTCTGTAGAAAAATCCCGATCAAAAATAACATACCACGATTTGCCATTTAGAATCGAATTTAAAGTTCTCTTATTATACTCAACCTTTTGGAGAATATTATCTTTTCCTCGTAACGGAAAGAAAACTACATTTTTCAAACAACCAATTGGGTTAGTAATTTCTTTGATCTTTTGGTTAAGTTTCTTTAGATATTTTTCATCGTCCTCACCTTCAACAAATGCGATTAGTTTTGCATTATTAAGTCTCTCGAGAGATAAAATTACCCCCCCCAATGAGTTTTTTATAATATCGAAACTATTTGGGTTGATTGCTTCTAGGTGACCACTTAATTTAGCGTCTTCGTTTAGGAAGAATACTTCACCTTCTCCTGCGCTGGTCACAAATTGATCGTTATGACTGATAATAAAAAACTGATTGTGATCTATTTTTTTTAAATGGGCGAGAAGATTATGTTGTAGCTTTGTGTGGATGTGTGAGTCAGGTTCGTCAACAAGCAGTAACTTGAGAGGAGCATCAATAAATTCAACTGTAGATAGTATTTCCACAATTTGAAGAAAACCACTTCCTTGAAGGTGAAGATCATAATATTTTGAACTATTGATTGAAACATCAAGTTTAATGAATTCATCTTTATTTTTTCTTGCATCCGAAGGAATATTGAACTTGACATCTTTCTCAAGTATTTCAGATATGCTTAATTCCAAATCTGATATTGACTTTCTTTTAGAGATAATTTTGTTTCTAAGAACCTCGTGTGAATAACCTTTTTGTATTTTTCTCTTAATCTGAGCCTCATTATAGTACGGCTCAAATTGATGAACTCCTGCTACTGGTCTCGTCTGGTAAATAAAGATAGCTTCATCCAAAAATGCCCCTCCTTTACAAAATTCTTCCGCAAAATTAGTAAACTGATTTTCATCTATTGGTTGAACGCGGAAAAAAGCATTTTCGATTGATGTTGGGCATGTAACTTTGAATCCAAGCTCCCAGCTCTTATCATTCTCCTCTTCATTTTTTAATGTCAGAGTTATTTCAGAGCATTTTCCTAGATTAGGATCTCTTGGGTCGTGAAAAAGATCCTCATCACTTGTGATTCGCAAAAAATCCAGCTCTTGATAATTAACATATCTGTTTGTTGACTTCTTAACTTTATAAAACCCTTTCCTTGAAGCAAGGATATATGTTTTATAACATTTCTCCCATAAATGAATAGCTTCAAAAACAGTTGACTTCCCAGCACTATTTTCCCCAATGATTATATTAAAATCAGGATTGGGAACGATAGTAATATTTTTAAAACTTTTGAAGTTTTTTAATGATATTTTACTTATTCTTAGCTTCATCCAGACTCCCTAAACCAAATCGGATGTTTATTCATTTATATCAACAAACAGTCCTTTCTTTTGCCATAATAGCTATCAGCAACCAGACGCTTGCCTAGGTATAATCAGCTTTTTGGGGCTCGTCCATGAACAGAACCCCGATTATTCTGAATAAATACATTATTTATACATTTCTTGCAACATTTCAAATGCCTATCTCAATAAAATGTAATGAAATTTTTAGTGTTTCGGTCGAATGTATTAGTAACATCCCCCATTGACTTACATATGCTGAGGTTTGCAGCCTCTGCTTGCGGCACAAAGTTGACGGGTAGTATTGAGCAAAAAACGAACACCTTCCTTTTATTGAGGTTAGCTAAAACTGCATCGAGCTCTGAGGCCTGCCGTCAAACCTCATTTCATTGTTTCTACAAATCTTTATACTTGATTATCAAATCTTCCATTGCAAAGAAAATTATTGGATAATCGTCTTTATTGATATTACTGTTTGATTTTTTGTAGTTAATAACTAAAATCAGGAAGAAATGAACGATGACAAAAGAGAAATTATATAAATTACTATATGATATTTGGAAAAAATCCAGTCGTGCTTATTTTTCTGGCATAGGCGTTATTATATGTAATAACCCTGATAGCCTTCCCATCACAAGTCTTCGGAATATAGACCCCATACAGAATGATTCCACATTAGAATTATTATCAAGAATTTCCAATAAAAATAGCGAATACCATGATGGCTTTCACATCTTAGATGAAGCAGGAAATGTTACTTATACCGCACAATATTTCTCACCACCAATCATAGAGAACATCAGTTTTGACAGTTCAAGACTCGTCGGTGGACGTTTTGTTGCTGCCCTTTATGGCTCTTGCATTGACGAGATTAAACTTACAGGGATTGTAGGCGAAAGAGGTCGTCTTTCTATATTTGAGGCTGGTAAAGAAGTTTATTACGAGGAGTTGCAATGATAAACCTTCTCCCAATATGGAAAATAATCTCAAGAATCTCCGTTATCTATGCGACTGTCTGCGGTCTGATTTTATTGGGCATATATGATGAAAACACAACTTTCATGACAGTCCTATCAGTTGCATCTGGAGGTTTGTTTATTCTTAATACTATTGTGATATCAATTTTTTTCTTTGGGTGGCGAAAGTTATGGCAATGGTTCCCTAAACTAAATAACCTACTCTTCCCTGATTTGAACGGAACCTGGGATATGGTTATTCATTGGGAATGGGAAGATAAAAAAGGCACATCCCACGCACAAGCAACTATAAAGCAGGATTTTCTTAAAATTGGAATGGATGTCGAAGCTGACGACTCCGATTCTCAGACATTGGTGGCTAAGCCTAAAAAGGATACCGAAACGGGGCGACCAGAACTTTACTACGTTTTTTTAACAACCCCCAAGCATAAGGCAGGTTTTGGTCCACAAGATCCTTACATGGGCACAGCTATTCTCAAGCTAAATCTTAATGATAAAGACGTGTTAAATGGGAACTACTTTACAAGCCGTAAAACAGTAGGTCATTACGAGCTGACACGCATTAACTAATTGCTAGTCAGCGGTTGACGGCCCCTTACTGGGGGCCAATATCCTGAGAAACCTATCGTAAATAATGCTCAAAATCTAAACACGAGTTTTATATAAACTGATTGATTAGTCATTGAAAATCTTTCCCCTATAGACTTGAAGAAAGGTAAATGTGCGAGACCAGAAGATTCTGAGTCCGGCACAACTATTCTGTTTTTCTTTTTCACACCACATTTCGACTAAAGGTTAATGCTCCTAGCAACGTCCCTTTTTGGCACAGAGCGGACTGTCAGATTAGGCTTTACTCTGTGCTATAGGTATGTAAGCTCATACAACTTATTGCGGCATTTCCGGCCATTCAGGATTTGCAGGATCCACACGACTGACCAGAACGCTGTAGCGTTCCCATGCTTCCAGTCGGCTGCGCTCCTCATCTGTTGCCATATTCAGCCTGACAGCGCGCTCCAGCGGCAAAATCACGGATTCCGCTTCGGAAAGTAAAGTTGCCTTTTGTGATTCTGCCAGTTGCTGCTGTTCGTCTGTCGTATAAATCCGCTTAATCACGGCACCATCCTTAAACATCCATTTACCTGAGTCATCCGCACGTCGGTTGGCGGTAATATCAGGAACCTCGACAACGCTAAAACCTTCAGGGTTAAGCGTTGAAGCATCTCTGGTGATGCCGACAATTATATTATTCTCGTCGTAAACAATCTTTATCGTGTCTTCCTGAAAATTACTTACTTCCTCATACCAGTTTTTTCCGTCTTCAGACCATAACCAGATAACATCAAAATTTTTTGTCAGTTGATATTGGGCAACAGTTTTGGGATTACCCGCAGTAATATTTTTTAAATGCAGCATAAATTACACCTGTGCGACATTATACCATGTGCCATTAATGTATTTTTGTATAGGTCTGAATACTGCCGGATCATCGCCATCAACTTCGCCGACAATGCCAAGCCCTGTAATTACATGGCCTGATTTCTCATACATCACGCCTTTTTGCATGGTCTGAACAACACGCGTACCCAGGCGAACATCTTTCACATAGCGGGAATCAAAATTTCCGTAATCTGATGGGGTAACACGTCCAGTAACACTCAGGCCATGCCCCATTGACACTCCGCCATTGGCGTTATTGATAGTCAGCGGTCTTAAACCGTTCCATGTTCCAAATTTATCGCCAGAGGCCGTCAGCATTAAATATGTGCTACCACCATCATTCCTGATAAAGAATCCATAATTGCCATAAGCAATGCGCAGACCATTGGCACTGAGTGATGTAATCTCACCTCTTGAACGGAGACCATAAGCGGAGCTGAGTGATAATTCTTCCTGAGCATCAGTATTACCAGTCGCCCAGCGAACTACCCCACCCTGTACTGTTTCATGCCAGATAGTGTCTCCTTCTCCACCACGAAACTTTCTGAGATATTTTTTGCCGCCTCTGGTGCCTGAACATAAGGCCGTAGACATATAGGTATTCTGGCTTCCGCCGTCCTGATTAATCGTTCCGGTCATTGCGTCGCCCTGACGATTCCAGTCACGACGCCAGCCGGGGGAGTAGGCGTCCCCATGATTAATGTAAGTGAATTGTGCGCTGGTTGTACCGCCACCGCTTGATGTTGTCGGCGTGGTCACTCGGATAGTGATTGCAGATTTAGTTCCCATGACCTCGACGACACAACCAGCCAGGTGGATATCACCACATCCGGTATCCGTAATGATTTTGTTATTTGCATATGACCAGGAGCCTTTGCACATCCAGTACGGATGATTAAATGCACCACGGGAATCCAGCCATTCAATAAACTGAGCGGTTGTCCAGTTTCCGGCTTCAGTGCTCAAAGCGCCGCTATAAGCACGACAGGCACCGATATTTTTCGTGAAGGTATCCTTTCCCGGAATATCCGCACCGTTCTGATCTTTCTGAAGACGTTTTTCAGCATTGTCATAGGCAGACTTCACCGCTTTTGGTGTTGCGGCCAGCGTTTCAGAATCACTGTTAGTGGCGCTACTGAGCTGGACAAGCCCTTTTCGCGCCGTGGTGGCATCCTGTGCAGTGTATTTCCCGTTAGCAAGGTCATACGCGGCCTTTACCGCCTTTGGCGTTGCCGCAAGCGTTTCAGAATCGCTGTTGGTGACGCTACTGAGCTGGACAAGACCTTTTCGCGCTGTGGTGGCGTCCTGTGCAGTGTATTTCCCGTTAGCAAGGTCATACGCGGCCTTTACCGCTTTTGGTGTTGCGGCGAGCGTTTCAGACGTGCTGTTGGTGGCACTACTGAGCTGGACAAGGCCTTTTCGCGCTGTGGTGGCGTCCTGTGCGGTATATTTCCCGTTAGCAAGGTCATACGCGTCCTTTACCGCTTTCGGCGTTGCGGCCAGTGTTTCAGACGTGCTGTTGGTCGCACTGCTTAACTGAGTAAAACCTTTTGCGGTCAGCGAGGCGTCCGGGTGACGTCGTGACTGTTCGTGCTCTGCAATTTTGTCATCAACGTAATCCTGTGTCGCCATCACCGTTGTGGTGTCAATGGTCAGCTCCACCGAGGCCACACTGCTGACGATGATGACCATGCGACAGGTCTGCGAACGCCCTGAGCCTTCGGCAAGAGCTGGCTTATAACTTTCGGCCATGTTCGCCACGGCAATTAACGTTCCCGCATCATCGTACAGGCCAAGCTCACGCATCCAGAAACCGCCCACCTCCGGCGGAATAACCATCTCTGCGATAACATAATTACTGTTTCGTTTGTCCTGGCTGATTTTGTTCAGCGTATGTCGCCAGACTTCGTGGATAAGCCCAGTCTGTCCGGCATCCGGGACAGGCAATTTACCACCGCCATCCCCGACGGCCATCGTGGTAATGTTGACCTTCCGCCCTCCCGGTGCGGTTGCCGCTGCCAGCTTTGCTGCACCGGCAGTGGTGATAACGGTTTTGAATTTTGTGCTCATTATTCCTCACTTATCCGGGGTAAACCGTAATTACATCGCCGTCGTAAGCCACACCACCGGCGAACAGATAGCCGGGAATGTCCCGGGTAATGTTCAGGCCAATAAGGTGGCGGCTTGCAGGTTTGGCATCAGCAATCAGCCGTTCCATTTCCTGATACATTGCCTCTGTGATGCCACTTTCCAGTACACCAATATCGAGCCGGAAGGTGCCGGGCGGGTCACTGTTTTCCCACCACTCCGTCACGTTGATGAGATAGCCGAGCGGCTCCACCACACGCCGGATTGCGCCGATAGTGCCTTTATGACAGTGGATGAAATAGGCATCGCGGATAACGGCGCGTTTTGTCGCTTCCGGCCACTTTTCATCCCACCTGTCGACCGAAAACGCCCACGCCAGCCACGGCAGCAGATTTGCCGGACAGGTATCCGGGTTCCACAGCTCACGAATACTGACCGGCGTTTTTTCAATTTCCGCACAGGCTTTTGCGGCGGCGACTTCAAGCGGTGATGAGCCGGTCGGCAGCAGTCGCGAATCACTCATCCGAGCCTCCGGTCACGACGCTGTATTCGGTACAGAAAGACGCCTGCGTATTGTTGAGCACGATGTCGGCCAGCGGTGCAGCCAGTTCGACACGCTGCACGCCTTCCACATGCAAAGCGGCATAAATGGCAGACAGACGGATGTCGCGCCCCAGCCGGTGCTGTGCCGTGATGTATGCTTCCAGTTTTTTCACGGCGGCCGCGCGGATGGGTTCACTTTCGGGACCAGGGTAAAGGTAAAGCGTGGCGTTTATCTGGTATTCAACAATGGCGGCAGACTGCACGGTCACGCGGTCGGCCACCGGTCTGACGTCCTCGCCATTCAGGGCGTTACGCACCACCGCCAGCAGGTCTTCGGATGCGACACCGTTATTCTCACGTGACAGCACAGAGATGGTGACGCAGGCCGGAGACGGACTGGTGACAGAGATATCCGCGACACGCCCGTCAGCACTGCGACCATGATACTGATAGGCACCCACCGACCCGGCGACGCTTAAACCTTCAAACGCCTGCTGAATACGCAGACGATAATCGGTATCAGATTCCATCACTGCCGGTGTCGGCGGGATGGTCGAATCATCTGCCGGGGTGATAGTCAGACGCGTGGTGTTGTAATTGGCACCAATCACATCAAGGTCGTTACCCGCGGCACAGGCCAGCATCACCGCCCGTGCGGCCTCATTCACACGCTGACGCCAGATAAGCTCACGATAAGCATTTTCCTCCAGCAGTTTGACGAGAGGCTCAGATTCCAGCGTCAGGGTACGGGCGACCGCCTCCTGCTGGTCTTCCGGGTAAAGGGAAATCAGTGTCGCCTTGCGTTCGGCAAGAATGGTTTCAAAGTCCAGCTCCTCGACCACATCCGGTGCAGGTAGCTGGTTCAGGTCGATAATCGGCATGGTTTCAACTCACAGGGATGGTTAACGAAAGTGGCTGGCCGGTGTCGTTGTGCTGGCCGGTTAACGTAACTGTCATTCGCCCGTCAAAACTGCGCTCAGTGGTGACGGATGACAGGGTGACGCGGGGTTCCCATTTCAGCACCGCCATGTAACAGGCGACCTTAATCTGCAACTCAAGCGCCGGGGTCTGCGGCTGGTCAATCATTGACGCCAGCAACGAGCCGTAATCACGGCGCATCACCCGTGAGCCGACCGGTGTGCGCAGGATATCGCCGATACTCTGGCTGATATGCTCAAGGTCAGTGACAGTCAGGCCATCACTGCGATTCATTCCGAGATAACGCGCTGTCATAGAGGGCTCCCGGTTGTGCCGCCGCTGTCGCCGGGGTGTTTATGGGTATGCAGTACCTTACCGTTTGATGAGAGTTCACCGCCGGTGTGTTCAATGTTGCCGCGCATCGTCCCGCCCTTCTGCACTTCCAGCGTGCCGGTAATCAGCCTGTTGGTGCAGACCACCTCCGGTGTGTCCAGGGTGACGCGGGTTGATGCTTTCACCATGACCACCGGCACCGTGGCAGTAACAGAATCAGAAGCCGTCACGCTGGCCGTTTTAATTCCGCTTACCGTGAGTGCACTGGTTTCGGGTTCATACTCAATCACCGCCCCGTCAGGGAAACGGATATGCAGGGCATCCGCCGACGCAGACGGCGCGGGGTTATCGCCGGAATAAATCCCCGGCAGAACAAACGCCGTGTCAAGTTCACCGCCCACGGCCAGAATCAGCACCTGCTCCCCCACGGAAGGTGCCCACCATGTGCGCGAACGACCGGCGTGATGGGTCAGCCACTGAAGCCAGTCGGTGCACATGCCGCCGGTCTGCACACGGCAGCGACCGGCTTTAAGGTTGGTTTCGACGACAAGGCCGGTGCGGATCATGTTGCGCAGTGCGCGCGCGAGTTCCTGGATATTTGCGAGAGTGTTCATAACGGGAAGGATGCCGCCGGGTCATACCGGCGGCAATGTAACGATGAGGTGTCGGGAATGGCACAACTAACGGTCGAGGTGAGCCAGGATAATCTCTTCAATCATCTGCACATCCTCACCGGTAAAGCCGAGCAGAGGACGCGCCGGATAATCAATTTTCTTACCGTCTTTCCGGGTTTCTTCCGACAGACCAAACTGATGCACGCTGGCGATTTTCGGTGACTTCCCGCCGTAAAATTCCATTGATGCCTGTTCCGGGCTGGCGCGGATATGCAAAAAACGACTGGTGATAAGTTTCGCAAACATTTTTCGCTTAACGCGACCGGTCTTTTTTCTGGCGCTCTGCTGCTGGCGTGGCGCATAGGGTGTGCCATCCGGGGCTTTCTGTGCCATCACCCGACGCTGCTGACTCTGCCGCAGACGTTTCGCCAGTTCGGCACTCAGTCGCCGACGCCCTGACGGTGACAGCGACTCAATCAGTCCGGTCAGCCGGTCTTCAAAACGCTTAAACTCATTCATCCCACTTACTCACGAGTTCGCCATTGATATACAGCTCCATCGGGCGGGTGACCGGCTCCGGCGGCGGAGGTTCCGGGATATTCTTCACATGCAGCGCGCCGTCCACCTCACTGACCAGCGTGCGCTCGGTCAGCATCAGGCTGATACTGATATCAAAGCTGCTGTCATTGTTGATGTCTGCATAAAACGTGAAGCCCTTTTTCTGGCCTTCGTCGGTGGTCATGATGTCGGGCTGATTTTCCCGCAGCCACGCCAGCACCGGCACGATGAGCAGGTCAAAATCACCGGTAAAGTCGGTCACAATCACATTGAGCGTGTAACGCTTTTCGAATGACAACGACGTCGCCAGTGTGGAGGCAATACTCCCGTTATCCACGAATATCCGCAGCATCTCTGGACTGGTTTTCAGCACCGTGACGGCATCAGTCAGCGCCCTGCGCAGGCTGTCGGGTTTGAGCATCGTTTTCATCCTGACAGTGTTTAATCATTTTTACCTGGCTGGCACAGCGTGCCAGCGCGTTCTCAAGCTGCCGGATATCGGCACTTAAATCGCCGTTCGTCTGCGGGTCACTGCCCGGCATCGGGCAAAGACTCACTTTCGGGCAGGCGTTGGCGACAATCACTGGCGTCGGTGCAGGCCGGACGCTGGTGCAACCGGCGCACAACATCAGGCAGGTCAGCACCGTACCAGCGGCGGAAATCTTCGTTTTCATTAAGTAACCTCGTGATGGTTTTCTCGCGCTGTGCTTCACGCTTCGCGGCGTTCTCCAGTTCCTGACGCAGTGCCACCTGCGCCAGCTCGTTTTTGTCTACCCTGGTGAGGGCAACATGAAGCTGATTTTTCAGCATGGTGATGGTCGTCTGCTGCCCGCTGGCGACACTGTTCGCCCTGTCCAGCGAGGCGCGCAGGCTGGCATTTTTGTGTTTCACCAGAAACAGACCGGCCACCGCCAGTGATAACAACACAACCAGCACAATCATCAGCTTTGACATGGTTCCCGCCCCTCAAAACGCTGACAGCAGGCCGTACGTATCAGCCGGAAGAACACCGATGCCACGAGATAAATCAGCGCGGTAAAAATCCACCCGGCAGCGACCAGCGAGATAAACGTCGCCACCATCACTACCAGAGCCACTGACCGCCTGCGCCACGGCACCGGCTGCAAAAACAGCGCCGTGACAATCTTCACGGCCAGCGATTCCGGCGGCAGCTCCCGCCCGTAGCGTTCCAGTACATACTCTGTGGCATACACGCCGACACCGCCGGCAACCACACAGATAACCGTCGCCAGAATCGCCCAGGTGGCGACAAAACTGACGGCCACGCTCTGCGGGTAAATCAGGGACAGTGCCAGCACCAGCGCCAGCGACACGTTCAGCATCAGTGAAAGGGATAATTTCTTCATGGTGTTTACTCCGTTTAAGCCGGTACGCCACCGGCGGTACGCCAGACGGTGACCAGTTTTTCCAGTGAATGCTCACGCTGACCGTAACCGGCACCCGGCAGGGACGCCCAGATATTGCGACAGCGTGAAATGGCGCGCTCAATGCGTCCCGCCCGGATGTCATCCAGTGCACCGCGTTCGCGGATCAACTGAATGGCGAGTCTGTCCTGTGACAACGGACTGAAATCCGGCAGGGCAAGCTGTTTGCGGTAATGCGGCCAGAACAGGTAAAGCTGCTGATAGCGACCGGAGGCCGTGGATTTTTCACCGCGACGGTTAAACACCTTCGCCGGTCGGCCATGCGCGAACGGGTGGTCACTGTAGTCGGTGAAGATTTCCGGCTTCCCGTCCAGTCCGGTGACTATCACGTCATAGCCCCGGTTTTTCGTCAGCGGATGATTCGCCGTCCCTTCGGACACGGCCAGCATGTCGAGAAAGGCGGCGATATTCTGATGCGTGTTAATTACCGGCATTACGGTTTCCCCCTGCCCTTAAAGCGACGCTGAATGGCAATCTCAATCACCTGATAACCGGCGATACCCAGCATGGAGCCGATGCCGCACACCGCAGGCAGTGACAGGTCAGGAAACTGCACCAGAACAACACCGGCAACCATCGAGACAAAACCACCGAGCAACATGCGCCCGATAAACAGACGCGGGGTGATGGGTTCACCACCGGCAAGCACCTTGCCGACAACAATCAGCACCCCAATCATGAAAAGCGACAGAACGCTTTTTTCTTCTGCTGTCATGCGTTACTCCCACAGATTGACAGTTTCAGCCACGGGCGCGGTCTGAACGTCGGGCAGTTCGACGGCGGTGCCGTGTGGCAGCACCGCACCCAGTTCAGCCAGTCCCGGATTTGCGGCGAGCACGGTCTCAACCACGCCCTCAGTGCGCCCGTAATACCGGACACAAATGGCGTCGAGCGTGTCGCCCTGTAGCGCAAAGGTCTTCATCAGATTTGACTCACGATGCAGCGCGGCTTGTCCTGGATGCGCGCCACTGCCCAGCGCATATCCCGCCACAGCTCATCAATGGTGCTGTCAATGCTGTCAGCCTTCTTGTCTCCTTTCGCACTGGCATCCACGCCGCGGTAACGCTCATAAAGCGACGCGGTCGCCATCGCACACACGGCGCGCTCGTAGTAAAAAACTTTGATACTTTCACCGTCGATGTCGTCCGCCGGAACGTCCGCCAGACGCGTAAAACCGGCGGCAATTTTCTGTTCGCGGTACTCGTACAGCTCCGCATTTGTTTCCGCCATGCCTGACTTGATGGCCTCACGCAGACGGGCGGGGGCGACGGTCTGCTCAAGGCGCATACGTTCCCGGACGCGCTTCGGGTCGATATCGGGAAAAAAGAACGTGTTTTTAATCACCGGCTCGTCGCCTGCCGGTTGCGGGATGACCACCGTACCCTCACCGGATACAGGAGCCTCCTTTCGCGGAATAATCAGCGTCATCATGACTACCTCTGAAAAGTCGGGCGGTGGACGCCGGTGCAGTGTCAGGTGATTCACCGTCACTGACCGGCGTGCCGCCCTGGCGCGGGGCGCATTCGGTTGTTAACTGGCTTTCTTTTTCGGGCGTCCACGTTTTGCCGGTGTCACGCTCCGGGTCTTACGCGGGGTACGGGTGGCCGCTTTGGGCTGCGGCTCCGGCTTCGGTTTCAGCTCCCGCTCCAGTCGTTCAATCTCTTTTTTGACGCCTGCCTGACAGTCGAGCTGTGTCGCACGTTGCAGGTGCGCCAGCGCCCCTGCGGCATCACCACCGTCACGCAGAAACAGACCGGTGATTTTGTGCAGCTTTGCGCGCACTTCATCAGGCATGTCAGCCGTGGCGGTCAGTTCAAGGGTCTCCGTCAGCAGGCGGGTATCCACAGACTCACCGGCAGCGTGAGCACGCATGGCCGCGAGCGCCACCTCCTCGGTGAACATGTACGGCGGGGTGCGGCGGTGTTTACCCGGCATGGTCAGACCGTACTTCAGGGCATAACGGGCAATCTCCAGCGCACCGGCAATATCGCCGGTATCCAGACGCCACAGCATGACCGTCATCAGAATGTCATCCTGTGCACCTTTGCCCTGCTCCAGCACGCCGTTCACCCACGGCAACCAGAACGGCAGCAGTTCGCGTTTTTTCGCGGCCTTCAGCTCTTTTGAATAAATCGCTTTCAGTGTGCGCTGGTCTGCGGCGAGCTTAACCAGCATCTGCTCATAGACAGTTGCATGTCGCAGCGGGGCGGCTTCCCGCTGCGCGGTCATCGCTGCCGAGACCCGCATCATGTGGCGCTGTGCGGGACTCGTCATCGGTTACGCTCCCGGCTCTGCGGTCGCTTTAGCCGGTGTGGAGAAATCACCGACCTTAATTTTTTCCACCAGACAACCGGCGGCGTAGTCCTCCACCACGTAATCAATGTTCATTGACTCGTAGTTCTCCACGCGGTCGAGTTTCGGGTTTTCCTCAATCACGCGGCGATGGCTGTCATCCATGTAGTAGATGGACAGGTTTTCCAGCTTCGTGATGAGCATCGCATCCGCCGGGAAGTACGGAACGCGTACCGCTGGCAGGTTACCGATGCGTTTCTGGCTGATGATGACGTCAGCGGCCAGCATTTCGCTGTTGCCCTGCTCCTTGTTAACGATGGGGAAATACTTGTCCGCCAGTAACTGACGTCCCACTATCACCACAAGGTCAGGGTCTTCCTGATACCACGGTTCGATCAGGTTGTTGGTCGCATCCATCACCAGTGCATCAAGGCTGGCATAATCACCGCCCTTACCCACGCGGATGACCTCAGAGGTCGTGTGACCTTCCTCGTCAGTGACCTTGCTCATCACGCGCGCCGGTGCTTCATTGCGGTATTTCTGCAGCCAGCCGACCGCCACATCCTGCAACATCGGATTGCTGCTGCGGTCAGAGGTTTCGGCACGCTTCACGCCGTTAAAACCGGCCATGATGAAATCAAGGGACTGGCGTTTGATAATGGCGTTACGGATACGGAGCTGGAAATCCTGATAACGCGCCCACAGGTCAAGCGTTTTGTAGCGGATATAAAAATCGAAGTTAATCTGGTCGCATTCGTACTTGTTAGACGCCAGCTTCGAGAAGTCCTTCGGCTGACGCTCGGTGCCACCGGCGGTGTCGGTGGTGCTGGCGATGGAGCCGGTGACACCGATACCAATTTTTTCCCCTTTCATTTCGCTGACCGGCACAATGTTGATGCGGGTCAGAAAATCAGAGGACTCCTGCATGGTGTTCATCAGGGTCTGGGTGACCGACGGTTCAACGGTGAATTTTTTCGACACATCACCGGCGTCGATGCCGTTCAGTTCGGCAACACGGGACAGGTAGGCATTAAATTTAAAGCGGGTTTCCTGGCGCATAGTTTTTCCTGAAATTAAGGGTTAATCGTGAAGGTTTTCCCGGACTGACTGACGCCGGTCAGCAGTTCGTCATCAGGGCGTCACCGCCACCGCCGGTGGCCTTGCTGCGGCGCTGCTGGGTCAGACTTTCGGTGTGGTCGAGACTGTTTTTCAGGCGGGTGAATGCCTGGCTGGTTTCATCCGCCCTGTCAGTCATATCCTGCTTAAGTGCGGAAAAGGCGGTTTCCATTTCTGCGATGCGCTGCTCAGTGGCGCTCAGTTTTTCCTGCACATGTTCAGCAACAGCGGTCACCGCTTCATGCACGTCATTCAGACGGGCGTCATCGCTGGCCTGTTTACGGCCAAAAATGGATTTCACCTTTTCGGTCAGGGCGGTGAACACGGTTTCAGGCAGGTCTTCAAATTCCAGCTCAACGGGCGTTGCCACTGAAATCAGGTTTTCAGGGCTTAATTTGAAGCGGTTCAGGGGGTTGTGTTTTGCCGTGCGGCAGAATTCCAGGTATTCCGTGCCGAGGCTTGCCGGGTCATCGGTGACGGCCAGACCCACCAGATAACATTTGCCGGTATTGGCAAAGTTCGGCTGAATTTCCATTGAGGTATAGACCTTCTGCGCGGCCTTGTTCATCGCGATAAGGTCATCGGTCGGGGTGATTTTCGCAAACAGCGCCCATTTGCCTTTCAGCGCCGAATCATCGTCAATCTTTTCGGCCTTCAGTTCGACCACATCACCATAACGTTTAAAAATACCGTTAGGCAGGATGCCGCGCAGATGTTCCAGGTTAATACGGCAACCATAGACACGCGGGTCAAAGGTTTCGGCCATTTCCTGAATATCCTGCGCACTGATGACACGCCCGTCACAGGTGTCACCCTCAACGCCGATACGAAAGAATTTTGAGACTTTTTTTGCCATTGTCAGGAGTCCTGAATAGTGATTAGAGGAGTCACATGTCGGCATCAGTTTCCCGACGATGCGCATCCTCCGCCATCAGTCCCGGATGGCTTATCACTGACACAACAGCACCTTAGCGAATCGCAGGGCGCGACTCAGTAGCCTTGCCGTGTATTCATCACGGCGAGGTATTCATGACCATCACCACAGACACCACTCTTTTACACGACCCGCGTCGTCAGGCGGCGCTGCTGTACTGGCAGGGGTTTTCCGTGCCGCAGATTGCCGCCATGTTGCAGATGAAACGCCCGACGGTGCAGAGCTGGAAACAGCGCGACGGCTGGGACAGCGTTGCCCCCATCAGCCGTGTCGAAATGAGCCTGGAAGCGCGGCTGACCCAGCTCATCATCAAACCGCAGAAAACCGGCAGTGACTTCAAGGAAATTGACCTGCTGGGACGCCAGATTGAACGACTGGCACGGGTCAACCGCTACAGCCAGACCGGCAACGAGGCAGACCTTAATCCGAACGTCGCTAACCGCAACAAAGGCGGGCGGCGCAAACCGAAAAAGAATTTTTTCAGTGACGAGGCCATCGAAAAGCTGGAGCAGATTTTCTTTGAGCAGTCTTTCGACTATCAGTTGCACTGGTATCGCGCCGGGCTTGAGCACCGCATCCGCGATATCCTGAAATCCCGCCAGATTGGCGCGACGTTTTATTTTTCCCGCGAGGCGCTGCTGCGCGCCCTGAAAACCGGTCATAACCAGATTTTTCTGTCGGCCAGTAAAACGCAGGCGTATGTGTTCCGCGAATACATCATCGCCTTTGCCCGGCTGGTTGACGTTGACCTGACCGGTGACCCGATTGTCCTGGGCAATAACGGCGCAAAACTTATTTTTCTCGGCACCAACTCCAACACCGCACAGAGCCATAACGGCGACCTGTACGTCGACGAGATTTTCTGGATCCCGAATTTTCAGGTACTGCGTAAGGTGGCATCAGGTATGGCCTCACAGAGTCACCTGCGCTCGACCTATTTCTCCACCCCGTCCACGCTGGCGCACGACGCCTACCCGTTCTGGTCGGGTGAACTGTTCAACCGGGGACGCGCCAGCGCCGCCGAACGCGTGGAAATCGACGTCAGTCATAACGCCCTTGCCGGTGGGCTTCTCTGTGCGGACGGCCAGTGGCGGCAGATTGTCACCATTGAGGACGCCCTGAAAGGTGGCTGCACGCTGTTCGACATTGAGCAGCTTAAACGCGAAAACAGCGCCGACGATTTTAAAAACCTGTTCATGTGTGAATTTGTTGACGACAAGGCGTCGGTGTTCCCGTTCGAGGAGCTGCAACGCTGCATGGTCGACACGCTGGAAGAATGGGAAGACTATGCGCCGTTTGCCGCGAATCCGTTCGGCTCCCGCCCGGTATGGATTGGTTACGACCCGTCACACCGTGGCGACAGCGCCGGATGCGTGGTACTGGCACCGCCGGTGGTGGCCGGTGGCAAATTCAGAATACTTGAGCGTCACCAGTGGAAAGGCATGGACTTTGCCACTCAGGCTGAATCCATCCGCAAACTCACCGAAAAATATAACGTCGAATACATCGGTATTGATGCCACCGGCCTCGGTGTCGGCGTGTTCCAGCTCGTGCGCTCGTTCTATCCCGCCGCGCGCGATATCCGCTACACGCCGGAAATGAAAACCGCAATGGTGCTCAAGGCAAAAGACGTTATCCGCCGTGGCTGTCTGGAATATGACGTCAGCGCCACCGACATCACCAGCTCGTTTATGGCTATCCGCAAGACCATGACCAGCAGCGGACGCAGTGCCACCTATGAGGCCAGCCGCAGCGAGGAAGCCAGCCACGCCGACCTCGCCTGGGCGACCATGCACGCCCTGTTAAATGAGCCACTCACCGCCGGTATAAGCACCCCGCTGACATCCACCATTCTGGAGTTTTACTGATGAGCAAGAAAAAAGGGAAAACACCGCAACCTGCGGCAAAAAAAATGACCGCCAGCGCCCCGAAAATGGAGGCATTCACCTTTGGTGAGCCGGTGCCGGTACTCGACCGCCGTGACATTCTGGATTACGTCGAGTGCATCAGTAACGGCAGATGGTATGAGCCACCGGTCAGCTTTACCGGTCTGGCAAAAAGCCTGCGTGCTGCCGTGCATCACAGCTCACCGATTTACGTCAAACGTAATATTCTGGCCTCGACATTTATCCCGCATCCGTGGCTTTCCCAGCAGGATTTCAGCCGCTTTGTGCTGGATTTTCTGGTGTTCGGTAATGCGTTTCTGGAAAAGCGATACAGCACCACCGGTAAGGTCATCAGACTGGAAACCTCACCGGCAAAATATACCCGCCGTGGTGTGGAGGAGGATGTTTACTGGTGGGTGCCGTCCTTCAACGAGCCGACACCTTTCACGCCCGGCTCCGTGTTTCACCTGCTGGAGCCGGATATTAATCAGGAGCTGTACGGCCTGCCGGAATATCTCAGCGCCCTTAACTCTGCCTGGCTGAATGAGTCGGCCACGCTGTTCCGCCGCAAGTATTACGAAAACGGCGCACATGCCGGATACATCATGTACGTCACTGATGCCGTGCAGGATCGCAACGATATCGAAATGCTCCGCGAAAACATGGTGAAGTCGAAAGGCCGCAACAACTTTAAAAATCTGTTTCTCTATGCACCACAGGGGAAAGCCGACGGCATTAAAATTATCCCGCTCAGTGAAGTGGCGACGAAGGACGATTTTTTTAATATCAAAAAAGCCAGCGCCGCTGACCTGCTGGACGCGCACCGCATCCCCTTTCAGTTGATGGGCGGCAAGCCGGAGAACGTCGGGTCGCTGGGTGATATTGAGAAAGTGGCAAAGGTCTTTGTCCGCAATGAGCTTATCCCGTTACAGGACAGGATTCGGGAAATAAACGGCTGGCTCGGTCAGGAGGTCATCCGCTTTAAAAACTACTCACTGGACACTGACAACGGCTGAACATCGCCGCCTGCGGGCGGCTTTTTTACACCCCGTCATCACGCCCTCACACGCTCATCACCGCACAAAAAATCCCGCAGACACACCAACGCCCCAGCAGGCCAAGTAAACGCCTTCACGACGCGCTCAGACGCTGAAAAAATAAAATCAGCACCACCGCCAGCGCGCAGTGCTTTCCCCGCCTCGCCCGCCCGCTTCATGGGGCGGTTTTAATGCAGTTGCATAGATACTATGGATCCGCACCAGTCCTGACCGCACGCAGCCTGAACGGACATCCCCGACGCATGCAAAAACATTCACTTGTTGCATGCAACGGCTTATTTAATGACAAACCAACTTAAATTTACAAAATCCACAGGTATGGATACTTTGCGAACATGATAGGCTTACGAGAATTATCGTGCCTGTTTTTGAACGGAGAAAGTTATGCAAGGCGAAGTTGACGAACAGCAACCAAATGAGATTATTTCGGAGTTTGGATACTATCCAGTAGAAGTTAACATTGAGACTGAACAATTTTCTTTGCGTACTTTACCCGGTCTTATTGAGAAAGTGGAACGTATTAACAATGATAAAAACGTTGTTAATGGTTGGATATACCCTGGGAATCGAAAGGTATATAACCTTAATGGTGACTCATGCACAATGCCTTATAGTTACCGAGTATTCGGCATGCCCAAAACGCACACACTAAAATTAAAAAACACATCCTCGTTAGAAACTCTCAACTTTGTTGTGTGGTGCCTCTCTTTTTTCAAGGGTATAAGATTGACAACCACTGACGCTGGTTTTCTTGATGCAACCACTATCAAGCCCACTAAGTTAACCGATTTTATTCTCGTTGGATGCTCTGAAAAAGAAGTCATAGAACTGGCTCTTAATTATATAACTAACAAACAAAAGGATGCGCACTCCCCCAAAAGAATTGCGGCAGTGGTGCATGCGCTATTCTTATCTCAAAACCCACAATACCTTCCTTTTGAAAAATTCCAGTACCTTTACATGGCACTTGATGGTTGCTTTGCTTTATCGTGGGCTGAGCATGACAAGGCTCCTGATAAAACCCAGCCAAATCATTCCAAGCGATTAAAGTGGATGTGCAGAATTTATGGGTTATCAATCCCCACATGGGTATCAGGCAAAAAAAACATTTCTGGCATCCGCAATGATAATTTTCATGAGGCTATTTTTTTTGGCCAACCACTTGGTTTTTCCAGTGTTAACAACAATCAATATGGTAACGATATATTACTGCAAATGCAGAAACTCGTTTGTCGCCTATTAGCGGCAATACTGTCGGTTAATGATTGCGGTTATCTCAAATCTTCGGTCAACTCACGAGAGTACCATTCATTAAAATTAACTTAATGCTAACGCCTCACTTCGTTCGTTGTTCAACCCCGCCAGCACTGAAAACATGTTTCATTGCTGGCGGGGTTCTCTATCGTCTGCGTGGTGGCGGCGCAAGGCTGGACTGACCGATATAGTTAAGCTGTTCGTAATTATCCCTGACTATTTCGGCACACCCGACTAGCTCATCGGGCGTCAGATTTTCGTTGACCATAATCTGCTGTAAACGGTGAACAATGGCCATCAACCTGACACTTTTGGTGTTATATGTGGTATCTCACATGAGATTACTGACCAAGGTGCATCTTGGTTGACTCATTTCATATCCATCCACACCACTACATCTTTATTGCATATTTATTAAAAGACGCCCAGTTCAACAAAAAAACATTATTCATATACCATTCAATATAATTTTTATTTTTAGATTGACTGTCAAGTAGCACACAAACATCAACCTGTTTATCAATCAATTTTGCAATATAAACCACAAACTCAACACTCGAATATCTCTTTGTGCCTAGCAAATATAATATTTCATCTGACAAATAATTAAACTCATGTGAAAAGACATTATCATTTAACAAAATCAATCCGCCAATCGAGTCATTTAAATCCAAAACATCCTTTGTTGCATTTATTTGCTTATTAGCTTCTTTAACTACCTTTGTTTTAATATTTTCATAAGCAAAGTTCATTATATCATTTCTAAATCGCTTTGAGTCTGGGTGTCTTTTTATCAACTCTTCTAAATGAATAGCACCATGCCAGTTTTTTGCAAGCCAACTATCAGTTTTAACCAACTCATTCAATTTATCATTGACATTCTTGACCCTGTCAGAAAAAAGACTTTTCATCTCCAAAATTATCTTTTTATTATCAATAAGATAATCTGCCATCTTGCGATTCTGACCATCCTTCATCCGGAACTTATGATGAATATCATCAATAGAAATCCCTTTTTCATGCTCAACAATGAATCTCTTAACATTGTTTTCTAATTCGCTGTATTGTTTCATACTTTCCCCCGTGAATTTTATTGTGATTCACTTACGTGGACGACACAGCATACCACTTTTACTCTCTGCTATTTCCAGTAAATCAATGGAGAATGACTCCTCGTGCAAAACTCCTTCTTTATCATGCCAAATACATTTAGCATGAGTCTCAGTAGAGTCAGATACAGTCATTTTAAATCCACCGCTTTTCAAACAAACAACATCTGCAGGCTTTAACATTTTTGTCTCCAACATTTTTAAGTAATGCATTATAACATAATGATATTGACGTAGATTTAATGCATGCAACCATATAAAAAACAATCAATTACAGTCAAAACTGCTTAATACTGTATAGATGAGATCATTACTCAAATTGATGCCAGAATCCCGGCCACTCATCAGCGACCGGATACGTGAATTTTTTCCCGTCATAATTTACGGTCGCGCCACGCGCCAGCGCCTCAAGCTCCCATCGCTGCGGCCTGATACCGTTCTGAGCAAGGTCAACGCGGATACGGGTGATTTGCAATCGTTCAGACCGGCTCAGTCTGGCCGATGGTGCAATTTCATGCGGTTTTAACGGGCTTCCGTTTCTTTGTTGACGATTTGGCGTTCTCAGCCCGTGTTTTAATGCGCCCCTGAGCGCCCTCACGACATCCGGGTCATTCCATTCGATAACACCGTCATCAGCCAGATTAAGCACGGCTGCGGCGTGTTCAGAAGGCGTGGGAGCCGGTAACGAAGTATTACCGCCGGTGAGCTTTCCACAGTTATTGACAGGACTCCGAGGCGCGGCGATGCCGCTTTTTAAAGTCAAAGGCTCAACGACCGGCACTTTCGGAACAATGCGCCAGTCCGTCGTTCTGGTGATATGAATATGACGCGCGCCGAGATGCGGCGCGTAAATGCCGACCACTCTCTCGACTTCTTCCTCGTACTCGTTAACTTCATCCGACGGACTACGGGCGACCCTGACAGTCTGACAATCGCGCGGGACATTTGCCCCACCCTGCGCGCTGATATACAGCGCAAAATCACCACTGTCTGCGGCGGCGCGTGCAGCCTCGACGCGCTCGTCAAACTCATCAGCAATGCTGACGCCGCGAGGCAATTTGCGTAGTTCACGGTAAGCCCCCATTGTCGGCAGGCCAACCGTTTTAAATTGCGGAATGCGCCACGTTGACGCCCATGCGGTAACAGCCGCGGCAGTATCTTTCAGCGGTCTGCCGGTATCGTTATCGAGCTGCCCATCCAGTGCATAGCCGTCGATATTTTTTGAGATGTATTTCGCGATATACCCCGCAGCACCGCCCCGATTAAGATGTTTTGCCTGAAAACGGTTTCGCGCAGCTCCTCTTTCGTCGCCATCCTCTTTGAGCGCGTAGCGACGCATGATTTCGATAATCTGGTTACGCTGGCGTGGATTACAAAAAAGCATCATATGCCAGTGCGGCGTTCCGTCGTGGTGTGGCTCGACGACTCGCAAACCGTAGACCTGTAAATCATTATCCTTGAATGCCGTGCGCATCAGGCTCCAGATACGGCAGAGATAACGCTGCGCATCCTTTGGATTAAATGCCTCATCGTTCCAGCCGTGATTTAGCTGGACGGTTTTACTTTCGCCTTTTCCAACCTGACGTGTCGGGTGATACTTTGACGGCGCGGTCAGCGTGATAAACATCCCCACATCACCTTCTGCGGCGGCGTAACGCTCAATACCGGCAATGGTGTTCATCAGCTCCATCCGGCGAATTTCAGGATTAGAAATACTGCCCATCACCTTACTGATAAGGTCGATGCGCTCGCCTGTTTCCCTGTTTTCGAGATCACACGATTTTAGAAATTCCAGATTTGCCTGGCGGCGTGCACGCACATCACGAATGGCATGTTTACTGGCATAAGGAGAACGGTCTTTATTGACCTCCCCGACAGCAATCAGTAACGCCTCATGCCAGCGCATACGCTGGCCTTTAAGCTGACTAATCCACCACTCATCGTTAAACAGACGGGCAATGGCAGAATATGCCTGCCTCGTGGTCATCTGTCCTTTACGGTATTTTTTCCAGTAGAGAGGGGAAATATTGAAAGCACGTGCAGCGCCAGCAACATGACCATAGAGGTGAGCCTGCGCCTCATCCGTAAACAGCGATTCTTTTTCGCCATGCGCATCCACCCAGGCATCGCTGAGTTCCTCATACATCATGAAAAGCTGCGATGAGATACGGGCGGCAAACTTTTTCAGCTCCTTGTCATTCATTCCCGGCAGGCGCGCATAGTGGTCACGCTCAGCCAGAAACAGCATCGACGCGTCGGTGTTCATTTCATGGCGCTGATTCACACGCTCAATGCGCGGCCATAAACGACGCTGAAAAGTGGATGTGAGGAAATAAAACCCGTGCACCGGGCTTTTATTGCGCCGGATGTAGTCATAGCGTGACGTAAACAGCGAGCGCAAAAAGTAAGGCAGGCGGTTAATCGTGGATAAAACACCTTGCACCTGACGCATCTCGTCACGTGTAAGGGGTCTTTCGCGCCCGACAGCCTCGCGTGGCGCGTTCCATGCATAAGCACCGGTAAACGCCTTACCGGTGCCTGCAGCAAATGCTGACGGAGGGACAAAATGCCCGGAGGCTTTAACGGCCATATGAGCCAAAAGCCTCTGAACAACGCTTGCTGAGTTGCTCAACCTGCGCGTTTAAATCAGCAAAAGACTTTGCGCTTCCGGTCAGAATATCGTGATGCATCAGGCCGGAAACGAGCTGGCTTAATTTCGGATAATAACCAACCACCGCCAGCCATTCCTGACCGGCGTTTTTACCGCTTTCCGCTCTCTTTTTCTCGTGAAGAATAAACTGAAAGCTGTCACTGGTAACGACATAACGTTCGCCAATTTCAATACGAATACTCATGCCGTTCTCCGGTAATGTTTGTTTTTTGCTTCAAAGACTGACTGGCAGGAAACACAACGCGTGGCTGACGGATAAGCCGCACGACGGGCAGCAGGTATTGGCGCGTCACACTCTTCGCAAACCAGCGCAGAAGCACCGCAATGTTTTACCCTTGCCGCGTTAATCTGGCGCTCCAGTAATTCAGCCTGTTGTTCCTGAATAAAATCTACGTTGTCCGGCATTATCAGCTCCTTTTATCGTTAAGTTTCCTGGATACATCAGCGCAATAACTGGCAAGTTCTGTCGTTAATTTTGTCATTTCATCCACTGAGGAAATTTGCTTGTGGAATACAGCTCGTTTAACAAGTAAATTGACCACATCAGACAGGAGGTTTAATTCATTCTGATAAATCGCGATAACAGATTCAGTTATGTCGCGTTTTTCTTTATCAAGACAAAGTTGAATAAGAGATAAATCACCATTTTCCATAACGGCGATTTTTAAGGCGTTATTCAGTAATACAACTGAATGAGAGCAGGACATCAAAGCACCTCCCCGCGAGACAATCCGATATTGTGAAATTTTTCCGACTCCTGACTGAGCAGCTCGACTATCTCCACGCGGGATAACTCCGCCTTTGTGATATGGCGAATCATGGCGTCAAGATGAGAAGAAAAGCGCGTCGCAGCGTCGGCCTGTGCTTCGGTTCTGGCCTGTTGCAGCAGTAATGCGTATTTACCGCACTGATTTTCAGAAACTGTATGCATGACTTTCTCCAGGCAAAAAGAAGCCCCGCACGATTAAGTGCGTTAAAAACTCTGGTTAATTATTTAATGCAGATATTGCTCTGGTTTTACCGACGTCAGAATTGTCGGTGCATACTCAAACAGGCTGAATAATTCACGTAATGCACGGAATAAAGCATCACGCCAGTAACATGACTCTTCATTAATTCGCCAGTATGGCTGGTTGAATTCTTTTTCAGTCAATCCGGCATGCATAAATAAAGTACGGCGCTGACTGACAGTTAAAAAGCTAATATATGCATACTCACTTGCACCGACCTGACGGCGTTTTGAGAATGCCCCACGCAGTTCATCAATTGCACAAACCAGCCGTTCACGTTCGACGTCGTTCATTTCTTCAAAACGCATCGTTGCGTGACGTTGTTTTAACTGCGCATGAAAGCAAACTGTTAGCCGTTCGCGCTCCATCATCTGATTGTAATAATCACATGTCTCCTGCCAGCGAGGGACGGCCAGATGCTTACCAATTATCCGGCGCATAGTTGCTGGCTGTTTTTCGACTAGATTGAGCGTCATCACTGTCATTTCCAGACCCTCCGGCTTTTCAGAAAGGTCAGAACCTTTTTTAACGGACTCTGTTTTTTGGTGCGGATAATGATTCCCTTACGCCCCTTACCGTGGGTGATGGTGAAGTCAATCGCCCTGGGGCTTTCGTTACGCAATAACTGAGCAATACAACGAGGCTCATTCATACGGTTCTCCTTAACGTGGTTCACCGAGACCTAACCACATCAACCAGCCGTCACGAATCTCTTTAGGACGACTTTCATAAGCCAGTTTTAGTCCGTTATTCCATGCCGGAAGGTATACCCAATATTCACCAGCACGCCCCGATACTGACTGAGGGTCAGTAATCTCAATAACTGGTAATTTCCCTTTCTCAATCATGCCCCTTACAGCTCTTGGAGTTTTACCAATGAGTTTTGCAAACTCCTGATAAGGCACGGCATCAGTCACGCTTACAAGCTGTCTATTCATCTGCTACGATTCTCCCTTAGTGCTTCTAATGGCTCCTAATGGCTAATTATTGCCTAAAAGGATAACTCCAGAAGCACAACATTTCACACCATCAGCAAGAAATTACGCAATCGGAGTAATTATGTCAATAGACGTTTCGGAGAAGTTGAAGCTAATCCGTGAATCTGAAAGGTTAAACCGTAAAGAATTCAGTGAATTAACTGGTGTAGCCTACAGCTCACTTTCGAGCTATGAGAGCCGGTCAAAAAACGCTGGAGTTGAAGCCATAATGAAGGTCTTACAACATCCTAGATTTACTAAATATACTTTGTGGTTCATGACTGATCAGGTAGCTCCAGAAGCCGGGCAAATTGCGCCCGCTCTCGCACACTTTGGGCAAAACGAAACAACGTCGCCCCACTCCGGTCAAAAGACTGGTTAACAATTTATCGTGAATATATTCATCACAAGTGCCTACTATTGGTGGCTAAATTTCAGCCACCACGAAAAAAGCGATTAGTAGTAGCAAAAAAAAGTACCACTCGGAGGGTTTTCTGATGGCAATCAAAAAACTCGATGATGGTCGATATGAAGTGGACATCCGCCCTACTGGACGTAACGGAAAACGCATCCGTAGGAAGTTTGATAAGAAAAGCGAAGCTGTCGCTTTCGAAAAATACACGTTGTACAACCACCACAATAAAGAATGGCTATCAAAACCAACAGACAAACGACGTCTGTCGGAACTGACACAGATCTGGTGGGATTTAAAGGGTAAACACGAAGAGCATGGGAAATCTAATCTTGGAAAAATTGAAATCTTCACAAAAATAACGAATGACCCATGCGCATTTCAAATCACGAAATCCCTTATCAGCCAGTACTGCGCCACCCGAAGAAGTCAGGGTATTAAACCTTCGAGTATCAATCGTGATTTAACATGTATTAGCGGCATGTTTACAGCCCTGATTGAAGCGGAGTTATTCTTTGGTGAGCACCCTATCAGAGGGACAAAGAGGCTTAAGGAGGAAAAACCAGAAACAGGCTATCTCACACAGGAAGAAATTGCCTTACTGCTTGCAGCACTTGACGGCGACAATAAAAAGATTGCGATTCTTTGCCTGAGTACAGGAGCACGTTGGGGAGAAGCAGCTCGTTTGAAAGCAGAAAATATCATCCATAACCGCGTCACGTTTGTTAAAACGAAAACAAACAAACCACGCACCGTCCCGATCTCAGAGGCTGTTGCCAAAATGATCGCGGATAACAAACGAGGTTTTTTATTCCCTGATGCTGATTACCCTCGCTTCAGACGAACAATGAAAGCAATAAAACCGGATTTGCCAACGGGGCAAGCCACACATGCACTAAGGCACAGCTTTGCCACTCATTTCATGATTAATGGAGGAAGTATTATCACGCTACAACGGATACTAGGTCACACGCGGATTGAGCAAACTATGGTTTACGCTCATTTTGCGCCAGAGTACCTTCAGGACGCCATTTCTCTTAATCCGCTAAGAGGTGGTACTGAGGCCGAGAGTGTCCACACAGTGTCCACAGTAGAGTAACGTTTAAGGGCTTTCAGTGGTAATTTATGCCGCTCAAAACCGCATTGTACCGTTGAAAGCCCCTACTGGTGACACCCTAAATCTCCCTTACACGGGCTTATTTTTTATACATAAACCATAGAGACGGATTGATCCCAGGTCACCGTCTTCCATTGACCACATCGATAGAATCTCCCTTCATAGCACGATGCCTTTCACTTATTGGCATCGTGCTCGCACAGGTTCCGGTTACGCACAGCCAGAACGCGCATGTTTGATGCTTACCAAAAAATATTCTCACTCTCCACATTTGAATGTCAGACGAGCGACGCCATGTAATCCTGCACCTTCTGTCTTCAGGTCAACTATCTGCATTTTTTTGCCCTGAGTAACACAGAAATGAACTGCATCATTTTTTACTATATTTTCTGCACCAGATATTCTACCCCTGGCTAAAGAAGCTTCGGCTTCGGTGTAGTATTGGTTATCGAGTTTACGCTGAATATTACTTTTATATGCAAGACCAAATTTACCGATACTTGTCTCATCATTATGTACAGCACACCCAGACATAAGAAAAACACTAATTAATGATATAGCAGCTATCTTTTTCATCTCACCTTCCCCCATTAAATACCAACGACACGCTCTGGTGTTTAAATATAATAATGGCATGATTATTATAATTGAATAGGATTATAATAAATGTTCTGTACAACATTTCCTACATAAGTAGGAATTACATACACGGATGCCCTTCCAGGTAACCCCATGGGGGGGTTAATATATTTTTAATAGTATATTGAAGATGCCACTGTTTAGTTGAATATTAGGTATATGTTCTTTTTTGAAATTTACCGGTGGCTACCGTTAATATTCGCTGTTCCCATTGCAAGCTCCTGGTGGTAACCACTGAATCCTCCATACTTGAACTGACTTTTTATCCTCCGACTTTCATCCTGTTCTGACTCCACCTTTTCTTTTCTGCTCTACACTATCTACAGTCCAATCATAAAGGCACATACGATCATGGCAGAATTTCCCGCCAGCTTACTGATTCTTAATGGCAAAAGTACTGACAATCTACCCTTGCGCGAAGCAATTATGCTGTTGCGTGAGGAAGGAATGACGATCCATGTGCGGGTCACCTGGGAGAAAGGCGATGCCGCACGATATGTAGAGGAGGCACGGAAGTTGGGCGTCGCAACGGTGATTGCCGGTGGTGGCGATGGCACCATTAATGAAGTTTCTACGGCGTTGATTCAGTGTGAGGGGGATGACATACCCGCGCTGGGAATTTTACCATTAGGAACCGCCAATGATTTTGCCACCAGTGTAGGGATTCCTGAGGCACTGGATAAGGCGCTGAAACTGGCAATTGCCGGTAACGCCATTGCGATAGATATGGCGCAGGTCAATAAACAAACCTGTTTTATTAATATGGCGACAGGCGGGTTTGGGACGCGTATTACCACAGAAACGCCGGAAAAATTAAAAGCCGCGCTGGGTGGCGTCTCTTACATCATTCATGGCTTAATGCGCATGGACACTCTGCAACCGGACCGTTGTGAAATCCGCGGTGAAAACTTTCACTGGCAAGGTGACGCCCTGGTCATTGGTATTGGTAACGGGCGTCAGGCCGGTGGCGGTCAACAATTGTGCCCGAACGCGTTAATTAACGATGGCTTGCTGCAACTGCGCATTTTTACCGGCGATGAAATTATTCCGACTCTCGTATCAACCTTAAAATCTGACGAAGATAACCCGAATATTATCGAAGGAGCTTCGTCGTGGTTTGATATACAAGCCCCACACGAAATCACTTTTAATCTTGATGGCGAACCGTTGAGTGGGCAAAACTTCCATATTGAAATACTTCCGGCGGCGTTGCGTTGTCGATTACCACCAGATTGTCCATTGTTGCGTTAATCAAACTATTCTCTGTTGAACCAGAGAGAATCCGTAATGCCGGATGCGGTGTAAACACCTTATCCGGCATACAGAACAATACTACACCGTAATTAATTTTACCCGTGTCTTCTGCAATGCCAGTTTATCCACCTCAGACACAGCATCATCGGTAATAATAATGTCAATTTTTTCGATTGGCAGTACCTGATTAAAACCGCGACGATTAAATTTCGATGAATCAAGAACGGCAATCACTTTATTCGCCGCTGTCACCATCGCACCGCTAACGGAATAACCTTCATTAAAGGTCGTAATACCATTAACCGCATCAATACCATCAGCACCGACAAACATTAAATCGGCATTAATATCCTGCAGGGAACGTTCAGCAATAGATCCATGCATAGATCGCGTTTTATGGCGGACCGTGCCACCGCAGACGACCAGAGTAATGTCTTTATTTTCGGAAAGGGCAAACGCCGCCGGGAGACTGTTGGTAATCACCGTGATATTTTTGGCGGTCATTAATCCTTCGGCGATAAGCATTGTGGTACTTCCGCTGTCGAGAATAACGGTCATCCCTTCGTGGATCATTTTGACTGCCGCCTGCGCTATTCTGTTTTTCGGCGCGCTGGCGAGCTGAAATCGCTCTTTAAACCCGACTTCCTGGGTCTCGGTTTCGCTATTACCGGACATTATTTTCGCCGCACCGCCATGAAAGCGCGTAACCACGCCTTTTTGTTCGAGAAAGCGCAAATCGGCACGGATTGTCGCTTCCGAGGCAGCAAATACTCCCGCCAGATCCTGAACAAGCACGGTTCCCTGTTCATTCACTAATTGGATGATCTTATTCCTTCGCTCGAATGAATTCATCGTCATTTACCCATATTCAATTGTGGCTAGTGTAAACGAAGGGGGACCATTGGTGAATGATCTGTTTTGCACAATACCGGGCCTGCATCACGCTGGCCCGCGGTTTCAGGGAATGAGCAACACTTTGCCCGGCATGGCATTACGAGCGATGTCACGCACCGCCTGGGCGAAGCTTTCAAAGCTTCCACGGTGAGCGATTAATGGCTCCAGGCTTAACTTACGTTCTGTCAGCAACCGGCTCGCCGTTTCCCACTCCTGCCCCGGCCAAGGGCTGGAGTAGTTCATCCAGCTACCGATCACCGTCAGCTCTTTACGCAATATTTTGCCAAACGTTGCAGATGTTAAATGCAGATCCTGATGCAACGTGCCCACCAGCGCCAGTTGGGCATGAGGACCGGCAATCTCTACCGCCAGTTCGACGGTTTGCGGGACGCCAGCCGTCTCGAGGATAAGCTGATTAAAGCGCAGCTCGCGTAAAACGCCCTGTATTTGCGGCGCGCTCATTTCACGGCTGTTAAATGTTTGCATCGCTCCGAAAGATTTTGCCAGTGCCAGTTTTTCTGAGCTAATGTCGATAGCCGTCACACTCTTTGCTCCCAGCGCGACAGCGCACTGAATTGCCAGCAGGCCAATGGTTCCGGCACCAATAATAATAACGTTTTTATTCTCACATCCTTGCGCTAAATGGAACGCATGCAGGCCAACGGTAATCGGTTCAATAAAAGCGCCATCCTCAATAGGCATATCCGCAGGTAGTGCAAAGACATTGTTTCGCTTAACGACAATATATTCGGCAAATCCACCATCACGCCGCGAGCCAATAAAATCATATTTTGCGCACTGGGAATAAAACCCTTTCAAACACTCTGGACAAGTAAAACAGGGTAATAACGGCACACAGGCAACCACATCGCCAGGGTGTAAATCATCAACACCGGATCCCACCGCATCAATATAGCCGCTAAATTCATGACCTAACGTTATTGGATAATAATGTGCACCATTTTTAAATATCCTGGGTAAATCGGAACCACATAAGCCCGAGCTGGCAATTTTTACCCGCACCTCATCCTGATGTTTAATTTCAGGAATGACGCTTTCTGCAACGCGCACGATACCATCAGTATCATTCACCACTGATTTCATAAAAACTCCTGATTATTAAGGGGGATAACCTCCCCCTCAGGTAAAAATTATTCTGCGAGAACGGCTTTCTCTTGTTTAATAAAGCCACGCGCTCTACGCCAGGTCATGAAAATACCGGTAAGATAAATGGCACCGATAATAATGAAACCGGGAATATTTTGCGGGGAGAAAACCTGAATCAGTAACCAGGTAATGGGAGAACCGCCCTGATCCATTGAAGCCACCATGCCCCCGGCTTTTAACGCCCCAGCATTAGCCGCCAGTTGGGTGTGCAAACCAATAGTTTGCGTCGCGATCCACAGGGTGATGCTCATAATGATGACACCCGAGATTAAGGTGCGGAACAGATTTCCACGATGCACCGCGACCGCCATCGCCACAAAGAAGCCGATGGTGGCAAGGTCGCCAAACGGCAGCACCTGATTACCCGGCACACAAACAGCAATTAAAATGGTGAGTGGAATAAAAATCAGGCTTGCCGATACCACCGCCGTATGTCCCAGCAGCAACGCCGGATCAAGGCCAATCAGGAACTCCTGACCGCCGAACTTCGCCTGTAAACGACTACGGGCCTGCTTAGCGATGGGCGTTAAACCATCCATGATGGGTTTAATCACCCGTGGCATCAGCAGCATAACTGCCGCCGTTTTTACCGCCAGCTGCAATACACCTTTGACATCGTAACCCGCGAGGATGCCGATAATCAGCCCCATCACAAAACCCACGGTGACCGGTTCGCCAAAAGGGCCAAATTTGCGCTGAATATCATCGGCGCTAAATTTAATTCGGTTAACGCCTGGGATTTTCTCGATGATAGCATCGACCAGCACCGCAATCGGCCCCATATACGCCGACGTACCGTGCGGAATAGCAATGCCTTCCAGCTCAAAGAAATTTCGGGTATCGCGGGCAAACCAGTCGCCGAGCTTATAAACAAACGCCGCGTGAATTACCACACCCGCCATCCCTATCATCCATGAACCGGTTGCCAGATGCAGCAACGCGCCGGTGAAGGTCATATGCCAGATATTCCAGATATCAACATTTACCACCCGCGTCATACGGGTCAGTAACATCGCCACGTTAACCAGAATCGCAATCGGAATCGCCACCAGCGCAATTTGCGACGCCCAGGTCATGGGTGAAGAGCCCGGCCAGCCGACATCGACCACATGCAGATTCAGGTCGAAATTTTCCGCCATCGCTTTCGCCGCCGGGCCAATGGAATCCAGCATTAAGCCAATCACAAGGCCAATACCAACAAAGCCAATCCCGATATGCAGACCTGCTTTAAAGCAATCGCCTGCCTTCATGCCTAATATTTTAGAAAAAATAATGATGACAATCGGCAGCATCACCGTAGGGCCGAGGTCGAGAATATAACGCATGACTTCTGAAAACATAGGTCACCCCTGTAAGATAGTCAGAATTTTATTTTGTAATGCTTCGATACCGACACCAGAAACAAAAGGCATGCCGTGAACTAACGGAATATCGCCAAAACTTCGATCCACCCTGGCAGTGGTGCATATCAAATGCACGCCATCCATATAGGTTTCTATTTCATTAACCCGACACTGGATTAATTCAACAGGAATATTATGACTCTGACACAACTCTTTAATTTCTTCCGCCGCCATCGTAGAGGTCGCAACCGCGCCTCCGCAAGCGACAATAATCTTGCGTTTCATAAATAGTCCTTTTTATTGTTACAGAGGGATTTATTCGTCTGAATCTAAAACATACTTTGTGAAGTATTCCTTTAACTGGGTTTCAGGAAGAGTGATTAGTGTCTCGACGATCTCGGGCTGTTGTAACTTGCCAAATAAACAGCGTAAAAGTTTCAATTGCTGCTGCGGATTTTCCACAATTAACGCAATCACCAACGATACCGCCACGTCGTTATCATCATCCGCTTGCTGAAAATGAACTTTATTTGTTGGCCTTAACAGATAAATGGCTGACGACTTAGCATGAATCGCCTCACAATGCGGTATTGCAATGGCGTGCTGCTCAAGCATTATCCCGGTAGGGAATTCTGCTTCTCTGGCAATTAATGCCTGTGGCCAGGTATCATGAACCACACCTTTCGCGAGCATCTCATTACCGATATGGGTTAAAACTTCGCTACGATCGACAAAAGAAATTCCGCTACGAACAAACAGGTTAGTCATATACCGTCCTTATTCCGCACAGCCGTAGCGATAGGCGCGCAAAACATCATAAATTTTATCCATAATCAACTGATGCGGTATTGCTGATAATTCCCCGGACTGAATGCGTTCAAATTGTTTAGGAAGATACTGACTAATCATGCCCAGAGGGATTTCCATGCCTTGCAGATTCACCATCATCGTTTCGACGCTATTTTTAATCCGGCTATGCGGCCAGTAATAACGAATACGATCCGACAGGCTGTAACGAATATCCAGTAATGAATCGTTAAAACCCGTACGATAATATTTTTTCCAGTATTGCGGTTCGTCAAACATCACTTCTTCAATTACCGCCAGGCAACCGCTGCGATTTTCTGGGGCGATAAGTTCCTGCTCAATTTGCGCCAGCGCAAATATCGCCTCACGTAAAGCAAAGGTTAATGCCGGACCGACTTTCAAAATTGCAAAATGATCGCGAACTAATTCCCGATAGGCCGTCTGAGTCTGGTAATCGGTGGAATGCGCTTCATAAACCATTTTGGTTTTTTCTATCCATTGCGCCAGCGCCTGAGCTTCTTGCGCCTGATAATGAATAATATTGCTATGGTCAAATTCCACACCAGGCTGCACCACGATGGCAATCACGCGTGTTAACGCCTCTGCCAGACCACGGGCAATAAAGGCCTTTTGATGCGTGCGTAAAGTATTGGCGGCATCTTCAACCTGGGTGATGTGTACTGACTGAATGGCGCTGGCCTCACCACCCGGAACCGGAACTTCGGTGCCAATGACATAGCTCAGTTGCTCACGCTGGCAATCTGTCGCCACACTTTCCGCCGCCAGACAAAGCACAGCAGCTCGTTCAGCAACCGTTTCTGGGGCTAACGGTATAGGATCCCCCGCGCAGGACATTGACGCATCAAGATGAATTTTACTGAAGCCGGCACGAACATATGCCTTTACCAGCTCGACGGATTTTTCCATCGCCGCATCCGCATTTTCTTGCTGCCAGCAGTTTGGCCCCAGATGGTCGCCGCCGAGAATAATGCGCTCGCGTGCAAACCCAACTCTATCGGCAATCGCAAACACAAATTCGCGAAAGTCCGCCGGTGTCATTCCGGTATAACCGCCAAATTGATTGACCTGGTTTGACGTTGCTTCAATCAGCACTTTGCGCGTGCTGTTGCGATCAAATGCCAGCGCCGCTTCGATAACCAACGGATGTGCAGAACAGACTGAACATATGCCGATATGTTCACCAGCTTTATGCCGGGCAATTAACGTTTTCATGTTTTTTCCTTGTTAAATGGCAGGTGCGTTATGCCCTGCCTTCGCAACCACAATCGGCAATCACTTTGCTCACCACATCGCGCATTGCTGATTTAGCCGACTGCAAATAATCCCGGGGATCGGTCGCTTCGGGGTGCTCGGTCAGGTAATTTTTTAACGCCTGCGAGAAGGCATTTTTCAGCTCCGTTGCAACGTTGATTTTGCATATCCCCAGTTTGATGGTTTGCTGAATATCCTTAGTCGATAATCCTGACGCACCATGCAGCACCAGCGGTAAGTTCACCCACTGGCGAATGTTCTCCAGTCGAGAAAAATCAAGCGCCGGTGCGCTGGCATACATACCGTGAGCCGTGCCGATGGCGACCGCCAGGGAATCAATCCCGGTTGCCTCGGCAAATTCACGCGCCTGAACGGGGTTGGTGTACAACGCATCGGCTTCATTGACTTGCACATCATCTTCCTGGCCGCCAAGTTGCCCCAGCTCCGCTTCGACGCTGACATCAAAGCGATGGCAAAAATCCACCACCTCTTTGACCCGTGAAATATTTTGCGCAAAAGGCAAATGCGAGGCGTCAATCATGACTGAGCGCACGCCAGAACGAACCTTCTGAGCGATATCGTCAAATTTCGTGTGATGGTCGAGATGAATTGCCAGTGGATGGTGATATTGCTTCGCCATCGCGCTGACCAGCGCCAACAGATTTTCTGTACCGGCATGAGTAAATGTGCCAGGCGTTCCGGCGATGATGACCGGCGCATGCAGGTTGGCAGCGGTTTCTACCACCACTTGCATCGTTTCGAGATTGTGAATATTGAATGCCGGAACCGCATAACCGCCGCGCTGTGCGTTGTTCAGCATCTGCTTTGTCGATACCACGTACATTTTCATATACTGTCGTTTGTTTTCGATTTCAAAATATAATGAAATGATTTGTTTTTAAATGTCGCGATAACGATCACAAAAACGACAATATGAAAATCAATCCAGGAATGAAAGGCAAAAAAAACGGCCTCCCGGGGGAAGCCGTAACAAAGTACGCGTGGTTTTATGCCGGATGTGGCGTTAACGCCTTTTCCGGCCTACGGGGTAGTGCTGTTCGTATGAAGCGCATCAGGCGATAGTAATTTTGCTATCGAGATAAACGTCCTGCACGGCGTTAATCAGTTTCACGCCGTCAGCCATCGATTTCTTGAACGCCTTACGTCCAAGAATCAGCCCCATTCCGCCTGCGCGTTTGTTGATAACCGCAGTACGCACTGCATCGCTGAGGTCAGTTTCACCGCCTGCAGCACCGCCGGAGTTTATCAACCCGGCCCGGCCCATATAGCAGTTAGCTAACTGATAACGCACCAGGTCAATCGGGTTTTCACTGGTCAGTTTGCTGTAGACTCGATCGTCGGTATAACCGTAATTAATCGCTTTATAGCCGCCGTTATTTTCCGCCATTTTTTGTTTGACGATATCTGCACCTATGGTTGCCGCCAGATGGTTCGCCTGACCAGTCAGGTCGGCGGAAACATGGTAATCAACGCCATCTTTCTTAAAGGCGGAGTTACGCAAATAGGCCCACAGCACTGTCACCATGCCCAGCTCGTGCGCACGTTCAAAAGCCGCAGAAATTTCTTCAATCTGGCGACGTGACTCTTCCGAGCCAAAATAGATAGTCGCACCAACCGCCACCGCGCCCATATTGAACGCCTGCTCCACGCTGGCATACAGCGTTTGATCGTAGGTATTCGGGTAACTTAGCGTCTCGTTGTGATTAAGTTTGACGAGGAATGGAATGCGATGCGCGTAACGCCGCGATACCGATGCCAGCACGCCGTAAGTTGACGCCACACAGTTACAGCCCGCTTCGATCGCCAGTTCAACAATGTTTTTCGGGTCAAAGTAGAGCGGGTTAGCGGCAAATGAAGCTCCGGCAGAGTGCTCAACGCCCTGGTCAACCGGCAGAATAGAAAGATATCCTGTGCCAGCCAGACGCCCGGTGTTGTACAACGTCTGCATATTACGTAACACCGCTGGCGGGCGATTATTGTCAATCATCACGCGGTCTACGTAGTCATGTCCGGGGAGATAAAGCTGGTCAGAAGGAATAGTCATACAACGGTGCTGTAAAAGGTTGTCGGCGTCTTTGCCAAGCAACTGCGCAATATCTGTCATTACTATGCTCCCGTAAATTCCGATTGGATATCGGCTATGGATTTTCCTGGCCCGCCTTTTGCGGGCAATCATAATCCTGGTCGTTACAGGCGAGTTTTTCCATCTTTTGGATGTTTTTTCAGCGTTTTCTGTTGGCACGATTCATCAGAAAAAATGTTATCGCGGTCAAGTTTTCACCGCAAAGGTATTTAAAAGGTATTATTAAATGGTATTGTCATCGCGTACCTTACATTACCTGTCATGAAGGAATTAAAAGATGAAAACAACAGCAAAGCTGTCGTTCATGATGTTTGTTGAATGGTTTATCTGGGGCGCGTGGTTTGTGCCATTGTGGTTGTGGTTAAGTAAAAGCGGTTTTAGTGCCGGAGAAATTGGCTGGTCGTATGCCTGTACCGCCATTGCGGCGATCCTGTCGCCAATTCTGGTTGGCTCCATCACTGATCGCTTTTTCTCGGCGCAGAAAGTGCTGGCGGTATTGATGTTCGCTGGTGCGGCGCTGATGTATTTCGCTGCGCAACAGACCACTTTTGCCGGGTTCTTCCCGTTACTGCTGGCCTACTCGCTAACCTATATGCCGACCATTGCGCTGACTAACAGTATCGCTTTTGCCAACGTGCCGGATGTGGAGCGTGATTTCCCACGCATTCGTGTGATGGGCACTATCGGCTGGATTGCCTCCGGTCTGGCATGTGGATTTTTGCCGCAAATGCTGGGTTATGCCGATATCTCTCCGACTAACATCCCGCTGCTGATTACCGCCGGAAGTTCTGCTCTGCTCGGTGTGTTTGCGTTTTTCCTGCCCGACACGCCGCCAAAAAGCACCGGCAAAATGGACATTAAAGTCATGCTCGGCCTGGATGCGCTGATCCTGCTGCGCGATAAAAACTTCCTCGTCTTTTTCTTCTGTTCATTCCTGTTTGCGATGCCACTGGCGTTCTATTACATCTTTGCCAACGGTTATCTGACAGAAGTCGGCATGAAAAACGCCACCGGCTGGATGACGCTCGGCCAGTTCTCTGAAATCTTCTTTATGCTGGCATTGCCGTTTTTCACTAAACGCTTTGGTATCAAAAAGGTATTGTTGCTTGGTCTGGTCACCGCTGCGATCCGCTATGGCTTCTTTATTTACGGTAGTGCGGATGAATATTTCACCTACGCGTTACTGTTCCTCGGCATTTTGCTGCACGGCGTCAGTTACGATTTTTACTACGTTACCGCTTACATCTATGTCGATAAAAAAGCCCCCGTGCATATGCGTACCGCCGCGCAGGGGCTGATCACGCTCTGCTGCCAGGGCTTCGGCAGTTTGCTCGGCTATCGTCTTGGCGGTGTGATGATGGAAAAGATGTTCGCTTATCAGGAACCGGTAAACGGACTGACTTTCAACTGGTCCGGGATGTGGACTTTCGGCGCGGTGATGATTGCCATTATCGCCGTGCTGTTCATGATTTTTTTCCGCGAATCCGACAACGAAATTACGGCTATCAAGGTCGATGATCGCGATATTGCGTTGACACAAGGGGAAGTTAAATGAAAACAGAACGTATTCTCGGTGCTCTTTATGGGCAGGCGTTAGGGGATGCGATGGGGATGCCCTCCGAGCTTTGGCCGCGCAGTCGCGTCAAAGCGTACTTTGGCTGGATTGACCGTTTTCTGCCTGGGCCAAAGGAGAATAACGCGGCCTGTTATTTTAACCGCGCCGAATTCACCGACGATACCTCGATGGCGCTGTGTCTGGCGGATGCGTTACTGGAACGTGAAGGCAAGATCGATCCGGATCTGATTGGGCGTAATATTCTCGACTGGGCGCTGCGTTTCGACGCCTTTAACAAAAACGTACTAGGTCCGACCTCGAAGATTGCGCTTAACGCCATTCGCGACGGTAAACCCGTTGCTGAACTGGAAAATAACGGCGTGACCAACGGCGCAGCGATGCGCGTCTCGCCATTAGGTTGTTTGCTTCCGGCGCGCGATATTGACTCTTTTATTGATGATGTGGCGCTGGCCTCCAGCCCGACACATAAATCCGATCTGGCGGTTGCGGGGGCGGTAGTCATCGCATGGGCGATTTCTCGTGCCATTGACGGAGAAAGCTGGTCAGCGATTGTTGATTCACTGCCTTCAATTGCGCGACATGCTCAACAAAAACGCATCACTACCTTCAGCGCCTCACTGGCAGCACGTCTGGAGATTGCGCTGAAAATTGTGCGCAATGCCGATGGCACCGAATCCGCCAGCGAACAGCTTTACCAGGTCGTTGGCGCAGGTACCAGCACTATTGAGTCCGTTCCGTGCGCCATTGCGCTGGTTGAACTGGCACAAACCGACCCGAACCGTTGCGCCGTCCTGTGCGCTAACCTTGGCGGCGACACAGACACCATCGGTGCTATGGCGACGGCAATTTGTGGCGCGTTGCATGGCGTTAACGCTATCGATCCTGCGTTAAAGGCGGAACTGGATGCAGTAAATCAGCTTGATTTCAACCGCTATGCCACGGCGCTGGCGAAGTATCGCCAACAACGGGAGGCGATATGAGCGGCGCTCGATTACACACGCTGCTGCCTGAATTAGCCACGCGTCAGCCGGTGATGGTCGTCGGCGCGGCGGTCATTGATGTGATCGCCGACGCTTATGCCCTCCCCTGGCGTGGGTGCGATATCGAACTGAAACAGCAGAGCGTTAACGTTGGCGGCTGCGCACTGAATATTGCCGTGGCGTTAAAGCGCCTCGGCATCGAAGCGGGTAATGCCTTGCCGCTCGGTCAGGGCGTGTGGGCGGAGATTATTCGCAACCGGATGGCAAAAGAGGGCTTAATCAGCCTGATCGATAACGCCGAAGGTGATAACGGCTGGTGTCTGGCGCTGGTTGAGCCTGATGGCGAACGCACTTTTATGTCATTCAGCGGTGTGGAAAATCAGTGGAATCGCCAGTGGCTGGCGCGATTAACCGTTGCGCCTGGCAGCCTGCTCTATTTTTCCGGTTATCAACTGGCCTCGCCCTGCGGCCAATTGTTAGTGGAATGGCTGGAAGAGCTGCAAGACGTGACGCCATTTATCGATTTTGGCCCACGTATTGGCGATATCCCGGATGCATTACTGGCGCGGATCATGGCCTGTCGACCTTTAGTGTCACTCAATCGTCAGGAGGCTGAGATTGCCGCCGAACGTTTTGCTCTATCCGCAGAGATAACAACACTAGGCAAGCAATGGCAGGAGAAATTTGCCGCGCCGTTGATCGTTCGTCTCGATAAAGAGGGCGCATGGTATTTCAGCAACGACGCTTCTGGCTGCATTCCGGCATTTCCAACGCAAGTTGTAGACACCATTGGGGCGGGCGACAGTCATGCCGGCGGCGTACTTGCCGGGCTGGCCTCTGGTCTGCCACTGGCGGATGCCGTATTACTGGGCAATGCAGTGGCGTCGTGGGTTGTCGGGCATCGGGGCGGTGATTGTGCGCCAACGCGCGAGGAACTACTCCTCGCACACAAAAACGTATAGATCGCTGCGACAGTGGCTGATGCTGTACTCAATAGGCCGTTGCTGTTGGTCAAGCGCCACTTGCTTGATCACCAGCACCGGTATTTTGCTATCTAACTGAATATGTGACTGAAACTCGGCATCCGGCATCCGGGCGCTAACGCGGGAACGCGTACGTTGTGGGTAAATGTGCTGGCTGCGGAAGTAGTCATAAAGAGAAATCCCGATGGCATCAACATCATGAATTAAATGTGCCGGAACCCACGATTCCTCAATCGATACCGCTTCTTCATCGACATAGCGAATACGCTTAAGCAAAAAGACATCACTTCCCGCTTCGACCGCCAGCTGCTGCGCAACTTCTTCGGGACATTTCACGACACGCTTGTTAACCCATAGCGTATCGGGCTTTTTCCCGCGCAATACCACCTGCTGAGAAAAACCTCGCGCTTCTTTCAACGAGTATTCGAAGATGTTGTTGATCTGCGTACCGTAACCACGCGAACGCGTCACCACGCCCTCTTCTTCCAGCGCCTGCATCGCCTTGCGCACCGTAATGCGCGAAACGCCGGTTAACTGACTTAAATCACGCTCACCGGGCAAAATATTGCCATGCTCCAGCACCCCGCTGCGCACGGCATTTTTTACCGTTTCGGCAAACTTAATATAAAGCGGCGTGTTATCCGCCGCTAAAATACGTTCGTTCAGTTGGGCAATCAGCTGGGTATGCGCTTGTTCCATTTGTCTTTTTCCTGCCGGGGAGTCTGGTGGGAGTATATCACTGCTTCTTATTTAAGGCGTTTCTTTAATCCCATCAACGAATCCCTGCAACTCCTCCTCTGTGCCATTAAACACATTAAAATCCACCGGACCATTAATGCCATCTACCTGCCCACGGTCGGAATGCTGCCAGAAGCGCCAGGCCATGCCGTCATTGTCCGGACGACGTTGATAGTAGTGAGCCACCCACCACGGATATTCATTGAAATAGCCCGCCAGATTCGTGTGATAAAAAACGGCTCCTGAGTAAATAATCGGCTTTTTCCCCGTACTTTTTTCGACCATTTTTAGCCACTGACTTACCCGCTTGCGTAATTCTTTTGCCGATAATTTTCCCCGTTCTTCTACGTCCAGCACGGCAGGGAAATCGCCTTGTGAGAAATCCACCGTTTGCAGAAATAATCTCGCCTGAACTGAAGCGGATACCGACGGGGAAAAATAATGATACGCCCCGCGCAGCAGGCCATTTTCGCGGCTTAGTTGCCAGTTACGCGAAAAATAGGGGTCCACCAGCTTTTCGCCTTCCGTCGCCTTAATAAAGGCAAACTGCAAGCGAATACCGTTATCGCGCATTTTTGCCACCCGCTGCCAGTCGATCCGCTCCTGCCAGCGCGAAACATCTATTCCGTGAATGGTGTAACTGGCAGGAATGCGAATAGCGAAAGATTTAACCGGGCGATAACCGTAGAAGTGGATGTAGTCTTTAATCTGAATTGCTGTCGAATAGAAAAAATTCACCGTCTGACGCGGATAAATTGCAACGATGGAAATTAGCCCAAGAGCGCATAATAAAGCGGTGAATTTTTTTCGACTGGTGATTCTCAGCTGCATTGGTTTCATCCCTGAATGTCAGCGCCAAAGGCTGACAATAACCAAAGCAGCTATAGTACGGTGCTCACCACCAGGCGTGGAAGTGGTGAACCGGACCAATACCGTGACCAACTTCCAGCGTGTCGGCCTGGGCTAATGCCGATGAAAGCCAGCTTTTTGCCTCCTGTACGGTGTCAGTCCAGTTTGTATGGCGCGGGCGCAGTGCAGCCAACGCCGCAGAGAGCGTACAACCAGTGCCGTGAGTGTTTTTGGTCATAATGCGCTGTGCGGTAAACCGTTGTTCACCCTCGCGGGTAAACAGCCAGTCCGGGCTTTGCTCATCATCCAGATGACCACCTTTCATTAGCACTGCGCCACAGCCCATCGCCAACAGCGATCGCCCTTGTTCCAGCATTTCCTGTTCGGTGCGCGCGTGTGGCGCGTCGAGCAAGGCGGCTGCTTCGGGCAAGTTTGGCGTTATTAATGAAACCTGTGGCAATAATCGACTGCGCAGCGTAGCAACCGCCGAAGGTGAAAGCAGCGGGTCGCCGCTTTTTGCCAGCATAACGGTGTCGAGTACCACGTTTTGGATCTGATAACGTTGCAACCGTTCTGCCACCGCTTCAACAATATCGGTTTCCGCCAACATACCGATTTTAGTGGTGTCGATTCGCACATCGCTGAACACCGAATCGAGCTGGGCGGCGACAAAATCAGGCTCAATGCGATACACCGACTGTACACCACGGGTATTTTGCGCCACCAGTGCAGTAATAACTGAGCAACCATAAGCGCCAAGTGCCGAGAAGGTTTTAAGATCGGCCTGAATCCCCGCACCACCACTCGGATCAGTACCGGCAATCGTCAGAGCGTTAATTCGTTTCACGCTTGCACCTCCTGCGTCAATTGCCAGAGCGCATCAAGGAAATGTGGAACAAAACTGCCTGGCCCCTCGCTACTGGCGACTGCGCGTTCTCCGGCTTGTTTCATCCAGTGACAGGCAGATGCGATATTTTCCAGCGTATCGCCTGGTAGCGCACAACAGGCAGCGACAACCGCCGATAATGCACAGCCAGTTCCTACCACTTTGGTCATTAACGGATCGCCACCGTGAATGCCAATGATACGATGTCCATCGGTAACATAATCCACCTCGCCAGTGACCACGACGATTGCGCCAGTTTCCCGTGCCAGTGTTTGTGCAGCGGGTATCGCGTTAGCTGCGGCATCAGTGGTATCCACTCCCCGTCCACCATTAGCAACGCCAGCTAATGCCATGATTTCCGAAGCATTACCACGTATGGCGGTTGGCTTATGGGACAGAAGTTCCACACAAAAACGGCGGCGATAATCGAGCGCACCAACCGCAACCGGATCAAGCGTCCAGGGCGTTTGTGATCGTGTTGCTTGCTCAACGGCAGCACTCATCGCTTGCGCTCGTGGCTGCGTCAGCGTGCCAACGTTAATCAACAAGGCACTGGCGATAGCCGCAAACTGACTGGCCTCTTCGGTTTCGATAACCATCGCTGGCGATGCACCGATCGCCAGCAAGGTATTGGCAGTAAAAGTTTGCACCACATCGTTGGTCATGCAGTGCACAAGAGGGGAATGTTGGTGAAAAAGGTGTAACGTGTGCGCAGATTGCGCGGAACTCAGCAGGTCGACTTGCATAGTTTGCTCCTGCCATAACGTGAAGAAGCAATGACCTGGTGGTCCGTGACTTCCCTACGCTGGCATTATCCAGATCAGGTGATACGGGTATTTCTCAGCCTTCACAAAGAAGGGCACCCCGAGTCGTTTGGTTGCGATAATAAATCGCAGAGGAGGATGGTAATGTCCAGCGCACGCGTTGTAAACGGGGAAAAACGGCGGTATTACAATCGCGTTAATAAATTATTTGATATAAGAATCCAGCACCTTCAGAACGACATCCAGATCTTCTTCACGTTTTAGCTCATCCCCCTGGTGAACGATGTGTTCCGTCAGATGGCCTTTAATCACTTCCCGCATCAGACCGTTTACCGCGCCACGGATAGCAGCAATCTGTTGTAAAACTGCAGCGCATTCATGCGGTTCGTCGAGCATTTTCTTGAGCGCCACGACCTGGCCCTGAATCTTACTGGCACGCGCTTTCAGTTTCTGTTTATCACGGATTGTATGAGACATGGCAACACCTGGTTAACAAGAATATGAAAAATCATAGCACTATTAATCTACTGGGGGGTAGTATAAGGTACTGGGGGGGAGTAGAATCAGATTGCCGAATTAATACTAAGAATTATTATCATGACCGAATTTACAACACTTCTTCAGCAAGGAAACGCCTGGTTCTTCATCCCCAGCGCCATCTTACTTGGTGCGCTTCATGGCCTGGAACCGGGGCACTCAAAAACGATGATGGCGGCGTTTATCATCGCCATCAAAGGCACCATTAAACAGGCGGTGATGCTCGGACTGGCAGCAACTATTTCGCATACCGCAGTAGTCTGGTTAATTGCCTTTGGCGGGATGGTGATCAGCAAACGCTTTACTGCTCAATCAGCAGAACCGTGGCTCCAGTTGATTTCCGCAGTGATCATTATTAGCACCGCGTTCTGGATGTTCTGGCGTACCTGGCGCGGCAAACGCAACTGGCTGGAGAATATGCACGAGCATGATCATGAGCATCATCACCACGATCACGAAGATCACCACGACCATGGACATCATCACCATCACGAACATGGCGAGTATCAGGATGCCCATGCACGAGCCCATGCCAATGACATTAAACGACGCTTTGATGGTAGAGAGGTCACCAACTGGCAAATTTTGCTATTTGGCTTAACCGGTGGCCTTATCCCCTGCCCGGCAGCAATTACCGTGCTGTTGATTTGCATTCAGTTGAAAGCCCTGACACTGGGCGCAACACTGGTCGTCAGTTTCAGCCTCGGCCTGGCGTTAACGCTTGTCACCGTAGGCGTTGGCGCAGCAATCAGCGTTCAGCAGGTCGCAAAACGCTGGAGCGGATTTAACACTCTCGCTAAACGCGCTCCCTATTTTTCCAGTCTGTTGATTAGCTTAGTTGGTGTGTATATGGGCGTACATGGCTTCATGGGCATAATGCGATAACTCAATCCTTTAGGCTTGCATGTTATCTTCAGCCCTGGATGATTCTTAAATCAGCTATTTCCGCTGACTCTCTGCACGCTAAGGATGCTTTTAGGGCATCGTTT
>ERZ824978.301-NODE-301-length-76117-cov-10.194341_pt1 | contig 76117 bp, 75 predicted proteins | sample MGYA00519860_ERZ824978 | MGnify/ENA primary metagenome ERZ824978 (study PRJEB31778, sample SAMEA3449184) | human gut metagenome | biome: human gut; feature: human-associated habitat; material: faeces | place: United Kingdom | collected 2010/2012 ... | reverse complement strand
AGCAGTTTGGCCCCTGCCCCTTCAAGAACGCCAAGACCCCCGAGAACGTGTTCTTTGCCGATGCCAACGCCTATACCGCTGCCGGCAAGTACATTGTGACCTGGGCCTTCAACTGGACTCCCGCCGTGGATGACTGGCGTGCGGGCGTGGTGGACGCTCTGACCCAGTACACCGTCAACGGCGGCAGCTGGGACAACGTCAAGACCGCCTTCGTGGACGGCTGGGCCACCCAGTATGCCAAGGAGAACGGCTGAGCTATAAGCGCTCCGTTGTAACGCAATAGGACCGGGGGCGGGCTTATCGCCCGCCCCCGATTTTCTCACCCGCGGCGCACAGAGCTGTTGGCCGGTATGGACCGGGCAAGAGCTCCGGGCGCCGCCCGGAAAAAACATAGATAGGAGAGAGGCGTCATGAAACTTCCGAAACACCGCCGGGACGAGGCCGCGCTGAATTCCCGGCTGATCCGCCGCCCCATCAAGCGCATGGTGTGGCTGTTTTTGCTGCCCACCTTCGGGGCCTTCTGCATCGGCTTCCTGTACCCCTTCTTCAAGGGGCTGTTTCTGTCCTTCTGCAACTTCCGCATTACCAGCCAGTGGACATGGACGGGGCTGGAAAACTACCGGAAGGCCTTCCAGGACCCCGGCTATATGCACGCGTTCTGGTACACGGCGCTGTTTGCCCTGGTGAGCCTGATCGCTATCAATCTGTTTGCCTTTGCCATTGCCTATGCACTGACCCAGAAGTTCAAGGGCACCAACGTGTTCCGCACGGTGTTCTTCCTGCCCAACCTCATCGGCGGCATCGTGCTGGGCTATATCTGGTCCATGATCTTCGACGGCATCCTCATCAAGTACAACACCTCCGTGGTCCTGGAGACGAAATACGGCTTCTGGGGTCTGGTGATCCTGGTGTGCTGGCAGCAGATCGGCTATATGATGATCATCTATATTGCCGGACTCCAGGCCGTGCCCGAGGATATGCTGGAGGCGGCCCGCATCGACGGCGCCAACCGCTGGCAGACCCTGTGGCGGGTCACCATCCCCAACGTGATGCCCTCTATCACCATCTGCATGTTCCTGAGCCTGACCAACGGCTTCAAGCTGTTTGACCAGAACCTGGCCCTGACCGACGGGCGTCCCTTCCAGCAGCTGGGCAACGGAGAGACCATCAAAACAACGGAAATGCTGGCCCTGAACATCGTCAACGCCTTCGGCACCAGCGGCGGCGGCAACCGCGGCGTGGGTCAGGCCAAGGCCGTGATCTTCTTCATCGTGGTGGCGGCCATCAGCATCATCCAGCTTCAGGCCAGCCGCCGCAAGGAGGTGCAGCAATGATCAAAACCGAAGCTCTGCGCCGCAGAGAGCGCCGTCAGGCGCTGCTGACGGTGGTGTTCACCATCATCTCCGTGATCTATCTGATGCCGGTGCTCCTGGTGCTCATCAACTCCCTGAAGGCCAACGCCTTTGTCAACACCGAGACCTTCAAGCTGCCCACGGCGGAATCCTTTGTGGGGCTGAAGAACTATGTCAAGGGCATGACCTTCGGCAACTTCGCCTTCTATAAGGTGGTATTCTACAGCTTCTTCATCACCATTACCTCCACGGCGCTGATCCTGCTGTGCACGTCCATGGCGGCGTGGTACATCTCCCGGGTGGGGAGCCTGGTCAGCAAGATCGTGTACTACCTGTGCGTATTCTCCATGGTGGTGCCCTTCCAGATGGTCATGTACACCCTGGCCCGGACGGCGGACCAGGCGCATCTGAACACCCCCTGGACCATCCCCGTGGTATACCTGGGCTTCGGCGCGGGCCTTGCCGTGTTTATGTTCACGGGCTTTGTCAAGAGTCTGCCGCTGGAGATCGAGGAGGCCGCCGCCATCGACGGCTGCGGCCCGGTGGGCACCTTCTTCCGGGTGGTGCTGCCTATGCTGAAGCCCACCATGATCTCCGTGGGCGTGCTGGAGATCATGTGGGTATGGAACGACTATCTGCTGCCCAGCCTGGTGCTGGACATCAACCAGTACCGCACCATCCCCATCCACATCCAGTACCTCAAGGGCAGCTACGGCACCGTGGACATGGGCGCCACCATGGCCCTGATCATGCTGAGCATCCTGCCGGTGATCATCTTCTATCTGTGCTGCCAGAAGCACATCATCAAGGGTGTGGCCGCCGGAGCCGTGAAGGGCTAAAAAAACAAAGCATTTTTCTGATAAGTGAGTTGACTGACATATGAATCGTTGCAGCGGCATTTTGATGCCGGTATTTTCCCTGCCGTCTCCCTACGGCATCGGGACCCTGGGCAAGGCCGCCTATGACTTTGCCGATTTTCTCCACGCCGCCGGGCAGCACTGCTGGCAGATGCTGCCTCTGGGCCCCACCAGCTACGGCGACTCCCCCTATCAGAGCTTTTCCACCTATGCGGGCAATCCGTATTTCATCGACCTGGAGCTGCTGATCGAGGACGGGCTGCTGACCCGGGATGAGGTGGAGAGCCAGAACTGGGGAACCAATCCCCGGTACGTGGACTACGGAAGGATTTATGAGAGCCGCTTCGCCGTGCTGCAGAAGGCCAAGGACCGGGGCTGGGAGCGGGATCAGGCGGAGGTGGCCGCCTTTCAGGCGGAGAACTGCCGCTGGCTGCCGGACTATGCCCTGTACATGGCCTGCAAGCGCCATTTCGGCATGCGCTCCTGGACCGAATGGGACGATGCGGACATCCGCCTGCGAAGGTCCCCGGAGGTGCTGGAGCAGTACCGCACCCTGCTGCGGGAGGATGTGGAGCTGTTTACCTATTTGCAGTTCCTGTTCTTCCGCCAGTGGAACAGGCTGCGGGACTATCTGCACAGCCTGGACATCCAGGTCATCGGCGACCTGCCCATCTATGTGGCCATGGACTCCGCCGACGTGTGGGCGGAGCCGGAGTGCTTCCAGCTGGACGACCAGTGCGTTCCCACGGAGGTATCCGGCGTGCCGCCGGACTACTTCAGCGCCGACGGTCAGCTGTGGGGCAATCCCCTGTACGCCTGGGACCGGATGCAGGCCGACGGCTTCGGCTGGTGGATCCGCCGGGTGGACGGCGCGTCCAAGCTGTATGACGTGATCCGCATCGACCATTTCCGGGGCTTCGATGCCTATTGGGCCGTGCCCTACGGCGAGACCACCGCCAAGAACGGACACTGGGTCAAGGGCCCGGGCATGAGCCTGGTGGGCGTGCTGACGGGCTGGTTCCCCCAGCTGCGGTTCATCGCCGAGGACCTGGGCTATCCCACCCCAGGCGTCCAGCAGCTTTTGCAGGATTCCGGTCTGCCGGGCATGAAGGTGCTGGAATTTGCCTTCGATTCCCGGGATACCAGCAGCTATCTGCCCCACTCCTACACGGAGAACTGCGTGTGCTATACCGGCACCCACGACAACAGCCCCCTGGCCCTGTGGAAGGACGAGGCCGCGCCGGAGGACATCGACTGTGCCCGGGAGTACCTGGGGCTTAACGATCGGGAGGGCTTCAACTGGGGCATCATCCGGGGCGGCATGAGCTCCGTGGCCCGGCTGTTTGTGGCCCAGATGCAGGATTATCTGGAGCTGGGGCTGCACCACCGCACCAATATCCCCGGCACCCAGAGCGGCAACTGGCAGTGGCGTCTGCTGCCCGATGAGGCCACGCCGGCCCTGGCCCGGCGCATCCGCCGCGTCACGGAGCTGTACGGCCGCTGAAAAACCAAGCTGTTTCATTGTGAATCTCTCTGATAAAGCCAAGGACCCCGGCGCAGTGCGCCGGGGTCCTTGGTTCAGCTTGTCAAAAATCCTTTTTGACAAGGCGGAGGCAATCCTGCTTTTTTGACGGTCTGAGGAGGACGGCTTTGAAGCCGTCCTCCTTTGGCATGGATCAGAAAAACCCGCTGTCTGATCGGATTCCCTTTATTCAGCCGGATGCGCCCTGTCCGGCTCCCTGGCCAGGGCGCGGTATAGCCCCTCCCGGTTGTCCCGGGTGATATACAGCACCCGGACGCCGGGAACGGACCGGACTGCCCGCAGAAAGGGGTCGTCCCGGTTTTTTACCGCCGCCAGCACCGGCTGCGGGCCCCGCAAGGCCGCCAGCACCGCCGCCTGGAACCGAGACGCGTCCCGCTCCAGAAAGCCCAGTTCATCCATGACCAGCAGGCCCGGCCCCGCCAGCAGCCGGGGGCCCCATTCATCGAACACCGGGGTATACCGGGCGCTGCGCCGGCTGTCGCACCGGCCTGCCAGATTCTCCGGGCCGTACTGCCGCCGGTCCTCCGGTTGGGCAGCGGGGTGGATATAAATGGGGAACATGCCCTCCCCATCCGCTGTGGTCAGGCGCTTGGTGACAAACCCCGACACCGGTCCCGGGTACAGGGCCGCCAGACGGCGGATCAGGGTGCTTTTTCCCACGCCCCGGGGACCGCAGATGAGAATTTTATCCATACATTTCCTCCCTCAGCTGCGCCGCCGGGATAGCCAGCAGACACAGAGGCTTCGGATTGGGCAGATACAGCGGATAATCCGCCCAGGCCGACAGCTCCAGCCGCTGGGCCAGCTCCTGCCGGGACGGTACCGCGCCATCCCGGCTGTACAGCCGGAAAAAGGCCTGGGCATCGTCCAGGGACAGGAAGGGCTGGCCAAACTCCAACGTAAACCGCCGGGCGGTGTAGGTCAGGCCCCGGCGCTGAAGCTCCCGCTCCATGTCGGCCGCAGTGTGCCCCGCCATCCGGACACCGGAGCTGAACTGGTGCCGCCGGAAATCCCGCCGCACCACCAGGGCCGTGCCGCCGCACTGGCGGGCGGCAATGGCCAGCGTCTCCTCTGTGCCGCCGAACAGGCAGAACACCATGGCGTCATACGGCTGCCTGGGCGGCAGCTCCCGGATATCCCCGGTAAGCGCCGACAGCTTCGGGTCCTCTCCCCGGGCCCGCAAGGCGGCAACAGCCGCCGGAGACCGGTCCACAGCGGTGACATGGGCGCAATAGGGCAGCAGCGCCCGGCTCAAAAGGCCCAGGCCGCACCCGGCATCGCACACCCGGTCCTCCGGGCGCAGGAATGCCCCCAGCTGCCGGGCCAGGTCCTGGTAATAGCGGCTGTGATCCGCCGCCGTGTACAGATACCGGATGATCTCCGGGCTCCATCTCTGCATGCTTATCGGCCCCCCCTGAGGAGGGCCCGTACCGGTGCCGGCTCGTTCCGCACGATGCACTCCCCTCTCATTCCATGAAAGTATAGCATGGATGGGGCCCAAATTGCAAGGCATGCCCCAGGGTACACCGGGCGTATCTGCATCGCCTATGCCGCTGCGCCTCTATCCCCTGCGGAAAAAGGCCACCGCTATGGCACCGGGACCGGCATGGGTGCCAATGACGCCGCCAATCAGCGTGGATTCCAGCCCATCGACGCCGTTTTCCCACAAGGCACGGCTGTCCTCCACATATTTTTTCAGAAATGCATCCGTCAGACCCGTATAACCCAACAGAATGGGCAGTTGAAAGTCGATGCCGCCGCAGGCACGGATCTTCTCCACCAGCAGATTGTTTCCCTGGCGGGAGCCCCGGGCCTTGCCGATCAGGAGGATCTCCCCCTTTTCGATGGTAAGCACCGGCTTGATGTTCAGCAGCCCCCCGGCCAGCGCAGTGGTCTTGGAGATGCGGCCGCCCCGCTTGAGATATTCCAGGGTATCTACCAGCGCCAGGACGCATACGTCCTCCCGCTTCTCCGTCAGCTCCCGGACCAGGGCGGCAGCATCCATGCCCCGGTCGATGCAGGTCAGGGCATACTCCGCCAGTATCCCCGTTCCAATGGCGGCAGTGCCGCTGTCCACCACATAGACGTTGTCGTAGTCCGCCGCCGCAATGCAGGCGCTCTGATAGGTGCCGGACAGCTTGGAGGATATGGTCAGCACCACGGCGGCGCTGCCGCTGTCCCGCACTCGGCGAAGCTCCTGGTCAAAGGCTGCCGGGCTGGCCTGACTGGTGGTGGGCAGCACGTCGCTCTCTACCAGCCGCTCGTAAAACCGGTGTCTGTCCATGGTCACGCCGTCCAGAAACTCCTCCTGTCCGAAATGAATGGTCAGCGGCACTACCGTCAGTCTGCTGCGGACGCGCTCCGGCACATCCACCGTGGAATCTACAATCAATTCAACGTTCATAGGGTCCTCCTGTTACGCGAAAGTAGCCCCGAGTATAGCAGTTTTGTGTCGATTTGTCAACACAAAATATTTGTTTTGTTGAATAAACGGGGCCAGATATCCACCGCCGCTCCCTGCCGCAGGCAACACATCGTCTAACTGCTCCCCTGTGCCGCCGTATAGGAAGGGAGTTGATACAAATGTCTGAACTGAAAAACACGATCAAGGCCGCGCTGGCGGCAGCCCTGGGGGCGCTGTGTGCCTACGGGGTGCAGCTGCTGGTACCGGTGCTGGTGCTGGTGGTGGTGATGCTGCTGGACTACGCCACGGGCATGGCCAAGGCATGGAACGCCGGGGAACTGTCCTCCCGGGTGGGCCTGCGGGGCATCCTGAAAAAGGTGGGGTATGTGGCCACTGTCGGCGTGGCCGCTGTGGTAGACTGGCTGCTGCGCTACGGAGCCGGCACCCTGGGCTGGGACTGGCCGGTGAAGTTCCTGTTCGCCAGCATCGTCATTATCTGGCTGGTGATCAACGAGCTGCTGTCCATCCTGGAGAATGTGTCGGCCATGGGTGCGCCGGTGCCGGACTTCGTGCAGTCGCTGCTGCAGAAGCTCAAGGGGCACACAGAGCATACCATGGAAGGAGAGGAGGAACGCAATGACTAAGAAAATCTATATCAGCCCCAGCGACCAGACGGAAAACCGCTATGCCTGGGGCAATACCAACGAGCACGTCCAGTGCCAGAGGATCGCCGAGGCGGAGGCTGCCGCCCTGCGCCGCAGCGGCGTGGAGGTGAAGCTGGCTGCCTTCGGCACCACCATGGCCCAGCGCTGCGCCGAGTCCGACGCCTGGGGCGCGGACATCCACAGCTGCGTCCACACCAACGCCTTTAACGGCAAGGTGTCCGGTACCCGGATGTTTTGCTACAGTGTCCCCGGCAAGGGGTATGATGCATGCAGGGCTGTGTTTGGCCAGCTGGCCCCGCTGACGCCGGGAACGTCTGAAAACATCCAGGCCAACCCCCGGCTGTATGAGGTGCGCAATCCTGCCGCCCCCAGTGTGTACTGCGAGTGCGAGTTCCACGACTCCGCTGAAGGCGCCCGCTGGATCGTGGAGCACACCACGGACATCGGCGAGGCCATCGCCAAGGGCCTGTGCGAGTACCTGGGCGCGGCCTATGTCCCGGCCAAGCAGGAGTCCCCCAAGCCCGCCGAGACCACCCAGGGCGATACCCTGTACCGGGTCCAGGTGGGGGCCTTCGCCGTCCGCGCCAACGCCGAGAAGATGCTGGACCGCCTGAAAAAGGCCGGGTTCACCGGGTTTGTTGTGGAGGGCACCCGGTAAGCGCCGGCTGCCAAGCAAGCAGAGGGTCTGCGGCTGTGCCGCAGACCCTCTGCTTCGTTTATTCGCCCTTATACTTCCGCCGGGTGGCAAGGCCGCCCCGTATGTGGCGCTGGGCCTTGTTTTCGTCCAGCACCTCCTTCACCTGCAGATACAGCGCCCGGTTATACGCCGGCAGGCGCTCGGACAGGTCCTTATGTACCGTGGATTTGCTGACGCCGAATTTCCTGGCCGCCGAGCGCACCGTGGCCCGGTTTTCTATCAGGTAAAGGGCCAGCTGACAGGCCCGTTCCTCCATGTTCCCTTTGATAGCGCACCACTCCTAAGCCATACTATGCACCATCACTATATGCCCGGCTTCCCGGCGGCAGAACTCCGGCTTTTTCCTTGTCACGGGAGCCGGATTCTGGTATAATCACCCCAGGACCAGAACAGGAGGGGACCGTTATGAAGAAAATTGCCGTGATCACCGGCGCGTCCAGCGGCATGGGGCGCCGGTTTGCCGAAACTGTGGATACCTTTGACCGCTTCGATGAGGTATGGGTCATTGCCCGCCATGAAAAGGCGCTGGCGGAGCTGCGGGACCGGGTGCCGTATCCCATCCGCGCCCTGGCCCTGGACCTGACGGACCGCCGCAGCTTCCAGACCTATGCCGACGCCCTGGCGGAGGAGCCGGTGGAGGTGGGCCTTTTGGTCAACGCCAGCGGCTTCGGCAAGTTCCGGGCCGTGGTGGACACGCCGCTGGAGGTAAACCTGAACATGACGGACCTGAACTGTCAGGCCGTGGTGGCCCTGTGCCAGCTGACGGCTCCCTATATGCCACAGGGCGGACAGATCATCAATATTGCCTCGGTGGCGGCGTTCCAGCCCATCCCCTATATCAACGTGTACGGGGCCACCAAGGCCTTTGTGCTGAGCTTCAGCCGAGCTCTGAACCGGGAGCTGCGGAGCCGGGGCGTCCGGGTCATGGCCCTGTGCCCCTTCTGGACCCGGACGGCCTTCTTTGCCCGGGCCACCACCGAGGGCGGCGAATCCGTGGTGAAGAAGTATGTGGCCATGTATGAGCCGGAGCAGCTGGTGCAGCGGGCCTGGCGGGACGCCAGGCGGGGCAGGGACGTGAGCCAGTTCGGCTTCGTGGCCCGGTTCCAGACGGCACTGACGAAGCTTCTGCCCCACAGCCTGGTGATGGATGTGTGGATGCGGCAGCAAAAGCTACAATAAGGCCTTGCAAAGCCCGGAAAACCGGCATATAATAATAAACTATCTGTACAACAAGGAGAGATCAAGATGGATCGCATGAAAATCGCAGCCATCTTTGCCGATCAGGAACAGCTGGGCGGCAAGGAGATCACCGTGTGCGGCTGGGCCCGCACCATCCGGGATATGAAAACCTTCGGCTTCATTGAGCTCAACGACGGCTCCTGCTTCCGCAATCTGCAGGTGGTCATGAGCGCCGACGAGCTGCATAACTATAAGGAGATCGCTTCTCAGAACGTGGGCGCGGCCCTGATCGTCCGGGGCACCGTGGTGCTGACGCCGGAGGCCAAGCAGCCCCTGGAGCTGAAGGCCGCCGAGATCGCCGTGGAGGGCCGGTCCACCCCCGACTATCCCCTGCAAAAAAAGCGCCACAGTGTGGAATTCCTGCGGACCATCCAGCATCTGCGCCCCCGGACCAATCTGTTTTCCGCCACGTTCCGGGTCCGCAGCGCGGCGGCCTATGCCGTGCATGAGTTTTTCCAGAGCCGGGGCTTCGTATATGTTCACACCCCCATCATCACCGGCTCCGACTGCGAGGGCGCAGGCGAGATGTTCCAGGTGACCACCCTGGACCTGAACAATGTGCCCAAGACTGCGGACGGCCAGGTGGATTACAGCCAGGATTTCTTCGGCAAGAAAACCAGCCTCACCGTGTCCGGCCAGCTGAACGCCGAAAACTTTGCCATGGCCTTCGGCGATGTATATACCTTTGGCCCCACCTTCCGGGCGGAGAACTCCAACACCCAGCGCCACGCCGCCGAGTTCTGGATGATCGAGCCGGAGATGGCCTTCTGCGACCTGGCCGGGGACATGGACGTGGCCGAGGCCATGATCAAGCACATCATCACCCGGGTGCTGGAGCGCTGCCCGGATGAGATCAACTTCTTCAACAGCTTCGTGGACAAGGGGCTCAAGGCCCGGCTGGAGCATGTGGCCACCTCCGACTTCGCCCGGGTCAGCTACACCGAGGCGGTGGAGATCCTGAAAAAGCACAACGACCGGTTCGAGTACCAGGTGGACTGGGGCACGGACCTGCAAACGGAGCACGAACGGTATCTGACGGAGCAGATCTATCAGCGGCCTGTGTTCGTCACCGACTATCCCAAGGAGATCAAGGCGTTTTATATGCGCCTGAACGACGACGGCAAAACCGTGGCCGCGGCGGACTGCCTGGTGCCCGGCATCGGCGAGATCATCGGCGGCAGTCAGCGCGAGGAGCGGCTGGACATGCTGGAGGCGCGCATCCGGGAGCTGGGCATGAAGCCCGAGGACTACTGGTGGTACTGCGACCTGCGGCGCTATGGCAGCTGCCGTCACGCAGGCTTTGGCCTGGGCTTTGAGCGCATGGTCATGTATCTGACGGGCGTCAGCAACATCCGGGATGTGGAGCTCCACCCCCGCACCGTGGGCAACGCCGAGTTTTAACAAATCAACAGGAAGGAGCCTTCCCGCCGAGGGAGGGCTCCTTTTTTGTATATTCACGCATATTCATAAGAAGTGCTAATGCCAGGCAGAAGGAAAAACTGATGAATTGCGGATTGTTTTTCACGCTAATGCGTTATATAATTGGGAAAAATTTGCCGGAGGATTCTGAATATAACCGCGATAATCCGGCGAATTTTCACGACACGCCGTGCTTTTTGCGCAAAGGAGTCTTGGGGTGTGCGCTCCAGCGGGCAAAACAGGCGGCGTGAATTATTATTCAGGAGGAAGATCATGAGAGAAAACACATCCGTACACCGACTGCTCCGGCAGGTATTGTCTCTGTGCCTGGCGGTAGTCCTGGCGGTATCGCTGTGCGTTCCGGCACTGGCCGCCCAGAAGAACTACAGTGCCAGTGACTACGTGCAGCGGCTGAAGGACTCCGTCCGCGGAAGCGCCACGGTGGACCTGGACGCCGGAAAGGACCCCAATGAGGTGGTCCGGGCCATGGTGGTCACCGACGTGCCCGCCGCCGTGGAGCAGACCGGCACCGTGACCTACACCGCCGCCGTGCAGTCCGCCGAGGCCCGGACCCTGCGCTCCCAGGAGAGCGTCATCCGTCAGGTCCGGCGCATTACCGGCAGCTCCGTTATCAACCAGTCCGGCTATCTGGTCAGCGCCTTTTCCATGGACATGACCCGGGCCCAGATGAAGCAGGTGGCTGCCCTGGACGGCGTGGTATCCGTCAGTGAGGTCACCACCTACAAGGCTCGGATGACCTCCGCCAAGGAAATGACCTCCGCCATGGAGCTGTGGAAGGCGGAGAACGGCGGCAGCACCGGCGAGGGAATCGTGGTGGCCGTCATCGACAGCGGCGTCAACTACACCCATCCCGATATGCAGATGCGCCAGGACGCCAGGCTGAAATACACCAAGGCCGACATGGAGGCGAAGATCGCCGCCCTGGGCTACGGCAAGTATTACACCGATAAGGTCCCCTTCGGCTTCAGCTATGTCGACGAGGACGACATCAATAACCGCCAGGTCACCCACGGCCTGCACGTCTCCGGCATCGTGGCCGCCAACGGCGACGAGGAAAACGGCGGCGTGGCGGGCGTTGCCCCCGACGCCCAGCTCTTTGCCATGCAGGTGTTCGGCAGTACCGGCAGCGGCTTTAACGACGATATCATCCGCGCCGTGGAGGATTCCGTAAAGCTGGGCGCGGACATTCTGAACCTGAGCCTGGGCGGCACCGCAGGCTTCTACAGCGACGCGGACTATCTGCAAAAGGCCCTGGCCTATGCCGAGGAGAACGGCGCGGTGGTGTGCGTGGCTGCCGGCAACGACGGCACCTCCGCCTCCGACACAGGCGTCAACACCAACGACTGGGGCGTGATCGATACCGGCGCGGTGTCCAACCCCGCCACCTATCCCGGCGCCCTCAGCGTAGCCTCCGTGGACAACAGCATGCTGCGGGGCAAATCCGTGACCATCTCCAGCGGCGAGGACACCGTATACAGCGGCGTGGTCATGGACTTCTCCCAGGGCAACCACACCGACTGGACCTCCCTAGGTGAGGTGCCCATTCTGGAGTTCGGCTACGGCGACCTGTTCGAGGACATTTTCCCCAAGCTGTCTACCCTGCCCGAGGGCCCCTATGTGGCGCTGGTCCAGCGGGGCAAGGACATTAGCTTCGAGGATAAGATCAACTATCTGATGGGCATGTGCCATGCCTCCGCCGTTATCGTGTATAACAATGAGGCCACTGACGAGGTGCCCACCAACGTGTCCGCCGAAAGCGCCAGCCAGTACACGGCCATGATGGTCAGCGGCAACACCGGCGCCAGGCTCATGGAGCTGGTCCAGGCCGGGGCCACCGTGTCCTTCGACGGCCTGCACGACGTGGTGTATCCCAACGAGGCCACCGGCGGCTGCGTATCCACCTTCTCCTCCTGGGGCTCCACCCCCACCCTGGATATCAAGCCTGAGATCTCCGCCCCCGGCGGCAACATTTACTCCGTGTCCAAGGATCAGAAGTACGAGGAGATGAGCGGCACCTCCATGGCCACACCCTATGTGTCCGGCTGCGCCGCCCTGGTGCTGGAGAGCCTGCAGAAGTCCCTGGCCGACGGCAGCCTGGTGCTGGGCGATACGACCCTGAACACCTTTGTGAAGAATACTCTGATGAACACCGCCGACCCCATTGCGGACGGCAGCGTCATCTATTCCGTGCGTCAGCAGGGCAGCGGCATGGCGGATCCTCTGTCCGCTGCGGAAAACCGTGTCCTGGCCACCTATAACGGCGTGGCCTCCGTGGCGCTGAAGGAGGTGGGCAATACCACCGGCTTCACCGTGACCCTTACCAACTACGGCACCGCCGTCGCCGGCTATACTCTGCCCGCCTCCGTGCCGGTATACACCGACGTTACCGGCCAGGACGGCAGCTACGCCATGGAGTTGTTGTCCGGCGCATCCGTGACCTTTGACAAGACCGCCGTCACCGTCCCCGCAGGCGGTACGGTTCAGGTCACCGGCACCCTGACCATCCCTGCCAATGCCGCCAAGAACCACTATGTGGAGGCATTCCTGCCCTTCGACGGCGATGTGGACCTGTCTCTGCCCCTGATGGGCTTCTACGGCGACTGGTATGGCTGCCAGCGGATCATCGACCTGCCCGCCTGGGACGATGGCAACGTCATGACCAACTACTATGAGAATCTGCCTGTGACCACCGTGGCAGCAGGCGATTCCTATGCCGGCTTCGACACCGAGAGCATGACCACCGATCCCGACCACATTGCCTTCTCCCCCAACGGCGACGGTGATTTCGACGCCGCCCAGCCCATTGTGGGCATGCTGCGCAGCGCCGCCGAGGTTACCGTGGACGTGCTGGATGAAAACGGCCAGGTGGTCCGCCAGATCAACCATCGGGAAAATGTAGCCAAGTACGTGGCCATCGACGCCAATGAGAGCCGCTCCCCCATCAGCCTGCTCAGCAGCGGCACTGCCGGCGACGGCACCTGGGACGGCACCCGCTACGACATTGCCACCGGCGAGTATGTCATGTGCGACGAGGGCCAGTACACCCTGCGCATCCGGGCCCGGATGCCCGGCAGCCACCGGGTGGAGACCACTCTGCTGCCGGTGAAGCTGGATCTCACCGCGCCCCAGGTCCATATCACCAGCGCCGCCGTGGATGACGGCATGCTGTACCTGACCTACACCGCCCAGGACTACTCCGGCATTCTCAATACCGCTGCCGTGTTCGTCAACGGCCAGGAGGAGCTGGACTTTGTCCCCGGCAATGACGCCGCTTATAATGAGGAGACCGGCGAATACAGCGTGGTCCTGCCGGTGGAAACCTATCAGGACGGCCAGATGAACGAGATCGCCCTGACCTGCATGGACTACGCCTTCAACGGCACCACCGATATCCTGTACACCAATGCCCGGCTTGACGCCGCCGTGATGTTCTCCAACATCAACAACGACGACAGCCTGACGGTGCTGCAGGACATCAGCTACAGCGCCGACTATGATGATATCGCCGAGAGCTATGTGAACATCACCGACTGCGTGGCCCAGATCCGCGGCATTGCCAGCAGCAGCGTCAGGAGGCTGACCGTCAACGGTCAGGAGGCTTCCTTCGATGAGCGCAACGGCTTCCGTCTGGCTCTGAGTGTGGAGGAGCCCGGTCTCATCACCCTGCATGTGGTGGCCTATGACGCCGACGGCAGCGTGGTGTTCCAGGCGGACAAGCCCGCCCTGTTCGACGTGCAGAGGCCCTCCGTCATGTCCTATGTCTGCGATAAAAACGGCGAGTGGGACAACAGCATGCTGTGGACCAGCGACCACACCATGGACGGCTATCTGCTGGCCACCAAGTATGCCAAGGACGACCTGGTGCCCATGATGATCCAGGTCACCGACGAGTCCCTGACCCGCATCACCGTCAGCTGGCTCACCGGCACCGTGGACGGCGAGACCTTCTCTGACTGGCTCATGGGCGCCGACGCTGCCGACGTGGATGCCGAGGTCCATACCCAGGAGATCTCTCTGGATTCCCGGGACGAGGAGGGCCGCGTGTTCATGGGCTTCCCCTTCGCCTATAAGGAGTCCGTGTTCGTAGACGACGAAACCGGCGAGGTCTATGATTACAGCGCCTGGAGCCAGGTAGTCCGCGTGGAGGCCTATGACGCCGCCGGTCACCGCACCCTGCGCAACGCGCTGCTGTACGACACGGTATACGGCGAGAAGATGTACAACGAAGACGGCTTCAACGATGCCCGGTATTCCGACGGCACCATACGGGGCGACATTCTGGACCTGGATCCCCTGTGGAGCAACGAGTCGGGCGGCCTGTCCGATTCCCGCTTCCTCATCACCGATGATATGCTGGATGAAAACGGCAGCCTCCATGTAAAGGCCACTCTGGATCGGGATGCCAACGTGCTGATCTTCAACGGCACCGAGTATTGGCCCGAAGAGGGCAGCCGCCAGGTGGAGTTCGACATTCCCATCCATGCCGGGCTGAATCTGACATACGTCAAGACCCTCAGCAGCATGTTTGTCGTGAACGACTTCGGCACCCAGTACAAGCTGTATCTGTACTACCTGCCGGATACGGAGCCCACGGCCCTGCGCTTTGACGACGCGCGCATCGCCGACGGCGCGGTGATCTGCACCAACCAGGAGACCTTCCCCATCACCGGCGATGTGACCCATCTGTTCGGCAACATCAGTCTGAAGATCAACGGCGACATTCTGATCTATCCCACCAACGACGTCAACGTTCTGGGCGATCCCATCACCCAGGTGTTCTCCTACGGTGCGCAGCTGCAGGAGGGCAAGAATGTGGTGACGGTGGAGCTCAGCGATGAGGCTACCGGCACCGCCACCACCGTGACCTTCACCGTGGTGCGGGATACTGCGGCCCCCGAGGCTCCCGTCATTGCCCAGGGCGGCGACGGCAAGGTGACGCTGACCGCCGCCGAGGAGCATATGACCCTGTACTACAGCTATGACGGCACGGAATGGGTCCTGTACACCGGTCCCTTTGCCCCCACCGCCGCCAAGGTGTATGCCAAGGCCGTGGACCAGGCGGGCAACGAGAGCGCCGTCAGCCAGTTGGCTGTTGCCGTGGCTGCTTCCCAGCCGGTCAAGACCGGTGACGCAGCGCCTCTGGCGGTATATGCAGCCCTGCTGCTGACTGCCGCCGCGGCCCTGACCGCCATGCCCGTCCTGCGCCGCAGACGGGTAAGATAATGCGGCTGCGCCCGCAGATACTCTATCCATGCCAAAATACCCGGCCTGAGGGCCGGGTATTTTGTTCTGCATGTACGAGTTGTTTGGTACATTTGGAAACATAAAAGCCTGTCAAAATCACGAAAAACGCTGTTTTATTCTACAAATAAACGTTCTCAGTACAAGTTTTTGTTGCAATCCGCCATGGGATGTGGTACCCTATCCACAGAAAGCAAGGCGCCGCCCGGCGGCGCGAGGATCAATGGAAAATAATAGGAGGTACCCCCATGAGCTATCCCAAAACCGGCGAAGAAGTATATGTCAGTCTGAACCTGTCCAACACCATGCTGACCGGCATCGGCAAGGGCACCATCACCCGCGAGGAGGTCTCTGCCGACTATCTCAAGCGCCTGTTTGCCCGCTACGGTGTCATCGTGTCCGCCAAGCCCGAGCAGCGCCGTCTGCTGGAGCTGGTCAATAATAGTTTTGATCTGGGGCTGGAGATCCCCGAGACGCTGAAGCTGTTCCAGCTGTCCGAGCAGCACCGCCGCCTGGTGGTCATCAATGTCCAGGGCCTGCGCCGGAAGAACGGCTCCCTGCTGCCGGAATACACCGAGGAGGAGTTCAACGAGGCCACCTTCATTTTCGTGAAATACTACATCCAGGGCCGTCACTATGACGAACTAGTGGAGGAAAACAAGAAGCTGCAGTTTGAGCTGGACCAGGAGGTTGAATGGCGCAACCGCACCGATAACGGCTGAAGAAATCGCGTATAATCCCGCCCCGGCGGGTCAGAATAAAGTCAGGCTTTGCGGCCTGACTTTATTTTTTGCAAGGAGGACCTTCGCTATGAGCAAGAATTGTACCAACGACGGGTGCAGCTGCACCCCCAACATGTCCATCAAGTGCTCCGTTACCAGCTGCGCCCATCACTGCCAGGACATGGACAACTGCGGCCTGTCCAGCATCCAGGTGGGTACCCATGAGGCCCACCCCTCCATGGACCAGTGCACCGACTGCCAGAGCTTCCGCAAGATCTGACCCAATCGCCCTGATACTGATTCTTGATTAAAAAATTTAATCAAGAATCCCGTGCGCTGTGCCCACGCACAGCGTGTGAAAACACGCTGTGACGTCTCATACAAAACCTGACGCACCTTCGGTGCTATAAAAAGCTTTTCAAGCTTTTTAACAGGTTTTGGTATGAGACAGGCCGGGGCGGGGCAGAAATGCCTCGCCCCGGGCCTGCCCTACAGGATTCTTGGTGTCCTGGCGTGCTACATTTTGTATAATTCTGCAAGAAAATGACGGATTGTATTGGAAAATGACCCCCGCCCCGGGCTTGCCGGGTCAACGCGGGCCGCCGAGGGTAGCGGGCCCTACTTGGCTCTCCCTCTGGGAGAGCTGTCACCGAAGGTGACTGAGAGGGCTGTAGGGGCTTCTGTTTTCTGCCCACCGTCGTGCCAGCCGGCTATCGCCCGCTGTCGCGGCCGATAGCCGGGGCACTTCCTCGAAATCGCCTCGCTTCATCCGCCACCGGCGGCGCTTCGGCGATTTTCCCTCTCAGTCGGCTGCGCCGACAGCTCCCCCAAAGGGGGAGCCAGGGGGACGTAGGCCCCCCGCTTACATATTCAAAGGAGGCGACGCCTGTGAAAAAAGCGCGGATGGGGATCTCCGGCGCTCTGGCCGGGGCCGTCAACGGTCTGTTCGGCGGCGGAGGCGGCATGGTGCTGGCTCCGCTGCTGGAGTCCTGGTGCCGGGTGGAGGAAAAACGTGCCCTGGCCAACTGCGTGGCCACCATCCTGCCCTGCTGTGTGCTGTCCGGCGGGGTATACCTGGTGCGGACGGGACTGGACTGGGGCATGGCGTGGCCATATCTGGCAGGCGGGCTGGCCGGGGGCTTTGTGGGGGGGAAGCTCTTTACCAGGGTGCCCGCCGTGTGGCTGCGGCGTCTGTTTGCGGCGTTTCTGGTGTACGGCGGGGTGCGGTATCTGCTGTGAAGGACATTGTATTGCCCCTGCTGGCCGGGATGGGCTGCGGGGTGCTGTCGGCCTGGGGCGTCGGCGGCGGCACCCTTCTGCTGCTGGTGATGACCCTGTTTTTCGGGGTGGACCAGGCGGCGGCTCAGGGGGTAAACCTGCTGTATTTCCTGCCCACTGCCGCCATGGGCCTGATCTGGCACCGGCAGAACGGCCTGCTGGACAAGGCCCTGCTGCGGCGCACGGTCCCCTGGGCGCTGGTGACGGCCGCCGCTGCCTCCTGGGCGGCCACGGCCCTGGACGTGACCCTGCTGCGGCGCCCCTTTGGGATTTTTCTCCTGATTGCCGCCGCGGTAACGCTGCGGCGCAAATAGGCCCCGCCCCTTTCCGCGAGATTTCGCGGAGCCGTCCCTGTATAATGGATGGCGGAAAGGAGGCGGAGCCATGACGGTGGTGTATCTGGACCGGGTGGTGCTGCTGAACCTGGCGGTGGACTATCTGCTGCTGCTGGCCACGGCCCGGCTGGCGGGCCTGCCCCTGCGGCGGGGACGGCTGGCCCTGGCGGCGGCGCTGGGCGCGCTGTACGCAGCGGCGGTATTTCTGCCCGGGTGCCGGATGCTGGCGCACCCGGCGTGCCGGCTGGCGGCGGGGGTCGCTGTGTGCCGTCTGGCCTGGCGGCGGGAATGCCGTCCCTGGCGGCTGACGGCGTTGTTTTTTCTGCTGTCCGGGGCGCTGGCGGGGCTGCTGCTGGCGGCAGGTCTGGCGGCAGGGTCCCCGGGGGCCATTCTCAGCCGGGTATATTACGCCGACATCAGCTGGCCGGTGCTGCTGGGCTCCGCCATAGGCTTTGGGCTGCTGCTGCACCTGGTGTTCCGCCAGGGGGCGCGGCATGAAGGAGGAGAATTGATGGATGTGACCGTTTCCCTACAGGGCCGGCGGCTGCGGCTGCGGGCCCTGCACGACACCGGGAATACCCTCCGGGACCCCGTCAGCGGCCAGCCGGTGCTGGTGCTGGAGCAGGGGGCCCTGGGGGAGCTGTGGCCGCCCCAGGCGGCAGAGATCATTGCCATGGACCTGCCGCCGGAGGAAAAGATGGCCAGGCTCCACCGGTTGGATAGCGGCTGCCGGTGGAGTCTGCTGCCCTTCTGCGCCGTGGGCACGGCGGCAGGGCTGCTGCTGGCTGTCCGCAGCGACTATGTAAAGGTAGGCGGCATTACATATCCCCGGGTGCTGCTGGCCCTGACCCCGGGCCCCGTCAGCGACGGCGGGAGCTATCAGGCCCTGTGGGGCGGAAGAAAGGAGCGGCGTCATGGAACTGCTGCGGCGGCTTCTGCGGTGGCTGAACGGCCGGCCGGATAAGGTCATGTACATCGGCGGCAGCGACACGCTGCCGCCGCCGCTGCCCCGGCAGGAGGAGGCGGAGTGGATCGCCCGCCTGGAGCGAGGGGAGCTGCTGGCCCGTCAGACCCTCATCGAGCGAAACCTGCGGCTGGTGGTGTACATCGCCCGCCGGTTTGAGAACACCGGCATCAACATCGAGGACCTGATCTCCATCGGCACCATCGGCCTCATCAAGGCCATCAACACCTTTCGGGCCGACAAGAACATCAAGCTGGCCACCTACGCCTCCCGCTGCATCGAGAATGAGATCCTCATGTACCTGCGGAAAAATTCCGCCCAGCGCACGGAGGTCAGCTTCGACGAGCCCCTGAACACCGACTGGGACGGCAAGGAGCTGCTGCTGTCCGACGTGCTGGGCACCGACGGCGACGTGGTCATGGGGCCCATCGAGGCCGACGTGGACCGCAAGCTCCTGGCGGAGGCAGTATCCCGGCTGTCTCCCCGGGAGAAGGACATCATCTCCCTGCGGTTTGGCCTGGGAGGCCGGAAGGAGCTGACCCAGAAGGAGGTAGCCGACCGCATGGGCATCTCCCAGTCGTACATCTCCCGCCTGGAAAAGCGCATCATCTCCCGCCTGCGGCGGGAGATGCAGAAGCTCAGCTGAACAGGCGGCAAAGGCAGGCCGAAGGCCGCCGCGCCCATGCGGGCAAAAAAGAAAACCTTGAAACCAATACGGTTTCAAGGTTTTTCGTTGGTGGAGATAAGCGGGATCGAACCGCTGACCTCTTGAATGCCATTCAAGCGCTCTCCCAGCTGAGCTATACCCCCATATTCGCTCCAGCGATTTTGGTTCATCGCTGTCGACTTGCTCAGTATAGTACGGCAGCCCTGATTTGTCAACACTTTTTTTCAAAATTTTTCGGTTTTTTTCCGGACGGGGAAGCCGCGGCCTCCCCGTCCGATAATGGGCTACTGCGTTTTTCCGCAGTCCGGCCCGGTGCACAGCTGCTTCACCGCCTGGTGCGCGCCGGTGGCCGCCAGCCCGGACACCATGCCGATGGCGGCGGCGGTGATGACGTCATTCGCCGGAAAGCCCGGCATCACATACAGGCCCACCACCCCCAGGATGCCGCCCAGAACGGCGCACACCGTGGGGATCCACCGCTCCCCGCGGCCCCAGGCCTTCATGGCCTGACCCGCCGCATAGGCGATCACCGTAATGGCCGCCACGCCTGCGATTCCAAAATCCATTCCTCATCTCCTCCCGCCCCAGTATATGTGCGCCGCCGGTGGGCAGACACCGGGCCGCAAAAAAAATCTTCTCCTGGCCGCAGGATGGTTTGCAAATGGAATAACAGTGTGCTATAATGTTCCCCAGTTGAATCGATGAGATCCGACAAGATTTATGGAGGGGTAATTCTATGACCAATCAGAGCATTCCCAAGCGCAGCGAGGTTCCGGAGGAGATGACCTGGAACCTGAAGGATATGTTTGAAAGCGATCAGGCGTGGATGGCGGAATACGAGGCCATGAAGGAATTCCCCGCCAAAATTGCCGCCTTTCAGGGCACTCTGGCCCGCAGTGCCCAGGATCTGCTGGCCTGGTTCCGGCTGCAGGACGAGATCGAGCTGCGGCTCAGCGTGCTCATGGGCTACGCCAGCTGCAAGGGCGACGAGGACACCGGCAACAGCTTTTATCAGGATGTCCGGGGCAAGGCCATGAACGTATATGTGTCCATCGCCAGCGCCGCCGCCTTCGCAACGCCTGAGATCATGGCCATTGCCGATGAGACGCTGGACCGGTTCTACGCCCAGCAGCCGGAGCTGGAGACGTATCGCCGCAGCCTGTACCAGATCCGCCGCCGCAAGGACCACATTCTCTCCCCTGCCGAGGAGCGTCTGCTGGCCTCCGCCGGTGAAATGGCCAACGCCTCCGAGAACATCGCCGGGGTTTTCCGCAACGCCGACCAGATCTTCCCCGATGTCACCGACAGCCAGGGCAGCGTCCATCCCCTGACGGACGCCACCTTCGTCCCCCTGCTGACCAGCCCCGACCGGGAGCTGCGCCGCCGGGCCTTTGAGACGTATTACAAGCAGCTGGGCCAGTATAAGAACACCATTGCCGCCACCCTGGACGGTCAGTTCAAGCAGCTGTGCTTCTTTTCCAACGCCCGCCATTACGACAGCACCATCCAGGCCTCTCTGGACGCTACCGAGGTGCCCGTGCCCGTGTACATGAACCTCATTGAGGCCGTTCACAACAACCTGGACAAGATGTACCGCTATGTGGCCCTGCGCAAGAAGCTGTTGGGCGTGGACGAGCTGCACATGTACGATGTATACACCCCCATCGTGGCCGATGCCGACCAGGCCATTACCTATGAGCAGGCCAAGGAGACCGTTCTGGAGGCCCTGCAGGTGCTGGGTGACGACTATGTGGACCTGCTGAAGGAGGGCTTCAGCAACCGCTGGATCGACGTGTACGAGAACGTCGGCAAGCGCAGCGGCGCCTACTCCTCCGGCAACAGCCGTCCCCACCCCTATGTCCTGCTGAACCATAAGGACAATCTGGACTGCCAGTTCACCCTGGCCCACGAGATGGGCCATGCCCTGCACAGCTATCACAGCTGCAAATATCAGCCCGTCAGCACCAGCGACTATGTGATCTTCGTGGCCGAGGTGGCCTCCACCTGCAACGAGGTGCTGCTGATGCGCCACCTGCTGAAAAAGACCACGGACAAGAAGCAGCGGGCCTACCTCATCAACCACTTCATGGACCAGTTCAAGGGCACCGTGTATCGCCAGACCATGTTCGCCGAGTTCGAGCTGGCCATGGGCAAGATGGCCGAAAGCGGCCAGGCCCTGACCGCCGATGCCCTGTGCCAGAAGTACCATGCGCTCAACAAGCTGTACTTCGGCCCGGATATGGTGTCCGACGACCAGATCGCCCTGGAATGGGCCCGCATCCCCCACTTCTTCTACAACTACTATGTGTTCCAGTATGCCACCGGCTTCTCCGCCGCCGTGGCCATTGCCAACCGCATTCTCAAGGAAGGCGCTCCCGCCGTGGCGGACTACAAGAAGTTCCTGTCCGGCGGCTGCAGCACCGACCCCATCAGCCTGCTGAAGATCGCCGGCGTGGACATGAGCTCCCCCGAGCCGGTGAACAGCGCCCTGGCTCTGTTCGGCGAGCTGGTGGACGAGATGGAGCAGCTGGTGTAACACCGCAAAATTCCAGGCATACCGGGTCACGGCCCGGTATGCCTGGAATGATAAGCATCCCTATTTCGCCCTCACGTCCAATATTGTGCACAGCAGGGAGGCGCCGACCTCCTGTCGGCAGCGGTCGAATTCCTCCCGACCAAGGCGGTATGGGCGCTCCGCTGTCCAACCATCGCTGGCTGTCGCCGTAAGACAGCACGCCGTTCCGAAGGACGGATATATACTCACCATTCAGCGCATGTTCTTCCATTTCTGCGTTTCCTCCCCATAAGCCCCCTTCCCCATACCGTTTTCCCCGAAGCTTGTCCATGCACCCCCTGGCCGGCCGGCGGTTTCCTCCCCGTCTCGCGCCTTAAATTGCCATATTTTTAACATTTTTGCCAAAAATATCACATAAGTTTCCTTTGTGGAAAATGCCGTGATTCCTCCCGGATTTTTTGTACCTCTCTCCAAACTTGTGCCGCAGGTCCGTTTTCGGCCCGTTTTTTGCCCCTCCTTTTCTTTACATCGTTGTGGATTTGTGCTTAAATATAGCTGTAAGCGTATGCTTGTGCCCGGCAAGGTGCACAAGCACATGGCTATGAATTTGAGGAGGAAGCATTCATGGTACAATTCGCATCGAGGATGGACCTTTTAAAGGGGTCCGAGATCCGGGAGCTGTTAAAGCTCACCGCGCAGCCCGACATCATATCCTTTGCCGGCGGCATGCCCGCCCCGGAGCTGTTCCCCGTGGAGCAGATGATGGAGGCCTCCCGTGCCGTTTTGGAGGAGAACGGCCGCGTGGCGCTCCAGTATTCATCCACCGAAGGCTATCCCAAGCTGCGCCAGCAGATTGCCGACCGCATGCTGGCCAAGAACAACATCCACACCGACGCAGACCACATTCTGGTGACCTCCGGCTCTCAGCAGGGTCTGGATTTCTCCGCCCGGGTCTTTCTGGACCCCGGCGACGTGGTGCTGCTGGAGAGTCCGTCCTACCTGGGCGCCGTCAACGCCTTCAAGGCCTGCCAGCCCCGGTTCATCGAGGTGCCCACCGACGACGGCGGCATGATCATGGAGGAGCTGGAAAAGATCCTGGCCACCACCGAGCGGGTAAAGATGATCTACGTCATCCCCGATTTCCAGAATCCCACCGGCCGCACCTGGGATCTGGACCGCCGCCACCGGTTCATGGAGATCATCAACCGCTATGAGATCCCCGTGGTGGAGGATAACCCCTACGGCGAGCTGCGGTTCGAGGGTGAGTCCCTGCCCGCGCTGAAGAGCCTGGATACCAAGGGCCTGGTGATCTATCTGGGCACCTTCTCCAAGATTCTGGCCCCCGGCTATCGTCTGGGCTGGGTCTGCGCCGAGGAGCATATTCTGGCCAAGTACAACTTTATGGAGCAGGCCGCCTCCCTGCAGGCGTCCACCGTGGGCCAGATGGAGACCTCCAAGTGGATCGAGATGTTCGACCTGGACGCCCATGTGGCCACCATCCGCGCTTGCTATGACAAGCGCCGGAAGGTGATGCTGGAAACGCTGGAGCGGGAGCTGCCCCAGGGCTGCACCTGCACCCATCCCGTAGGCGGCCTGTTCGCCTGGGTGGTGCTGCCGGAATATATGGACGCCAAGGAGCTTCAGATGAAGTGCCTGGAAAAGAAGGTTGCCTTTGTTCCCGGTGGATCCTTCTTCCCCAACGGCGGCCACGAGAATACCCTGCGTCTGAACTACAGCTGCATGCCCGAGGAAAAGATCGTCCAGGGCATCACGGCTCTGTGCCAGACCATTCGCGAAAACCTGCGGTAATCCCGCGTTTCTGATGCAAGCGTTACTATTTTAAGGAGAATCTGATCCATGAAAAACGTCAAGGTGCTGATCGGCAACTACGGCAGCGGCAAAAGCGAGCTGGCGCTGAACTTCGCCATCCGGGCCGCCGCCCGGGGCGACCGGACGGAGCTGCTGGACCTGGATATGGTGAACACCTACTTCCGCCTGACCGAGCGCGGCAAGCTGGTGGAGCAGAAGGAGATCCGCCTGGTATCCCCCAACTTTGCCTGTTCCGGCATCGAGACGCTGTCTCTGCCGGCGGAGGTGTCGTCCGCCTTTGTGCTGGATTGGGACAGCGTCATCTTTGACGTAGGCGGCGACGATGTGGGCGCCACGGCCCTGGGCCGCTACCACCAGGACTTCATCAGCCTGGAGCCCGGTGCCCTGGAGGTGCTGAACGTGGTAAACATCCGGCGGCCTCTGGCCAGCACCCCGGACAAGATCCACCATCTGCAGGACGCCATGCAGCTGCATTCCCGTCTGAGCATCACCGGTATGATCAACAATACCAACCTCTCCACCATGACCAGCGCCGACGATTTGTGGGACGGCTACCTGGTGCTGCGGGAGGTGGCGGACCGCACCGGCATTCCCGTGGCGTATACCACCGGTAAAAAGGAATTTCTGGACGACTTCCTGGCCCGGAATCCGGACCCCGCCTATGTGGGCACGCCCGTCCCCATCGACGTGTACATGCACCGCGACTGGGACTCCTATATCCAGCACGGGCTGAACACCACGGATCCCCGGAAGGAGATCTATTAACCTCATGCATCCCCCGGTAATCGGGACCCTGATACATTTTCCCAAAGGAAAGGTAAAACCAGAAAAGAGGTGTAAAGTGTGGTAAGAGTTACTATCAACGAGAATCTTTGCAAGGGCTGCGGCCTGTGCGTTCGGGCATGTCCCAAGCACATCATCGCCCTGTCCAAGACGAAGATCAACGCGAAGGGCTATCATCCGGCTGAGGTCACCGATATGGAGGCCTGCATCGGCTGCACATCCTGCGCGCGTACCTGCCCTGATGTGGTGATCCGCATCGAAAAAGACTAAGGAGGATTAATCATGGCTTTGACTCTTATGAAGGGCAGCGAAGCTATTGCGGAGGCTGCCATTCGCGCAGGCGCCCGTTTCTTCTTCGGCTACCCCATCACTCCCCAGACGGAGATCCCTGAGTACATGTCCGCCCGTATGCCCGAGATCGGCGGCTGCTTCCTGCAGGCCGAGAGCGAAGTGGCGGCTATCAACATGGTGTATGGCGCTGCCGGTACCGGCGCCCGCGTCATCACCTCCTCCTCCAGCCCCGGCGTGTCCCTGAAGCAGGAAGGTATCTCCTACTGCGCAGGCGCCATGGTTCCCGCTGTCATCATCAACGTGATGCGCGGCGGCCCCGGTCTGGGCAACATCCAGGCCTCTCAGGGCGACTATTTCCAGGGCGTCAAGGGCGGCGGCAACGGCGACTATCACCTGCTGACCTATGCCCCCTCCTCCATCCAGGAGTTCATCGATATCATGATGTTCGCCTATGAGAAGGCTGAAAAATATCGTATTCCCGTTCTGTTCCTGGCCGACGGCATCATCGCCCAGATGATGGAGCCCGTGGAGCTGCCCGAGATGGTGGACTACAAGGTCGACCCCGAGGAGAAGCCCTGGGCCTGCACCGGCTGGAAGCCCGGCGACGATCCCGCCAAGCGCGGCGTCATCAACTCCATCTATATCGACACCGAGAGCCTGGCCGTTCACAACGACGAGCTGCAGGCCGTGTATAAGGAAGTGGTGGCCAACGAGCAGATGGTGGAGACCTACAACTGCGAGGGTGCGGAGTACATCATCACCGCCTTCGGCACCGTGGCCCGTATTGCCAAGAGCGCCATTGCCGAGCTGAAGGCCAAGGGCATCAACGTGGGTCTGGTCCGTCCCATCACCGTGTGGCCCTTCCCCTACGACGCCGTCCGCGAGGCCGCCTGCCAGGATTCCGTCAAGGCCGTCCTGGACGTAGAGCTGAACGAGGGCCAGATGCTGGAGGATGTCAAGCTGGCCATCAACGGCGCCAAGCCCATTGATTTCACCGGCCACTGCGGCAGCCAGATGCCCACCACCGATGAGATCGTCGAGAAGATTCTCAGCATGAAGGAGGGCAAGTAACATGGCCGTATTATTCGAAAAGACAAAGCTGCTCACCGATAAGCAGTTCCATTACTGCCCCGGCTGCAACCACGGCATCATTCACCGCCTGGTGGCCGAGGTCATCGACGAGATGAACCTGGACGGCAAGGTCATCGGCGTGGCCCCCGTGGGCTGCTCCGTGTTTGCCTATGACTACTTCAACTGCGACATGTACGAGGCCGCGCACGGCCGCGCACCTGCCGTGGCCACCGGCGTCAAGCGCGCCGTGGGCCCCGACACCATGGTGTTCACCTATCAGGGCGACGGCGACCTGGCCTCCATCGGCACCGCCGAGATCGTCCACGCCGCCCACCGCGGCGAGAAGATCGTCACCATCTTCGTCAACAACGCCATTTACGGCATGACCGGCGGCCAGATGGCCCCCACCACCCTGATCGGTCAGAAGACCACCACCTCCCCCTATGGCCGCGACGAGGCCTGGTGCGGTGCCCCCATCAAGATGAGCGAGATGCTGGCCGCCGTGCCCAGCTCCTACTACATTGAGCGCGTGGCCGTCAACAACACCGCCAACATCGTCAAGGCCAAGAAGGCCATTGCCAAGGCTTTCCGTTACCAGAAGGAGGGCAAGGGCTTCTGCATGGTAGAGGTTCTGTCCACCTGCCCCACCAACTGGGGTATGTCTCCCGTGGAGGCAATGACCTGGCTGGAGGAAAACATGATTCCTTACTATCCTCTGGGTGTTTACAAAGACAAGGAGGCCAAGTAACATGGAAAAGACCTTTATTTTCGCCGGTTTCGGCGGTCAGGGCATGCTCCTGATCGGTAAGTTCATGGCGATGGCCTGCATGCTGGACGGCAAGCACGTTTCCTGGCTGCCCTCCTACGGTCCCGAGATGCGCGGCGGTACCGCCAACTGCTCCGTCATCGTGTCCGACGACCCCGTGGCCTCCCCCCTGGTAGACAAGGCCGACGTGATCGTGGCCATGAACCGTCCCTCTCTGGATAAGTTCGAGGAGCATGTGAAGCCCGGCGGCGTGCTGGTGATCAACAGCAGCATCATCGACCGCAAGGCCGTCCGCGACGACATCCAGGTGGTGTACTGCGACGCCAACGCCATTGCCGAGTCTATCGGCAACCCCAAGGGCGCCAACGTGGCCATTCTGGGCGCTGTCCTGGAAAAGGTCCCCGTCACCACCGTGGAGCAGATGACCGAGGCCATCCGCATCGAGCTGGGCGAGCGCAAGGCCCGCTTCCTGGATGGCAACAAGAAGGCCCTGGTGGCCGGCATGGAAGCCGCCCGGTAAGCCCGCCCCCCCAAAAAAATACAGCAAGTCCCCGGCTGCGATGCAGCCGGGGACTCAGCTTGTCAAAAATCCTTTTTGACGAGCGCAAACGGGTGTGCCGCAGCACACCCGTTTTTTCTCACCCGTTCTCCCGGTCTTCCGCGGCGGCGGACACATTTTCCGCCACCCGGGCGGCGGCCTTGGCGTCCTCCTGCCCGGCGGTATAGGCCCGGGTCCTGGCGTCCTCCAGCTCCTTCTGCCGGGTCTTTTCGTCCCGCTCTGCCTGGCGGGCGGCCCGGCGGGCCGACACGCTGCGGCGGGTGGCCTTCACCACCTGCCACACCGTCACCAGCACGACCACTGCCAGGCCGATCCAGCCTGCGGTGCGGATGTGCCAGAAATCCCGGATGGTAAATGCGTCGTTGTACATGCCCAGATAGTACAGGGCCACGCCGCCTACCACGCACAAAAGCCCCAGCACCAGGTCCAGCACCGCCCGGACCCGGTGGGCTCCCCGGCGCACAAAAAAGCACACGATCAGCGTCAGGGCGCACCAAAACAGCGCCGGTGACTGGGCATACAGAATATTCATACAGTGACCCTCTCTCGTTTATTCGTCACAGGCTGCACTTGCCCCGGGAGATATACTTCCCGTCGGGCCCGGCCAGGACAAAGCCGTCCTCCACTGCCAGGCGGCCCCGGAGCCACACCTGCCGGATGCCGCCCCGGATGGGGAAGCCCTCATACGGCGTGTAGCCCGCCAGGCTTGTCATGTCCTCCGCCCGGAGCAGATGGTCCGCCTGGGGATCGTACACCACGATATCCGCGTCGGCCCCGGCCTGGAGCACGCCCTTCCGGGGGAACATACCGTAGAGCTTGGCGGGGTTTTCCGACAGCACCCGGCACATGGTGGCCAGGCTGATCTTCCGGGTGGTAACGCCGTAGGTATACAGCAGCTCGCCCCGGGTCTCCACCCCCGGCAGGCCGCCGGGGATCCTGGTAAAGTCCCCGCGTCCGGCGTCCTTCTGCTCCAGGGTAAAGCTGCAATGATCCGTGGACACGGTCTGGATCTCGCCCTTGCGCAGGGCGGCCCACAGGACCCGCTGGTCCTCCGTCTTGCGGATGGGCGGGGCGCAGACATAGCGGGCGGCCCGGGAATAGTCGGGGTCGTCATACACGCTGTCGTCCAGCAGCAGATACTGGGGGCAGGTCTCCACATACACCCGCTGGCCCCGTTTGCGGGCGGCCTCCACCTCCCGCAGGGCGGCGGCGTTGGTCAGATGCACGATGACCACCGGGATATCCACCGCCTGAGCGATGCGCAGCAGCCGGGACACGGCCTCCGCCTCCAGGAAATCGGGCCGGGTCCGGGGATGGGAGCCCACGCCCATCTCCCCTGCGGCCTTCTTCTCGGCGATCAGCGCGTCAATGACGCCGCTGTTTTCGCAGTGAACGCCGCAGATGCCTCCCTTTTCCCTGAGCTTTTTCAGGGCGTGATACATGGCCTCGTCGCCGATCATCATGGCCGGATAGGTCATGTACATTTTGAACGAGGAGATCCCGGCGGCGTACATGTCGTCGATCTCCGCCTCGATGCCGGGGTTCCAGTCGTCGATGGTCATATGGAAGCCGTAGTCGCAGCAGCAGCTTCCGTCTGCCTTCCTGTGCCACAGCTCCAGTCCCTGATGCAGGGTCTCTCCCTTATTCGGGCAGGCAAAATCCACCACCGTGGTGGTGCCGCCCCGCAGCGCCGACCGGCTGCCGGAGAAGAAATCGTCCGCCGTTGTGGTGCTGCACACGTCCAGGTCGAAATGGGTATGGGCGTCGATGAAGCCCGGCAGCAGCAGCTGTCCCTCCACGTCGATGACCGTGGCCTCCGGCGCGGAGATGCTGCGGGCCACCCGGAGGATCTTCTCGTCCTCCACCAGCACGTCCGCCCGGCGGGTGCCCCGTCCGGACACCACTGTGCCCCCGCGAAACAGATATTTCATGGAAAATGCCCTCCTTTTCCGGGTTGATTGCATGATTCTTTATTATATCATGAAATGCGCAAAAATCCATCCCATTTTCCCGGGTTTATACCCACGCAATTTCAACAAAATGAGAATGAAATTTTTGTATACCTTGCAGAAGGAAAAAGAATTTCCTTTTCCGGAGAAATCATGTATGATAAGGATACAACAGAACGCGCACCGCGCTCTGAAAAATGAAGGAGGAAAGAATACCATGCGGAAATTCTTAGCGACTCTGCTGGCGCTGGTCATGACGCTGGCGCTGATGGTCCCGGCTTCCTGGGGCGAGAACAAGGAGACGTATCAGCTCCCTGACTCCCTGGAGGGCAAGACCGTCATCCTGCACACCAACGACGTCCACGGCGCTATCGACAAGTACGCCAAGGTGGCTGCTCTGCGGGACGAGTGCTACGACAAGGGCGCTCACCAGGTGATCCTGCTGGACGCCGGTGACTACAGCCAGGGCTCTCCCTACGTCAGCCTCAGCAAGGGCGCAACCGCCCTGGACATGATATGGCCCTGGTGGGCTATGACGTCATCACCCTGGGCAACCACGAGTTTGACTATGGCTTCCCCCAGCTGATGGAGAACCTGAAAAAGCACCAGGGCGATTTCATGGTCGCCTGCAACAACCTGGTGGACGATGAGGGCGATCTGGTCTTCGCCCCCGGCGGCACCGCTCCCATCTATGCCGACGACAGCTACGAGACCGAACTGTTCCGCATCGCCATTGTAGGCATTGCCACCCCCGAGAGCCAGACCAAGGCCAACCCCGCCCTGATGAAGGGCCTGAACTTCATCGGCGGCAAGGATCTGTACAAGGTCACCCAGGAGGACGTGGACATGGCCCGCAACGAGGGGAATGCCAACATCGTCATCGCCCTGGGCCACCTGGGCGTGGACGACTCCTCCGAGCCCAACTGCTCCTATAATGTGATGCAGAACGTCAAGGGCATCGACCTGTTCATCGACGGCCACTCCCACACGGTGATGACCGCCAGCAAGGACAACAGCATGGTCCAGTCCACCGGCACGGGCCTTGCCTATGTGGGCGCCATCGTCATTGACAACGCCACCAAGAGCATCGAGAGCAACGGCCTCATCGACCTGTCCGCCTTCACCAAGGAGGACGCCGCCGTGAAGGCTGCCGCCGACAAGATCATCAGCGACGTCAACGCCGAGTACGGCAAGGTTTTTGCCAGAACCGACGTGGAGCTCAACGGCGCCAAGGATCCCGGCAACCGCACCGAGGAGACCAACCTGGGCGACCTGATCACCGACTCCATGCTGTGGGCCATCCGCAAGGACGCTGAGCTCACCGTTCCCGCCGAGGACGTGGTGGCCATCACCAACGGCGGCGGCATCCGCGCTGCCATCCACAAGGGCGACATCTCCAAGCTGGACGTGAACACCGTGCTGCCCTTCGGCAACACCGTGGCCGTGGTGTACGTCACCGGCGCCGAGCTGCTGGAGGCCCTGGAGGCTTCTACCTTTGCTCTGCCCAAGTCCCTGGGCGGCTTCCCCCAGATCGCCGGCATGAACATCTCCATTGACGCCACCAAGAAGTATGACGCCAATGCCGACACCTATCCCGGCTCCACCTACCATGGTCCCGCTTCCATCAACCGCGTCACCATCAACAGCGTCAACGGTAAGGCCTTTGATCCCAACAAGACCTATGCCGTGGTCACCAACAACTTCCTGGCCGCCGGCGGCGACACCTACTATGCCTTCGCTGCCGCCTCCGGCCAGTTCGACACCGGTCTGCCTCTGGACGAGGTGCTGATGGACTACATCACCACCGAGCTCAAGGGCGTGGTGGGTGAGCAGTATGCCCAGCCCCAGGGCCGCATCACCATCACCCTGCCCGCCGAGGAGCCCACCACTCCCACCAAGCCCGAAAGCCCCAAGACCGCCGATACCGGCGTGGTGGTATACGGCCTGGTGGCGGTCATGGCAGCCGGCGCTGCCGTGGTGGTCACCTCCAAGAAGCGCAAGGCCATCTGAGCGATCTCCTTTCGCTGACACCGCATCTCCCCTGCCCCGGCGGACAAGCTCCGCCGGGGCTTTTTCTGTCATGGCGCTATTCTCCAACTAAAATCACGAAAACCGCTTTTCAAATCCGGTGGGATATGCTATGATACAATTTAACAAAGAAGAATTACGAGGGCTTATGCCAGATATCGCGACTTCTTATTTTGCTGAGGAGGACACCATTCATGGCTGAGGTTGGAAAACGGGAGGTCCGGGTGGACGCCTTTGACAAGGCCACCGGACGCACCAAATATTACGAGGATCTGATGCCCCGGGACGCGCTGTATGTGCGCATCAAGCACTCCACCATTGCCCACGGCTTCGTGAAGTCCGTGGATACCGCTGCGGCGGAGGCGATCCCCGGCGTGGTGAAGGTCCTGACCTGCTTCGACGTGCCGGAGCACCCCTTCCCCACCGCCGGTCACCCCTGGTCCATGGACCCGGACCACCAGGATGTGGCGGACCGTCATCTGCTCAACCGCCATGTCCGCTACTACGGCGACGACGTGGCCGTGGTCATCGCGGAAAACGAGGTGGCCGCCATGCAGGGCGTCCGGGCCTTGCAGGTGGAGTATGAGGAGCTGCCCCTGGTGCTGGACGCCCAGGAGGCTATGAAGCCCGGCGCACCCCGGCTTCACGATGACTATCCCGACAATGTCCTCAAGCACACCGACATGAAAAAGGGCGACTATCAGGCCGCCATCCGGGAGCCGGGCCTCATCCGGGTAGAGGGCTGGTACGATACCCCCACGGTGCAGCACTGCCACATTGAGAACCACGGGTGCTTCGCCTATGAGGAAAACGGCCGCATCACCGTGGTGGCCTCCACCCAGATCCCCCATATCATCCGCCGGGTGGTGGGGCAGGCCCTGGGCCGCCCCTGGAGCGATATCCGGGTGGTAAAGCCCTATATCGGCGGCGGCTTCGGCAACAAGCAGGACGCCCTGTACGAGCCTCTGTGCGCCTGGTGCTCCACCCAGGTCCACGGGCGCTGCGTCCGCATCGACTGCTCCCGGGAGGAAACCTTCGTCTCCAACCGGGTGCGCCACGCCATCCGGTTCCACATTGTGTCCTGGCTCCGGCCGGACGGCACCTTTGCCGCCCGGAAGGTGGAGCTGTTCTCCAACCAGGGGGCCTACGCCTCCCACGGACACAGCATCGTGGCCAAGGCCATGGGCTCCTTCCCCCAGCACTATCCCTGCGACAACATGGAGTGCGACGCATGGACCGTGTTCACCAACCGGCCCGCCGCCGGCGCCATGCGGGGCTACGGTATGCCCCAGGCCTCCTTTGCCGACGAGTCCAACGTGGACGACTGCGCCAGGGCCGTGGGCATGGACCCCCTGGCCTTCCGGATGCTGAACATCATGCCCCAGGGGTACGAGGACGGATTCTCCCACAACGTCAACTATGACGATTCCTTCCGCCAGTGTCTGGAGGCAGGCAAGAAGTACATCGACTACGACAGGAAGCTGGCGGAATTTGCCAAGGACGCCGGCCCCGTCCGCCGGGGCATCGGTGTGGCCACCTTCTGGTACAACACCGCCGTGTATCCCATCTCTCTGGAGACGTCCTCCAACCGGATGCAGCTGAACCTGGACGGCAGCGTCACCATGCAGTGCGGCGAGACGGAGATCGGCCAGGGTGCCGACACCGTCTATGCCCAGATGGCCGCTGATGTGGTGGGCCTGGGCGACTATCGCAGGGTCCACGTGGTGTCCTGCCAGGATACGGACATCACCCCCACGGGCCTGGGCGCCTACGCCTCCCGCCAGACGTATGTGGCAGGGTTCTCCATCCGCCAGACGGGCCTGCTGCTGAAGGAGAAGATCCTGGACTACGCCGCCAAGCTCACCCGCCAGGCGGTGTACAACATGGACATCGCGGACGGCAATATCGTCCGCACCACCGACGGCAAGGTGCTGATGAGCCTGTCGGAGCTGGCCATGCACGCCCAGTATAACCCCAACGACTCCCTGCACATCACCGCCGAGAGCACCTACACCATCCGCAACAACGCCTATTCCTTCGGCTGCACCTTCGCCGAGGTGGAGGTGGATATCCCCATGTGCAAGGTGACGCTGAAGGACATCATCAACGTCCACGACTGCGGTAGGCTGGTGAATCCGGCCCTGGCCGAGGCCCAGGTCCACGGCGGCATGTCCATGGCCATCGGCTACGGTCTGTCCGAGCAGCTGCTGTTCGACGAAAAGACCGGCCGCCCCCTGAACAACAACCTGCTGGACTATAAGCTCTCCACCATCATGGACCACCCCCATCTGGAGGCGCAGTTCGTGGAGAATGCCGAGCCCACCAGCGCCTTCGGCACCAAGGCCCTGGGCGAGCCCCCGGCCTGCTCCGGCGCCCCCGCCATCCGCAACGCCATCTACAACGCCACCGGCGTGGCCATCGACCAGGATCCCATCACCCCCCACGTCCTTTTCCGGCGCTTCACGGAAGAGGGCCTGATCCGGGACTAAGGAGGAAACACCGCTATGTATGATATGTCAGCGCTCTACCAGGCCGAAAGCGTCCAGGACGCCATCCGCCTGCGGCTGGAGCATCCCGAGGCCCAGATCATCGCCGGAGGCACCGACGTGCTGGTGCAGATGCGGGAGGGCAAGCGGGCCGGAAAGGCCCTCATCAGCATCCAGGGCTGCCGCGAAATGCGGGGCGTGTCCCTGGATGACCAGGAAAATCTCCGCATTGGCAGCCTCACCACCTTCAGCCATATCACCGCCGATCCCCTGATCCAGCGGTACATCAACGTGCTGGGCGAGGCGGTGGACATGGTGGGCGGCCCCCAGATCCGCAACGCCGGCACCATCGGCGGCAACACCTGCAACGGCGTCACCTCCGCCGACTCCGCCTCCACCCTCCACGCCTGGGAGGCCATCATCGAGATCACCGGCAAAAACGGCGTTCGCCGGGTACCCATCAAGGATTTCTACCTCAAGGCCGGCACCGTGGACCTGCGTGCGGAGGACGGCGAGATCCAGACCGCCATCCTGATCCCCAAGGCATCCTATGACCGGACCTTCGGCCACTATATCAAGTACGCCATGCGCAACGCCATGGACATCGCCACTCTGGGCACCTCCGTCAACGCCCGGCTGAGCCCGGACAAAAAGACCTTTGAGCGGGTGCGCATCGCCTTCGGCGTGGCGGGCCCCGTGCCCCTGCGGGCGCTGAATGCCGAGGCCTTCATCAACGGCAGGGCCGTCACCCTGGAGAACATCCAGCAGTTCGGCCGCACGGTGCTGGAGGACATCCACCCCCGGGATTCCTGGCGGGCCAGCAAGGCCTTCCGCTCCCACATCGCCGTGGAGAGCGCCAAGCGCTGCCTCATCGAGTCCGTGAAGCTGGCAGGAGGTGAGCTGTAATGGCAAAGAATCAGTATCAGCTGGTCACGTTCTTCCTCAACGGCAAGGAAGTGGAGAAAATGGTGGACGTCCGGGCATCTCTGACGGATATGCTCCGCAACGACTTCTCCATGACCTCCGTGAAGAAGGGCTGCGAGGTGGGCGAATGCGGCGCCTGCAACGTGCTCATCGACGGCGAGTGCTACAACTCCTGCCTGTACCTGGCCGTGTGGGCCGAGGGCAAGCACATCACCACCCTGGAGGGCCTCATGGGCCCCAACGGCGAGCTGTCCGACATTCAGCAGGCCTTTATGGAGGAAACCGCCATCCAGTGCGGCTTCTGCATCCCGGGCTTTATCATGACGGCGGTGGAGATCCTGGACCGGGGCGTGTACTATACCGACGACCAGCTGCGCAAGCTGCTGTCCGGCCATCTGTGCCGCTGCACCGGATATGAGAACATCTTCAAGGCCGTGAAAAAGACCATGCTGCGCCGCCTGGGCCGCCTGGACGACCCGTATCTGAATACCTGACCCCTCAAAATCCCCTTATGCCCCCGCATAAGGGGATTTTTTTGAAATTTTCTGTCAGATTCCGCTGCACCGCGCGTCTAATAAACAGAAAGGAGGGAGGACATGGCCCAGGATATGGAGCAGCTGTACCGCCGCCACTATCAGACGGTGTACCGCTACGCTCTGCGGCTCACCGGCAGCGAACACGCCGCCGAGGAGCTGGCGGCGGAGACCTTTTACCGGGCCATGGTGGCCCTGCCGGATTTCCGGGGCGAGTGCGCCGCCTCCACCTGGCTGTGCCAGATCGCCCGGAACACCTGGACCTCCCTGCGGCGGAAGGAGGGCCGGTGCCAGCCCCTGGACGACACCGCCGCCCTGCCGGACAGCCGGGACTTTGCCGCCGCCTTTGAGGACAAGGACCTGGCCCTGCGCATCCACCGGCTGCTGCACCGGCTGCCGGAGCCGTACCGGGAGGTATTTCTGCTGCGGGTGCTGGGGGAGCTGTCCTTCCGCGACATCGGCAGCCTGTTTGAAAAGGGTGAAAATTGGGCCTGCGTCACCTATCACCGGGCCCGGAAGAAAATCATGGAGCAAATGGAGGGAACGCCATGAAAACCATCGACTGTGCCTTGGCCCAGGATCTGATGCCCCTGTACACCGAGGGGATGCTGAGCCCGGAATCCCGGGAGGCTCTGGAGGAGCACCTGGCCGGGTGCGAAGCCTGCCGCCGGACGGCGGACGAAATGTGCCACCCCCTGCTGGAGCCGCAGTTTCAGGAGGAGGCCCGGCTGCTGCGCCGTCTGCGGCGGCGGCGGAAAGCCCTGTGGGCGGCGGTGATCGTCCTGGCGGCGCTGCTGGTGCTATCCGGCATTCTGCGGTACGCCGAAGCCCGGTACACCGCCCAGGCCCTGACGCCCCACCTGACCAGGCTGAGCATTCCCAGCCAGGCCGTCCAGGAGAGCTATACGGTTGAGGACGGCAGCGTAGTCATCCAGAAGGTCCCCAACCAGAAATATCTTTACTACTTTCTCCTGCGTTCCAGCAGCAAGGACATCCCCCTGAAGCTGACGGAGGGAAAGGTCTACGGGTTCTATGACGGGCAGCTTTATCAGCTGAACGCCCAATTCTACATCCACGACACCTCCAAGGGCGTCCTGCCCCTGGGGTATGAGTCCGGCGTGGAGTTCAGCGATCAGGTGGTAAACGGCTGGCTGAACCCGCTGCCCGCCCAGGGGCAGCAGCTGGAGCTGGTGATGGTGCTGGACGAGTACCCGGACTATCTGGATCAGCCCGATCAATTCCTGCTGGAGCTGACGTATCAGCCCGCGGGCTTCGCGGCGTCGCTGCTGCCAGACGGCGACACCGCCCCACGGACGGTGCGGCTGTGGAGCGAATGAAATAGACAAAGCCCCGGGCGGCCATATCTGCCTTCCGCCGTCCGGGGCTCTGTCATGCCCAAAATGGCATTTTCCCGCCCTGCCGTATTGACAATCCCGGCGGATTTTGCTATACTGAACAGAAATTCATCTGGTTATCTAAATTTTTTTGAGATTCGTTATTCTATTTTGAAAATATCGCTATGGGAGGACGCCATGATCTTCTATACCGCCGACCTCCACTTTCACTATGAGCCCTTCCTGCCCTCCCGTCCCTTCGGCTCCGTGGAGGAAATGGACCGGGTGCTGATCGCCCGGTGGAACGCCGCCGTGTCGGAGGATGACACCGTGTATGTGGTGGGGGACGTGGGCTATAACCGGGGCCTGGTGCCGGGGGACGCGCTGGCGCGGCTCTGGGGCCATAAGCACCTGATCCGCGGCAACCACGACACCGGCTTTGAAAACGCCGGGGAGCTGTACCGCTATTTCGAGACCGTCACCGACTTCAACGAGATCGACGACGGAGATGTCCACATTATCCTCTGCCACTATCCCATTCTCTACCGCAGGCGGGGCTATATGATCCACGGTCACCTGCACCAGGCCCGGGGCCCGGAGTACGGCATGCTGCGCCAGATGCCCCGGGTGCTCAACGCCGGGGTGGACGTGAATTTCTACCGCCCCGTGACCCTTCCCCAGCTCATCGAAAACAACCGCGCCTTCTACAGCGGGGAGAATGATGCCCTGATCCCCCCTCCCCCGCCGCCCCAGCGGCGGGTCGGTGACGGCTGGCTGCCGGGCCGGCCGGATTTCCGCCCCCTTCCGTCCCGGCCTGATTCTGATAAGGAGTGACCTATGAAACAGCGTATTCTCGCCCTGTTCCTGGCCCTGTGCCTGTGTCTGCCCCTGGCGGCCTGCGGCAAAAAGCAGGGCTACGACCCCCTGGAGGGGGTGAAGACCCGTGTCGTCACCGACTCCGCCGGCCGCCAGGTGGAGATCCCCGCCGATATCCGGCGGGTGGCCCCCAGCGGCTCCACGGCCCAGATGATCCTCATGCCCATTGCCTATGATCTGCTGGCGGGTCTGGCCAGCAGCCCCAGCACGGCCCAGATGCCGTATTTTCCGGAGGAGGTCCGCTATCTGCCCACCTTCGGCCAGTTTTACGGCAGCAAGGCCAACCTGAATATGGAGTCCCTCATCGACGCCCGGCCCCAGATCATCATCGACCTGGGTGACAAAAAGGACAGCATCGCCGACGATATGGACCGCATACAGAAGCAGACCGGCATTCCCACGGTGTTTATCGAGGCAAACCTGGACGATATGGCCGCCGCCTACCGGACCCTGGGGGATATCCTGAACCGGTCCGACATGGCGGAGCCCCTGGCCCGATTCATTGAAAAAACCGTCTCCATGGCCCGGGAGAATTCCGCAAAAATCCCCGAGAATCAGCGGCTCTCCGTGCTGTTCGGCACCGGGTCCACGGGCCTTGCCTGCAACGCCGCCGGGTCGGTCCAGGCGGACGTCATCGACCTGGTGGGGGCCGTCAACGCCATTATCCCCCAGGAGGTCAGCAACCGGGGCGGCGGCACCACCGTCAGTCTGGAGGAGGTATACGCCGTGGAGCCGGACGTGATCCTCCTGTCCACCGGCGGCCCCTACGACGCCCTGGCCCAGGGGGAGTGGGCAGGCCTCACCGCCGTTCAGAACGGGCGGTATTACGAGATCCCCGGCCTGCCCTACGACTGGATGAGCTCTCCCCCCTCCGTGAACCGGGTGCTGGGCATCTGGTGGCTGGGGAATCTGCTGTATCCGGAGCTGTACGACTATGACATGGTGCAGGTGGCCCGGGAATACTATGGGCTGTTCTGGCACTATGACCTGACGGAGGAGGAGGCGCGGCAGATGCTCAGCCGCTCCACCCTGAAATGAGGAACGCTATGAGGAAAATCTGCCGCGCCCCGGTTCTGTGCGTGCTGCTGCTGACGGCCGCCGGCGCCGCCGCCCAGACCGTGTACTACAGAAAAGAGAGGAACCCATAAATGAGCACCGTATTTCACAATATCCTCCGGGCGGCGGATAAGCGCTATGCCCGGCGGTTCGCGGTGCTGGGGGCTGTTTTCCTGGCGGTGCTGCTGGGATCGCTGCTGGTAGGGCGGTACGCCCTGTCGCCGGGGCAGCTGGTCCAAATGCTGTGGACCCGGATCACCGGCGGGGCGGCGGACTGGCCTATCAGCGATGACAAGGTGGTCTTTGCCGTGCGGCTGCCCCGGGTGGCGGCGGCAGCCCTGGTGGGGGCGGCCCTGGCGGTGTCCGGCGCGGCGTATCAGGGCATGTTCCGCAATCCCATGGTGTCGCCGGACATTCTGGGGGCCTCCACCGGGGCGGGCTTCGGCGCGGCAGTGGCCATTCTGCTGGGGGCGGGATACTTCGGCATCTCCGCCGCTGCGTTCTGCTGCGGACTGCTGGCGGTGGCGGCGGCCTGGCTGGTCAGCCGCCTGTCCAAAGCCCACCAGGCGGTGGCCCTGATCCTGGCGGGCATGATGATCTCGTCCCTGTTTTCGGCGGGAACGTCGTTTGTGAAGCTGGTGGCGGATACCCAGCAGCAGCTGCCCGCCATCACCTATTGGCTCATGGGATCCCTGTCCTCCATCAAGGACAAGGACGTGGTATTTCTGGCCATTCCCGTGGCCCTGGGGATGATCCCCCTGTTTTTCCTGCGGTGGCGGATGAACCTGCTGACCGTGGGCGAGGAGGAGGCCCAGTCCATGGGCGTGAACACCCGGCGGCTGCGGGGCGCGGTGATCGTGTGCGCCACGCTGCTGACTTCCGCCAGCGTGGCGGTGTCGGGCATGATCGGCTGGGTGGGCCTGGTGATCCCCCACTTCTGCCGGATGCTGTTCGGGTACGACTACCGGCGGCTGATCCCCGCCGGGGCCCTGTTCGGAGCAGCATTTCTGCTGGCAGTGGACGACATTGCCCGGCTGGTGACCACCGGAGAACTGCCGCTGGGCATTCTCACGGCCTTTGTGGGCGCGCCGCTGTTTCTGTATCTCATTGCGACGGGAGGTGGACGCCGTGTCCATTGACGTAAGAGAGCTGTCCTTCGCCTACGGGCGGCGGCAGGTGCTGCGGAACGTGACCTTCCGGGCGGAGCCGGGGCAGCTGGTGGCAGTGCTGGGCCCCAACGGAGCAGGCAAGAGCACCCTGTTCCGGTGCATTCTGGGCTTTCTGCCCAGATACCGGGGAGAAATTGCCCTGTGCGGCCACGCTCTGCGATCCCTGGACCGCAGAGCTCTGGCCCGTCTGGCGGCGTATATCCCCCAGACCAGCGCGCCGGTATACAACTACACCGTCCGGGACACGGTGCTGATGGGGGCGGACCCCTTTCACGCGCCGGGACGGCGGCAGCAGGAGACGGCGGACCGGGCCCTGGAGCAGCTGGGCATTCAGGACCTTTGGGATCGGGGCGTCAACGAGATCTCCGGCGGCGAGCGGCAGCTGGCCCTGATTGCCCGGGCCATGGCCCAGCAAGCCAGGATCCTTCTGATGGACGAGCCCACCGCCAGCCTGGACTATGGCAACCAGTTCCGGCTGCTGCGGCAGGTGCGGGCTCTGGCGGACAGCGGGTACACGGTGCTGCTGTCCACCCACAATCCGGAGCACGCCTTCCGGTTTGCCACCCACGCCCTGGTTTTGCAGGGCGGCGGCGTCCGGGCCTGGGGCCCGGTGAAGGAGACCCTGACGGAGGAGCTGCTGCGGGATATGTACCGCATTCCCCTGACGGTGGCGGATATTCCTCTGGCCGGAGGGCCGGCGAAGGGGTGCGTATACGGGGAATAAAACGTATAGAACCCTGAAGGGGTTGACAAACGGAAACCACACGCTATAATAGGGTACACAGGTGTCATGACACCTGTGTACCCTATTACTTTACATATGCGAGGTCAATGCTATGGAAGCGGTTCGCAAATTCCTGGCCCGGAAGAACATCGTGTTCTCGGCCAGGCGCTACTTTATCGACGCCATGGGCGCCATGGCCCAGGGGCTGTTCTGCACCCTGCTGGTGGGGACCATCCTCAACACCATCGGTCAGCAGCTTCATATCGGGTTTCTGACGGAGGTGATCGTCACCCTGGGCAAGGGAGAGGGCGCCGTGACGTATACCATCGGCGGCCTGTGCTCCGCTATGGTGGGTCCGGGCATGGCGGTGGCCATCGGACGGGCGCTGGAGGCGCCGCCCCTGGTGCTGTATTCCCTGATTCCCGTGGGCTTTGCCACCAACTATATGGGCGGGGCCGGAGGGCCTCTGGCGGTGCTGTTCGTGGCGATTCTGGCAGCCGAGATCGGCAAGGCCGTCAGCAAGGAGACGAAGATCGACATTCTGGTGACACCTATCGTCACCGCTCTGGCGGGCATCGGCATTGCCGCCCTGATCGCCGCACCCATTGGTACGGCGGCCAGCGCCGTGGGCCGGTTCATCATGTGGGCCACGGAGCTGCAGCCCTTCTTCATGGGCATCATCGTATCTGTGGTCATCGGCGTGGCGCTGACGCTGCCCATCTCCTCCGCCGCCATCTGCGCGGCCCTGGGGCTGACGGGGCTGGCCGGCGGCGCTGCCGTGGCAGGCTGCTGCGCCCAGATGATCGGCTTTGCCGTGATGAGCTTCCGGGAAAACCGGTGGGGCGGTCTGGCGGCACAGGGCCTGGGTACCAGTATGCTGCAGATGGGCAACATCGTCCGCAACCCCCGGGTGTGGATCCCGCCCACGCTGGCCTCCGCCATTACGGGGCCTATTGCCACCTGCCTGTTCCGCCTGGAGATGAACGGCGCGGCAGTATCCAGCGGCATGGGCACCTGCGGCCTGGTGGGCCAGATCGGCGTATACACCGGCTGGGTCAGCGATGTGGCCGCCGGGGTCAAGGCCGGCATCACCGGCATGGATTGGCTGGGGCTGGTGCTGATCTCCTTCGTGCTGCCGGCGGTGCTCACATGGCTGCTGGCCCTTCCCCTGCGGAAATGGAAATGGATCAAGGAGGGCGACCTGGCCCTGGATCTGTAAAGCCTGCAAGCGGCGTCTCTCCCGGGAGAGGCGCCGCTTTTTTCTTCTATGGGAAACGCCGCTTGCAAACCGGGACGTCCCGGGGTAAAATGAGACAAGAAAGGGGTGAGGCGTATGCAGCCGGGGATCATGGAGCTGGATCTTCACGGAAAAAACACCTACCAGGCCCGGGTGGCCATCGACGCGGCCCTGCGCCGCTGCGGCGGCGGGGTATACCGCCTGCGGCTGATTCACGGATACCACAGCGGCACGGCCCTGCGGGACCTGTGCCGGGAATACGCCGGACACCCCCGGGTGCTGCGGCTGGTGACCGGCAGCGGCTCCACGGAGCTGGTGCTGCGGGAATTTTAGGGGAGAAAGCAGGATGAAAGCGGATGTGTGCCGCCTGCGAAAAAGTAACATTTGCCTTTTGAGGGAATGTATGCTATGCTGGGGAGGCGTTGGGCCGGAAACCCGGCGCCATTACGGGAAAAGAGGGAAAGCATCATGAAAACTTATCAGGAAATGACCCTTGCGGAGCGGCAGGCGGAATACGCCGCCCTGTGCAGGACCCACCAGGAGCAGAAGGCCCTGGGGCTGGAGCTGAACATGGCCCGGGGCAAGCCCGGCCGGGAGCAGCTGGATATGGTCATGGAGATGTACAACATCCCCCTGACTGCCGACGACTTCATCACCGACGGCATTGATGCGCGAAATTATGGCTATGTGGCGGGTATTCCCATTGCCCGGAAGCTGTTTGCAGACCTTCTGGGCTGCAAGCCCGGCCAGGTCATCGCCGGAGGAAACTCCTCCCTGGAGTTGATGTTCGACGCCGTGTCCAAGGCGTATACCCACGGCCTGCTGCACAGCGAGAAGCCCTGGGGCAAGCTGGACCGGGTGAAGTGGCTGTGCCCGGTGCCGGGATACGACCGGCATTTTAAGGTGACGGAGTCCTTCGGCATGGAGCTGATCCCCGTGACCATGACGGAGAACGGGCCGGATATGGACCAGGTGGAGCGGCTGATCCGGGACCCGGAGGTCCGGGGTATGTGGAACGTGCCCAAATACTCCAACCCCACGGGCATCATCTATTCCGACGAAACCATTCGCCGGCTGGCCGCCATGAAGCCCGCCGCGCCGGACTTTATGCTCATGTGGGACAATGCCTACTGCGTCCACGAGCTGGAGGGGGATTTCGTGCCCTTCCCGGACATTCTGTCCCTGTGCGCGGAGTACGGCAACGCCGACATGGTGTATGAGTTTGCCTCCACCAGCAAGATCACCTTCCCCGGGGCGGGCATCGCCTGCGGCGCGGTCAGCGAGGCCAACGTGGAATACTTCAAGAATCTGCTGAACATCCAGATCATCAGCTACGATAAGATGAACCAGCTGCGCCATGTGCGGTATCTGAAGGATAAGGAGACCACCCTGGCGCTGATGCGGCGTCACGCGGCCATTCTGGGGCCCAAGTTCCGCACGGTGGAGGACGAGCTGGACCGCCATCTGTCCCCCTGCGGCATCGCCCGGTGGAGCCATCCCAAGGGCGGCTATTTCGTCAGTCTGGACGCCATGCCCGGAACCGCCAAGCGGGCGCTGGAGCTGTGCCGGGACGCCGGCGTCACCATGACCGCCGCCGGGGCCACCTTCCCCTATGGCGTGGACCCCCAGGACAGCAACATCCGCATTGCCCCGTCCCTGCCGCCCATCCACGAGCTGGAGCAGGCCATCGCCATTCTGTGCGACTGCCTGCGTATGGCGGCCCTGGAAAAGCTGGGCGTATAAGACAATCAGCTCAGCGCCGCACCCGGAAGGATGCGGCGCTGAGCTTGTCAAGAATCCATTTTGTCAGGCCGCTGCCGGCAAATTCGGCTGCCGGGGGCGGCTGCTACTCCGCCAGGAAGCCCAGCTGCCGCAGGCGGTCCGTCAGCTGACGGTAGGCCTGCTCATCGGGGCAGGACAGGGTATGCAGATGGATGCCCTCCGTCAGCTGGGACAGGGGCGCGGCCCCCTTCATGCGGTTCATGAACTGCTCCACATCCAGGCGGCTGTGCAGGTGCAGCGGCGCAGACAGCTGGCCGTATACCGGGTGGTCCACAATGACGTCGATGACCGTGCAGCCGCAGTCCACCATGGCGTTGAGCTCGTCCCGGGTACCCGCGCCGTCGTGGCGGCAGGCCACCTGGCGCACCGTGCCGTCTCCGGGGGCGGGGATCACATAGCCCCGGGCGGTGGCGGTGATGGCCTGGCCTCCGGCCCGCAGCAGGGCCACGTCCCCCACAATGATCTGGCGGCTGACGCCCAGCTCTCGGGCCAGGACAGTGGCGCTGATGGGCTGCTGTGCTTCATGGAGCCGGGCGCTGATCCGGCTCCGTCGTTGTTCGGCGGTCATTTGAGAGAGCTCCCTTCCTGTTTTTCCCCTATCATACACCATGACGGCGCCGGATGGCAAGTGTTTTTGCCAAAGTAATCCCCGGTCCCATCTGCCCCCTTGACAGAAGCGCCGCCGGATGGTACACTATCCGTATATAAAGAATACAATGCGCAAGTGCCTGTGCCGCCGGTTGGGCGGTGCGGGAGAATAGTGAATCAGGTGTGAATCCTGAACGGTACCGCCGCTGTATACGGGGAGGCCGCGCACATGGGACGAAAGTCCGTCACTGGGAAACCGGGAAGACCGTGCGCCGCTGCTGATCCGCCAGTCAGAAGACCTGCTTGCCGCCATGCTGTCCCCGCTGCGCGCCCTACGGCGGAGGATGGGTCCGATCGCGGGAAACCGGCCGCGCCAATGGAGCATTGGCGCGGTTTTTTTGCAAGCCTGAGCGCGGCACAGCCGCAGCTTTCCACGGGGCGGGCAGGGGCAGCCACTCCCGCCCGCCCCCTACCTCATTTTCTGTCAGGAGGACGAACAAATGCTCATCAACTGGTTCCGGGACCAGGATCACCTGGTCTATATCAACGGCGAGACCCAGCTGGCCCAGCTGGAGAAAGCCCTGCGCTTTCCCGGCCTTCAGGAGGCGGCAGAGGCCCTGCGGGACAACCCCAACCCCGAGGGCTACACCATCAAGGGGCCCAAGCGCACCTGCGGCCGCCTGTTCGTGCCGGATCTGACCTTCGGCAAGCACATTGAAATGGGCGAGAACGTGTTTTTCTACATGGGCGAGATGGCGGAGTGCTATGTCATCTATTGGCCCGGCAAGCCTGTAACGGAGGTGCACCATGGAGAAGTGTGAGGCCCTGTCCACCAAGCCCGAGGAGTGCCGCTACTCCTTCTTCCAGCACACGGCCTGCGAGTTCTTTCCCTGCCACGAGACGGCCCATCCGGAGGATTTCAACTGCCTGTTCTGCTACTGTCCTCTGTATGCCCTGGGCGACCGGTGCGGCGGCAACTTCCGCTATGTCGGCGACGGCATCAAGGATTGCAGCGCCTGTCTCCTGCCCCACGGGCGGAAAAGCTACAGCTATGTCACCGGGAAGTTCGGCCAGATCGCGGAGCTGGCAAAAAAGAACCGCCATACGGAAGAATAAACAGCTGAAATCCCCCCTGCCCTTTGGCAGAGCGTTCGTAAAACAGTCAATGGAGCGTATCGATACAGATACGCTCCATTTCTCATGCCGACATACTATGCAGCAGGGCGCAGCCCCTTGGCTCTCCCTTTGGGAGAGCTGTCACCGCAGGTGACTGAGAGGGTCTTGCCGTTTGCCCTCTCCGTCCTCGCTGCGCTCGGCCACCTCTCCCAAAGGGAGAGCCAAGGGAAACTGTCTTATGACCCCCTGCCGGTTGGCAGGGGGGATTTTGTGTCTCAATAGAAAAGATCGTCCAGCTCCATGGTGGCATAGGCGTTCAGGTCCAGCCCCGCCCGGCGGCCCGCCAGATACTCGTAGTACCCCTGGGCGCCGATCATGGCCCCGTTGTCGCCGCAGAGGCTCAGAGGCGGCAGGCACAGGCGATATCCGGCCCTGTCGCAGGCCCGCTGCAGATCGGAGCGGATGATGGTGTTGGCGGCCACGCCGCCGGCGGCTGCGATGCAGGTGCGGCCCCGGAGACGGGCGGCCTCCATGGCCCGGGGCACCAGCTCGTCGGACACCGCCTGGTTGAAGTCATGGGCCAGGGCAGCGGCGTCCAGGGGCTCCCCCTTCTGTTCGGCGTTGTGGGCCAGATTTACCACAGCGGTTTTCAGCCCCGAAAAGCTCATGTCCAGAGGTGCGCCCTCCACATGGGCCCGGGGCAGGACGTATTTCCCGCCGGGGGACTGGGCGGCCAGCCGGTCCATGGGCTTTCCGCCGGGGTACGGCAGGCCCAGCACCCGGGCGGCCTTGTCGAAGCACTCCCCCGCCGCGTCGTCCCGGGTGGCACCCAGGACCTCCATATCCGTGTAGCCCTTCACGTCCACGATCAGGGTGTTGCCGCCGGACATGGCCAGCGCCAGAAACGGCGGCTCCAGCTCCGGAAACGCCAGGTAATTGGCGGCGATATGGCCCCGGACGTGGTGCACCGGGATCAGGGGAACCCCCAGAGCGTAGGCGGCGGACTTGGCGAAGCTGACCCCCACCAGCACCGCGCCGATGAGGCCCGGGGCATACGTCACCGCCACGGCGTCGATGTCCTTCCGGGTCAGGCCCGCATCCCGCAGAGCCTGATCCGTCAGACCGGCAATGGCCTCCACATGCTTGCGGGAGGCGATCTCCGGCACCACGCCGCCGTACAGGGCGTGCATGTCCGCCTGGGACAGGATGGCGTCCGACAGCACCGTCCGCCCGTCCCGCACCACCGCCGCGGCAGTCTCGTCGCAGGAGGATTCAAAGGCCAGAATATTCATTTGCTCTCCTCCCCAAAGGTCCGGGTCAGGATCAGGGCGTCCTCCCGGGGCAAATCATAGTAGTTCCGGCGGCGTCCGGCCTCCCGGAAGCCGAACCGGGTATACAGGGCAATGGCGGCGGCGTTGCTGGGCCGGACCTCCAGGGTCAGGAAGGCCAGGTGGTTGGCCCGGGCAAAGCGCAGGAACACGTCCAGCAGCTTCCCGGCCACGCCCCGGCGGCGATACGGGGGAAACACCGCCACGTTGGTGATATACCCCTCGTCGGCGGCCACCAGCAGCCCGGCATAGCCCACTGCCTCCCCTGTGGCGGCGTCCTCCGCCACCAGAAAGGCCGCGCACTCATTGTCCAGCTCCTCGGCCAGCATTTTCCGGGACCAGGGCCGGGAGAAGCAGGTGCGCTCCAGCTGCTCCAGAGCGTCCAGATGATCCGCCGTCATGGGTACAATGTTGATGTTGTTCATAATTTCCTCGGTTTTACGCGATGTTATTCCACGGTGACGCTTTTGGCCAGGTTCCGGGGCTTGTCGATGTCGCAGCCCCGCTCCAGGGCGATGTAGTACGCCAGCAGCTGCAGGGGTGCCACACCCAGCTGGGGCAGCAGCATAGGCTCCACCTCCGGCACCGTCAGCACCCGGTCTGTCCGGGCCAGCATAGCCTCCCGGTGGGTCTCGGTGGTCAGGGCCAGGACGCGGGCGCCCCGGGCCTGTACCTCCACCACATTGCTCATGGCCTTGTCAAACAGAGGCCCGTAGGTGCTCAGGGCGATAACCGGCGTTCCCTCCTCGATCAGGGAGATGGTGCCGTGCTTCAGCTCACCGGAGGCATACGCCTCGGAGTGGATATAGCTGATCTCCTTGAGCTTCAGGCTTCCCTCCAGGCTCAGGGCATAGTCCAGGTTCCGGCCGATGAAGAACACGTCGTCCCGTCCGGCGAAATCCTTGGCCATCTCCCGGATCCGGTCCGCCTGGGCCAGCACCTGCTCCAGCTTTTCCGGAAGATCCAGGATATCCCGGATCATGGCGGTGTATGTCTCGTAGTCTACGGTGCCCATGACCTCGCCGAAGTACAGACCCAGCAGGTTCAGCACCGCCATCTGGGTGCTGTAGGCCTTGGTGGTGGCCACGGCGATCTCCGGCCCGGCCCAGGTATACAGCACGTCGTCGGACTCCCGGGCAATGGAGGAGCCCACCACGTTGACGATGGACAGAATGCGGGCGCCCCGCTTTTTGGCCTCCCGCAGGGCGGCCATGGTATCCAGCGTCTCGCCGGACTGGCTGATGACGATGACCAGGTCCCGTTCCCCTACGATGGGGTCGCAATAGCGGAACTCGGAGGCCAGGCACACCTCCACGCTGCGGCGCAGCATCCGCTCCAGGTTATACTTGCCCACCATGCCCACATGGTACGACGAGCCGCAGGCCACGATGTAGATGCGGCCGATGGCCCGGATCTGCTCCGGGGTCATGGTCAGGTCCTGAAGCACCACGCGGCCTCCCTGGATCCGGGCGGCGGTGGCCTTGCGGATGGCGGCGGGCTGCTCCATGATCTCCTTGAGCATGAAGTGGGCGTAGCCGCCCTTTTCCGCGGCGTCCACCTCCCAGTCCACATGGTGGTGCTTCTTCTCCACCGGGCGCAGCTGGCGGTCGTATACCCGGATGCCGCTGCGGGACAGGATGGCCAGCTCCCCGTCGTCCATATAGGCGATGTCCCGGGTGTGGCGGATCAGGGCCGTCACGTCGGAGGCGATGAAGTTCTCGCCGTCGCCGAAGCCCAGCAGCAGGGGCGCGTCCTTCCGGGCGGCCACCAGCCGGTCGGGATAGTCGGCGCAGATGATGCCCAGGGCATAGGCCCCGTCCACCGCGTGGAGCAGCCGGTTCATGGCCTCAAAGAAGTCGCCGCAGTCGCTGTAGTAATAATCCAGCAGCTGGGCCACCACCTCGGTGTCCGTCTCGGAGCGGAAGGTGTAGCCCTTTTGCAGCAGCTCCTCCTTCAGCGCGATGAAATTCTCGATGATGCCGTTGTGGACCACGGCGAACTTGCCGCTCTGGCTCAGATGGGGGTGGGCGTTGACGTCGCTGGGCTCGCCGTGGGTGGCCCAGCGGGTGTGCCCGATGCCCAGGGTGCCCGGCAGGTCCGCGCCGTCATGGCTCATCTCCCGCAGCACCTGGACCCGGCCCTTTTTCTTGCAGACCCGCAGCACGCCGTCGCCGCACACGGCCATACCGGTGGAGTCATAGCCCCGGTATTCCATGCGCTCCAGGCCCTCCAGCAAAATAGGGGCGGCCTCCTGGCGGCCTACGTATCCGATAATTCCACACATAAAAAAATTCCTCCTGATCTGTTGAAATGGGGAGGACAAACACGCAGATGATTTGCCTCATTCTCCGGTCGCAGCATCTCTGTTTTGCGGTCGCCCGCATATTTGCCCGCTGCGTGCGCGCCCGGACAGCGCGGGAGAGCTCCCGCCGAAGGCTCGATACTCTCTCCTCCTCGTTATCCTGCCGGGAAGCGGCAGGCACATGGCGCTTTGTATGGGTTTTTCCCGGGGGCCTCCTTTCGCGGTTCTGCGTTCTGTATATCAAACGGCCTCAAGGCCGGATGAAGCGGTATAACTCAGCTTGTCAAAAAAGGCTTTTTTGACAAGCTGAGTGCAGTTTTTCAGAACTTAAAAAGTCCTGAAAAACTTGTGATTGCAAACGAAAGACACCCCTGATGGGTTTCTTTCGTAACTATCTTCCTTTTCGATGGCGAAAAATTTCTGAGTTTTCGACAGCCTCGGTATAACTTTCTCTCATCGGCGCATACTGGCCATAGAAGGGGGAATGCCTGTGGCCACTGCTTTTTTCCGCACCATCATTCTGTATCTGCTGCTGATCGTGGGCCTGCGTCTGACGGGAAAGCGCCAGATCGGCGAGCTGGAACCCATCGAGCTGGTGCTGACCATGCTGCTGTCGGACCTGGCGTCGGTGCCCATGCAGGATTTCGATTCGCCGCTGATCAACGGGGTGGTTCCCATCCTGACGCTGCTGGCCCTGACCACGCTGCTGAGCTATATCAGCTTCCGCAGCGGGCGGTTCCGGTCCCTGATCTGCGGGGAGCCGGCCATTGTGGTGCGCTGCGGCAGGCTCCAGCAGCGGGCCATGCGCCATAACCGCATGACGGTGGACGAGCTGATGGAGGAGCTGCGGGGCCAGGGGGTCACCAACCTGAAGGACGTGAAATACGCCGTGCTGGAAACCAGCGGCCAGGTATCGGTGCTGCTGCGGTCCGACGCCCAGCCGGTGACGCCCGCGCAGCTGTCCATGAACGCGGCGGACGATCCGTTCCTGCCGGTGCTGCTGATCAACGACGGGCGGCTGCTGCGGGACAACATGAAGAAAATGGACGTGGACGACGCGTGGCTGCGCCGGCAGCTGAAGCGGGAGCACCTGAAGGACCCGTCTCAGGTGTTTCTCCTGTCCCTGGACCAGGGGGGCAACGTGATCTGCCAGGCCAAGGAGGACGTATGAAGCGGTTTCTGATCGTTCCCTCGCTGGTGCTGGCGGCTCTGCTGGCCCTGTGCATTCTCAACGCGGCGGCTCTGAACCGCCGGACCGGCCGGTGGATGGACCAGGCGGACCGGATCGCCCAGCTGGCGGCCCAGCAGCGCTGGGACATGGCCCGGGAGGCCATGGACGCCCTGGCGGACAGCTGGGACGGGGCCCAGGATTATCTCCATGTGGTCATCCACCACGAAACCCTGGACGCGGCCCAGGTGACCCTGTCCCGGTGCCGGACCCTGTGCCGGCTGGAGCAGGGGGATGACCTGCTGCCGGAGCTGACGCAGCTGCGCCAGCAGCTGGAGCTGCTGGACGAGCTGGAGCGCCTGAGCCTGCGGAATATTCTGTAGCCCTTACTTCTCACTCAGGAGCTTGTTCAGCTCGCTCATGAAGGTGTTGATATCCTTGAACTGGCGATACACCGAGGCAAAGCGGACGTAGGCCACCTCGTCGGCCTTCTTCAGCTTCTCCATGACCTTCTCGCCGATGGTCCCGGTGCTGATCTCCCGCTCCAGGGAGTTTTGCAGTTCCTGCTCGATCTCGGTGACCATGCGCTCCATTTCCGCCACGGATACCGGGCGCTTTTCGCAGGAGCGCTGGATGCCCCGCAGCACCTTGCTGCGGTCGAAGCTCTGGCGGCTGCCGTCCTTCTTGATGACCACCATCGGCAGATACTCAATGGTCTCATAGGTGGTAAAGCGCTTCTCGCAGGACAGGCACTCGCGCCGCCGGCGGATGCTGGCTCCCTCGTCCGCAGGACGGGAATCCACCACCTTGCTCTCGCGGTAGCCGCAATAGGGACATCTCATGGGTCTCTCCTCCTTTGTGGTGATACTCCATGGTATTATACCACATATCGCCGGATTATGGTAGACCCAAATTTCACTTTTCTTCCGGGGGCACCGGGTCCCGGCCCAGAAAGCGGTATTCCGCCCAGCGGCGGCCGTCCATGGTCCGGATCCGGGCCAGGCAAAACAGCTCCGTCAGGGGAAAGGGCCGGTCCTCGCCATAGGGCAGGGCCAGCCGCAGCTGCCGCCCCTCCCGGCGGCACATGGCCCCCGGCGGCAGGGGCAGCGGGCAGTCCCCGGGTCCGGCGGGGCGCCAGGCAGGCTCCCGGCTCCCGCAGGGCTCCGCCCCGGCCCACCGGACCCCGCCCAGGGAGGCCGTCAGGCGGCGGGAAAACCGGCGGCGCAGCCGCCCGCCCTCCAGAAGCCCCAGGTCCAGGCGGCCCTCCTCCCCCTGGACCCAGGCCCGCCACAGCCCCGGCTCCGGGTCCGGGCACCGCAGCTCGAACACCGTGTCCTGCCCGGCGGCGGTCACGGTCATGGTTCCGGCGGCCCGGCCCCCGATATACACAGGATACGTCATGCAGCGCGCCTCCTCTCCCGGCAGTGTATGCCCGGGATCGCGCAAAAATGCCCCGCCCTACGGGCGGAATTATTTCGATAGCCTTGGCTCCCCCTTTGGGGGAGCTGTCGGCGCAGCCGACTGAGAGGGGAAATCGCCGAAACTCCTACAGGCCCTCTCAGTCACCTTCGGTGACAGCTCTCCCGGAGGGAGAGCCAAGTAAAAATGGGCTTCGCCCTTTCCGGCGACCCCCAAAAAACTCCCCGGCGGACGCAGGGTCCGCCGGGGAGTTTTCCGGCTCCGGGGAAGGTTATGTACCCTCCGCCGGGCCGCTATACCAATCTGCTGCGGGGCAGGCCGAAGCTCACCGCAATGGCGTCGTCCACCCGCTCCATCACCGCGCCGTCCACCCGGCCCATCCGCTCCCGCAGGCGGCGTTTGTCCAGGGTGCGGATCTGCTCCAGCAGGATCACGGAATCCTTGGGCAGGCCGCAGCACTGGGCCGCCACCTCGATATGGGTGGGCAGCTTGGCCTTGCCCATCTGGGAGGTGATGGCCGCCGCGATGACGGTGGGACTGTGGCGGTTTCCCGTGTCATTCTGGACGATGAGCACCGGGCGCACGCCCCCCTGCTCGCTGCCCACCACCGGGCTCAGGTCGGCATAATAGATCTCGCCGCGCTTGACATTCGTATCCACAAACGTTCACACTCCGCCGGAAGAAGTACCCGAAGCATCGGGTCACTTTCATTCTCCCACGCAGCCGGGGAATTTATACCCGGTTTTCCCGCCCCGTTTCATTCTATGGAGCCGGGGCGGCCAGTGTGCGTCAGAACCGCAGCAGCAGCTCCCGCTCGGTGACCTGCCCGTTTTGCAGATACACCCGGGGCACCCGCTTGCTGACGGCGCAGGTCAGCTCATAGGGGATGGTCCCCGCCTGGGCGGCCATGGTCTCCACCGGGTTCCGGGGCCCGAAGATCTCCACCTCATCCCCCACGTCCACCCCGGGCAGGTCCGTCAGGTCGATCATGGACATATCCATGCAGATGCGGCCCCGCTGGGGCGCGGGACCCTTGTCGGTCATCAGGCTGCACCGGCCGGACAGGCACCGGAAGAACCCGTCGGCATAGCCGTAGGGCACCACGCCCATGCGGGTGCGTCGCTGGGTGGTGAACAGCCGTCCATAGCTGACGGAGGTGCCGGGCTCATAGGTCTTGGTGGTGCTGATGGTGGTTTTCAGGGTCATCACCGGCCGCAGGTCCAGCCCCTTGGCAAACTCCCCATACCCATACAGCAGCAGGCCCGGGCGCACCATGTCCAGGTGCATCTCCGGATAGCAGGCGGTGGCCCCGGTGTTGGCGCAGTGGCGCAGGGGAAAGCGCCTGCCGCGCTTTTCCTCCACCGCCCGGATCACCCGGCAGAACAGGTCAAACTGCCGGCGGGTATAGGCCACGCTGTCCGGGTCCGGCTCATCGGCCACGGCAAAGTGGGTGAAGATGCCCTCGGCCTCCAGCCCCGGCAGGGCGCAGGCCTGGCAGATGCCCTCCACGCCGCCGTCGAAGTGGCTGCCGTCGCAGAGATAGCCCAGCCTGGACATGCCGGTATCCACCTTGATGTGGATCTTCAGCGTGCCGCCCAGGGCCGTGGCCTCATGGCTGTATTCCAGGGCCTTGGCCTTGCAGGTGACGGCCTGGGTAATGTGGTGCTCTATCAGCCGCCCCACCTGCTCCTTGGGGGTGTGGCCCAGGATCAGCACCGGCATGGAGACGCCGTTGGCCCGCAGCTCCATGGCCTCGTCAATGCTGGACACCGCCAGATAATCCGCCCCCAGGTCCTGGAGGGTCCGGGCCACCTGCACGGCCCCGTGTCCGTAGGCGTCGGCCTTTACCACGCCCAGAAAGCGCACGTCCGGCCCGATATGCCGCCGCAGGCGGCGATAGTTGTGGGCCAGTGCGTCCAGGTCGATCTCCGCCCAGGTCCTCCGCAGTGTAGATTCCATGATGATAGCCTCTCTTTATTCTGAAGTAAAGGACAGCAGCCGGGCCGTCAGCACCACGCGGCTGTCCTGGGTAAACTCGGCATACAGCGGCGCGCCGCCGCCGTCCAGCCACACGGTGCACAGCACCTTGCCGCCGGCGGCGGTGGTGTCCAGGGCCAGACGCAGGCAGTCGGCCCCATCCAGGGTCTCCCGGCCCGCCTCCGCCAGATAGCCCTCCGCCACGGCGTGCAGCAGCCACGGCAGGCAGTTGGCCGGAGCCACGTCCCGCAGACTTCCGGCGGACAAAGCCGCCCCGTCGTAGGAAACCGTCAGGTCCTCCCCGCTGACGCTGGCCGTCAGGCCCGCCAGAGCCTCCGGGGCGGTAACGGTGGTCCCGGCGCCGGTGGGGGTCCAGTCACAGGACACGGTGAACGTGCGGTTCTCCGTCTCCAGGTGGCAGGTGATCTCCGCCTCCATATGGGCGGCCTGCATATCCCGGTACCGCTGGCGCAGGGCGTCCGTCTGGGACGCCGTTTTCCTCCCGCAGCCGCACAGGCACACGGCGGCCAGCAGGAGCCACAAAATCATCTTCTTCACGGTGGCACCTTCCTTTCCGGAAGGCTCTCCGCTATCCCAGCGATGTTCTCTATCTATTGCAGCTTGCCGAAAAAGCCTCGCAGAGTTTGCCGCCCGCAGGCGGCAAATAAAGTGCAATCCGTTTTTCGCGGCGGCGTGTACGTCGCAAAAAACACTTCTCAGTCTGCAAGTGTGGAATTTGTTCGCTTTCAGCGAACAAATTATGCGCGCGGCAGGCTGCGAATCTTTTGTTTTAAAAGGGCAAAGCCCTTTTAAAACAGTGTCTGTCACTCCGTTACCTCCCGCAGAGCGGCAGGAATGCGGTCCAGCAGGTCCGACGGGGTCACGCCCCACAGGCCCACGTCCCGGGCGGCCAGGTCCCCGGCCCGTCCGTGGAGCCACACCGCCGCACAGCAGGCGTCCATCGGCGCAAGGCCCAGGCCCAGCAGGCTCACCAGCATCCCCGACAGCACGTCGCCGCTGCCGCCCTTGGCCATGCCGCAGTTGCCGGTGGAGTTCACCATCCGCCGCCCGTCCGGGGCGGCAATGACCGTGCCGGGGCCCTTGAGCACCAGATACACCCCGTGCCGGGCGGCAAAGTCCGCCGCGGCCTGCTCCCTTCCCCGGGACAGGTCGCCGCCCGCCCGGAGAAATTCTCCCTCATGGGGCGTCAGCACCGTGGTGCGGCCCCGGCGCAGGGACAATGCATCCATATGCCCGGAAAGGGCGTTTATGCCGTCGGCGTCCAGCACCAGGGGCCGGTCCAGGTCCAGCAGCCGCCGGACCAGGGCGTCGCATCCGGGGCCGCGCCCCAGGCCGCAGCCCACAAGCACCGCGTCGCAGGCGCCGGCCCGCCGCCGGATGGGCTCCTCCGCCTCCGGGGACAGCCTTCCCTCCCGGGACGGCAGGGGAAACGGCATGACCTCGTCGCACTTGGCCGCCGCCACCGGCCACACCGGCTCCGGAACCCCCAGATACACCAGGCCCGACCCGGTGCGTACCGCCGCCCGGCCTGCAAACACCGCCGCGCCGGAAAAGCCCACGCTGCCGCAGATACACAGCACCTTGCCGAAGGTGCCCTTGTGGCCCATGGGGTCCCGCCGGGGCAGACTCCCCCGGACCCACGAAGCCGTGATCTCCTCCATGCCGTCACCTCCCGGATTTTCCCTTAGTATAGCACGGTTTTGCGGCGATGGCGAGGTTTTTTTCCCGGTCCGCCCGGAATATTTGGTTCCTCCGGCCTTGACAGCGCCCCAGTGAAAAGAGTATAAATAGGTAACTGAACACAAGGAGGTATCCGCCATGCATTCTTCTACTCAACAGTTTGTCCGGGCCATGGACGCCAAGGACATCAAGCACTCCGACCCGGAGGCCGCCGCCGGCGACCGGGAAACCGTCACCGTGATCTACAGCGGTGAGAATATTCCCTCCATCCGCATGCGCTTTTTCTTCGACCAGGACTGCCAGGATGTGGCCATCCGGGTATTTGACCTGGTGAAGGTGCCCGAGGCCAAGCTGGATGTTCTCCTGAAGGCCATCAACGCCGTCAACCGGCGCTTCCGCTTTGCCAAGTTCGTTCTGGACACCGACGACAACAGCGTCCAGGCCGAGCTGGACGCCGTATTCCGCAGCCACGACGTGGGGGAGATCTGCCTGGAGCTGATGGCCCGCTGCGTGGACATCTGCGACAAAGCGTATCCCGATCTGATGAAGGCCCTCTGGGCCTGAGTCGAGCCCCGTCGATTTTGGGGATTGAGTCCGGCGGTTCGATGTGTTATACTGGACTTACTTTTTCAGGAGGCAAGCTGTATGACACTCAATGAACTGAAAGTCGGCCAGTCCGGGGTCATCACCGCCGTGGGCGGGGACGGGCCCCTGCGCTGCCGTCTGTTGGATATGGGACTTATTCCCCGGACCGCCGTCCGGCTGCAAAAGGTAGCCCCCATGGGGGACCCCATCGAGATCCGCGTCCGTGGGTACGAGCTGACCCTGCGGGTGGAGGATGCCATGAATATCCAGGTAAAGGGGGAGACGGTATGATCTTTGCCTTAGTCGGCAACCAGAATTGCGGCAAGACCACGCTTTTCAACGCCCTCACCGGCTCCAACCAGCATGTGGGCAATTTCCCCGGCGTCACCGTGGACCAAAAGACCGGCGAGATCCGGGGAGAAAAGGGCTGCTCCGTGGTGGATCTGCCGGGGATTTATTCCCTGCGGCCCTATACCCAGGAGGAGATCGTCTCCCGGGACTACATCCTTCAGCAGAAGCCCGACGGCATCATCAACATCGTGGACGCCACCAACATCGAGCGCAACCTCTATCTGACGCTGCAATTGCTGGAGCTGCGGGTGCCTATGGTGCTGGCCCTGAACATGATGGACGAGGTCCGCGCCAACGGCGGCACCGTGGATGTGCAGAAAATGAGCCGCACGCTGGGCATTCCGGTGGTGCCCATTTCCGCCGCCAAGGGCGAGGGCGTGTCGGAGCTGGTGGACCAGGCACTCTCTGTGGCCCGGGGCCATGTGCTGCCTAAGGTCACGGACTTCTGCGCCGACGACTCCGCCGTTCACCGCTGCATCCACGCGGTGGTCCACCTGATCGCCGACCACGCCGACCGCATGGGCGTTCCGGCCCGGTTCTGCGCCGCCAAGCTCATCGAGGGCGGCGACGATCTGGCGGACCGGCTGGCCCTGGACCAGAACGAACGGGAGCTGCTGGAGCACTGCATCGTCCAGATGGAGACGGAAACAGGCCTGGACCGCAACGCCGCCCTGGCGGACATGCGGTACGCCTTCATTGAAAACGTGGTGGACGCCTCGGTGGTCAAGTGCCACGAAAGCCGGGAGCACGCCCGGTCCGTGCGGCTGGACCGTCTGCTGACGGGGCGATTCACGGCGGTGCCGGTATTTTTGGGCATCATGCTGCTGACGTTCTGGCTGACCTTCGACGTCATCGGCCAGCGGCTGTCCGACTGGCTGTCTGTGGGGGTGGACGCCCTGACGGCGGTGGCGGACCGGGCGCTGACGGCCTACGGCATCAACCCGGTGGTACACAGCCTTATCGTGGACGGCATTTTTGCCGGTGTGGGCAGCGTGCTGGTGTTTCTGCCCATCATCGTGACGCTGTTTTTCTTCCTGTCCATTCTGGAGGACACCGGCTACATGGCCCGGGTAGCCTTCGTCATGGACAAGCCCCTGCGCAGGATCGGCCTGTCCGGCCGCAGCATCGTTCCCATGCTCATCGGCTTCGGCTGCTCCGTTCCCGCCATCATGGCCACCCGCACGGTATCCTCGGACCGGGACCGGAAAATGACCATTTTGCTGACGCCGTACATGAGCTGCTCGGCCAAGATCTCCATCTATGGCTTTTTTACGGCGGCGTTCTTTCCCCGCTACCGGGCTCTGGTGATGATCGGCCTGTATGTGCTGGGCATCGCCATCGGCATTGCGGCGGCCCTGATCATGAACAAGACCGCCTTCCGCGGAAAGCCTGTGCCCTTTGTCATGGAGCTGCCCAACTACCGGCTGCCCAGCGCCAGAAGCGTGGCCCTGCTGCTGTGGGAAAAGGCCAAGGATTTCCTCCAGCGGGCGTTCACGGTGATCTTCTGGGCCACCATCGTCATCTGGTTCCTCCAGAGCTTCGACACCCGGCTCAACGTGGTGTCCGACAGCTCCGGCAGTCTGCTGGCCCTGATCGGCCAGGTCATCGCCCCGATCTTCGCACCCATGGGCTTCGGTGACTGGCGCTGCGCCACATCGCTGATCTCCGGCTTCATTGCCAAGGAGTCCGTGGTCAGCACCCTGGGGGTGCTGCTGGGCGGCGGGGCCATCTCCGGCCTGTTCACCACCCGGTCCGCCCTGAGCTTCCTGGTGTTCACCCTGCTGTACACCCCCTGCGTGGCGGCGGTGGCCACCATCCGGCGGGAGCTGGATTCCTCGCTGAAAACGCTGGGTGTGGTGGCCATGCAGTGCGGCGTGGCCTGGCTGGTGTCGCTGGCGGCATACGCTCTGGCGGGCCTGTGGTAAGCGGCGGAACCGCCGGATATAGCGCCGGGACAGGCCGGGATATAGCGGGACGCCCCGGCCAAAACTGGCCGGGGCGTTCTTTGCGTTATTCTTCCGGCAGCCAGGCCAGCGTCCGGCCCAGAGGCGCAGTGAGCCCCAGGGCCCGGTGCATGGCCTCGTCACAGGGTGCGCAGCATACCGTCAGGCTGGCGATGCTCCGCTCCCGGCACAGTGCCTGGGCGGCCTGCACCAGCTGCCGGGCCACGCCCCTGTGGCGGAATACCGGCTCCACATAGAAATCCTCCAGCTGACCAACCGGTCCGCAGGCAAAGGTGGAGAATATCTCCGCCACCGAGCACATGCCCACAGCCCGGCCATCCCGCCTGGCCACCAGGAAGGTGATTCTCCCCTCCCGGACGGCCTGGGTCAGCCGCTCCTGCTGCTCCTCCGTCAGGGGTTCCTCTCCAATGTCCTGGCGATAGCCGTTTTCCAGCTTCCCAAGCTGCCAGTCTGTCGGGTCGGTCAGCCGCTCCACGGTGATGGGCCGGTGCTCCCGGGGCGGCAGCAGCATCAGCGGCACACCCCACTCATCGGCCCCGTTGGCCACAAAGCCCAGTCGGCCCCAGAATCGCTGCCGCGGCGGTGTGGTGCAGTTCAGCTCCGCGTATCCGGCCCCCTGTTCCCGGGCCCAGTTCAGCAGCGTCCGGGCGCAGGCCGTGCCCATTCCGCCGCCCCGGTGCTCCGGCAGCACGCAGAACTCCAGAATGAAGCATTTGCCGTCCTCGCCGGTGAACACCGCCGCCAGGGCAAAGCCCACATCCTGCCCGTTCCGGGAAAACACCAGCCAATGGACCGGATGGACCGGCCGGGTGCGAAGGCTCTCCATGGTCCGGCGGTAGTCGTCTCCCAGAAAATACGGCCGGTCCTCGTCCTCCGGGTCCGGGAAAATATCCCGGCAGAAATAGGCCCGAAGCCGTTCCCAGAACAGGGACCGTTCCTCCTCCGTGACGGCCTCGCGGATGACAATATTTTCTATCATGTACTTTTCCTCCATTATATTGCGCCAAATGACGCGATTTACGGGAGGGTCAGCAGCTGCGGCCCCTCCCCGGCCGCACGATATGATCCATCATGAAGCATTCCTCCTTTTCCATAGTTATTCCCGCAGGATATCGGGCGGACAGAGTCGTCCGCCCCTACAGGTCTAAATGCATGGGCTGGGACTCTGCCCCACCCCTGTGCGCAAAAAACTCCCTCTGCGGTAAACGCAGAGGGAGTTCCTTCCTGTAACTTGCGAGGCCCTTACGGAGTAAAAAAACTTACTCGGTGACGAAGGGCAGCAGAGCGATCTGACGGGCCCGCTTGATGGCCTCGGTCAGCTGACGCTGATGCATGGCGCAGGTGCCGGTGGTCCTGCGGGGCAGGATCTTGGACCGCTCAGAAATGAAGCGGCGCAGCTTGGCGGCATCCTTGTAATCGATATACTCGCACTTGTCAACGCAGAACTGGCAAACCTTCTTGCGCTTGCGGCCGGCGCCCCGGGGGGCTCTATTTTCGCGTTCCATAGCCATGGAAGAATTCCTCCTTTATAGAATTAGGTGTACCTGGGGTACTCAGAACGGCAGGTCGCCGTCCTCCTCGTCGATTTCGGCAAAGTCGGAGCTGCCGCCCACGGGAGCGGAATAGCCGCCGGTGGGTGCGCTGTAAGCAGGGGGAGCGGAGAAATTACCGCCGGTGGGAGCACCGTCCCGCTTGGAATCGCCGAAATAGACGTTGTCGGCAATCACCTCCGCACTTCTGCGGTTGTTGCCTTCGCGGTCTTTCCAGTCACGGATCTGAAGCCGGCCCTCCACCACGGCCATACGGCCCTTGGTGAAGTATTTGGCCACGAACTCGGCCGTGCTGCGCCAGGCCACCACATCGATGAAATCGGTCTCCTTCTCGCCGCTCTGGGACTTGAAGTCCCGGTCCACGGCCAGGGAGAAGCTGGTGACGGCGGTACCGCTCTGGGTACGGCGCAGCTCAGGGTCCCGGGTCAGACGACCCATGATGAAAATTTTGTTGAGCATAAAACTGCCTCCCTTACTCGCCCTTGCAGACGATCATGGAACGCATGATGCCCTCGGTAATGCCCAGGATACGATCCAGTTCCTTGGGGAATTCCGGGCCGCTGGTGAAGCTCATCAGCACATAGTAGCCTTCGGTCTTGTAGTCGATGGCGTAAGCAAGACGGCGCTTGCCCCACTCGTCCACGACCACGTCGGAGCCGTTCTGCTCGGCCAGGGTCTGGAACTTTGCCACGGTAGCGGCAATAGCCTCCTCACTCTGTGCCGGGTCAATGATGTAAACGACCTCGTAGTTGGCGGAAATCTTAGCCATACTTTTGCACCTCCTTTTGGACTTATGGCCCTCACCTTCTGTGAGAGCAAGGATATGTCCGCATACGCAGACTCATATATTATACCGGTTTTCCCGGAAAAGTCAAGGTTTTTCCGGCTGTTTTTCCCGATTATTTTGCAGGGCCGGCCCCTACGGATCAGCTTATCCGTAGGGGCCGATGGTCACATCGGTATAGTACCAGTGCAGGATATCCTGCCAGGTTTTGCCCTCTGCCGCCAGCTGGTTGGCCCCGTATTGGCTCATGCCCACACCGTGGCCGAAGCCGGTGACGTGAAACGTCACCCTGTCCGCCGCGGCCTCCGCAGTGAAGCACGCCGACCGCAGACCGTACAGGCTGCGGACCTCGGTCCCCTCCACGGTGACGCCGCCGATGGTCACGGTCTCCACCCGGCCGGAGGCATTTTCCGTCCGGCCTGTGATCCAGGTTTCCGGCGCCCCGGCAAAGGAGGCCTCCGGGTGAGCCGCCAGAAACGTCTGCTGGAACTCCGCCGCCGGCAGCTCCCTGACGCTGTAGTAATTGGGCACAGAGCCTTCCCCTTCGGGGCTTTTCACGCTGTGCAGATACGGCAGGGTGGACACCCACACGTCTCCGGAGTTGGCGGTGACTCCGGCGGAGGAGGAGTGAAACGCCGCCAGAATGGGCTGTCCGTTGTACAGGATCACCTGTCCGTCGGTGTCCCGGACGGCCTGCTGGACCTTGGCCTCGTATTCGGCGGCGTGCTCGCCCCATTTTTCCGCCGCCGCCTGGGCGGAGGTGTAGGCATTGCAGCAGTGATAATCCATGCACACATCGGCGTCCGGGTGCTCCGCCTTGCGGCCGGAGGCCATGTGGTAACAGATAAAGGTCCGCTCCGCCACGGCCTGGGCGTCCAGGGCCTGCTGGTGGAAGGAGGCAGGCATTTCTCCCCGGACCACCCCGGGCAGATACTCCGCCATGGTCATCTCCACCACCTGCTCCCCGTCCCACACCCGCAGCAGAACCGCCCCGTCGGCGGCGCTTTGTCCCGGGACTGTCCCGGTGTCCTTCCCGGCGCCCAGCAGAGCCCCGCCAAACAGCAGCACCGTCAGCAAAAATCCCGCCGCCCAGTAACGCATGTCCATCCCCCCTTCGTTTGGTGGCAGTCTATGCGGAGGCGGACGGCGGCAGAACCGAAAAAATCTCCCCGGCGGAAAACCGCCGGGGAGAGCCGCTATCATCTGTTATCCGAAGCTGCGGTTGGACCGGAGGACTACCTCCACGTCGAACTGCTGGCCGTCCCGCAGGATGGTCAGGGTCACGGTATCGCCGATGACGTGGCTGCGCCGGACCGTCAGCAGGTCGCTGGTGACGGAAATGGACTGGCCGTCCGCCGCCAGGATCACATCGCCGGCCTGGATGCCGGCGTCGGCGGCGCCGGAGCCGCCGGACACCTCCACCACCTGGACCTGGGTGCCGCCTCCATCCTTTTCCACGGTGGTGACGGTGATGCCCAGGGAGGGAGCGCCCCGGTAGCTGCCGGTGGCAATGATGTCGTTGACCACGAAGCTGACGGAGCTGATGGGCAGAGCAAAGCCCAGGCCCTCCACGGTGGCCTCGGTATCGTCCGTGGTGCTCATTTTCAGGGTGTTGATGCCGATGACCTGGCCATAGGCGTTGATGAGGGGGCCGCCGGAGTTGCCGTTGTTCAGGGCGGCGTTGGTTTGCAGCAGGGTCATGGACTTGCCGTCTACCTCCACCGCCCGGTTGATGGCGGAGATGATGCCGTTGGTCATGGTGCCCCGCAGCTCCACGCCCAGGGGGTTGCCGATGGCGTAGGCCGTGTCGCCCACCTGCACCAGGTCGGAGTTGCCGAATTCCGCGGCAGGCAGGGGATTCTGGGGATCGGCCTTCAGAACGGCCAGGTCCTCCTCCTCGTCATAGCCCACCAGCTTCACATCGTAGGTGACCCCGGTGTCCAGGGCCACCCAGCAGCTTTTGCCGCCGGAGATCACGTGGGCATTGGTGATGATGTACCCGTCGGAGGTCATGATGACGCCGGTGCCGATGGAGGCGCCGTCTGCCTGCTCGGACACCACGGTGACCACAGAGGGATTCACCTTGGCATATACCTCCTGAGCCGTCAGGGGCTGGCCCTGGGGGTCCTGGCAGGTCAGGCGCACGCCCTTATCCCCCTGGATGCGGGGGATGGTGGTGGCCTTGCTGCCGAAAATGTCCACAATGCTGCTGGGGTTGTCGCCGTCGCCGTCGGGCAGGGGCCGCTGCTGGCCGCCGCGCCCGGCGAAGATCGCCGTCAGCACCACCGCCGCCACGGTCACTGCCACCACCGCCAGGGAGATCCACAGCCACAGGCGGCTGCGGCGCTTTTCCTTTTTGGCGGCCTGCTTCCAGACGCTCTGGGGCATGGGGGTGCGCTGGACATAGTAATTGACCACCTCCCGGCCCTCAGGCTCCTTGGGGGTATACCAGGAGACGATCTCCTCCGGCTCCTCCCATTCCGGATTTTCCGCCGGGGCAGGACTCTCCTGGGGGACTGCCGGGGTCTCCGCCGGAGTCTCGGGGTCCTGGGGCCGGATTTCGGGGTCCTGGGGCCGGATCGGGTTGTTTTCTTCAAACATAGCAATGGTTCCTCTCATGTATTCCGCATGGGGTGGGCCAGCTGAACGGTGAAGCTGAAGGAGGTGACGCCGTTTTCGCTGGTAACAGAAATTTTCTCTTTGTGCTGGGACAGGATGGTCTTGACCACATACAGGCCCAGGCCGTAGCCGTCCTTGTCCTCGCTGCGGGATTTATCGGACTTGTGGAAGCGCTCGAACAGCAGGGGGATCTCCTCCGGGGGGATGGTGTGGCCGGTGTTGCGCACCGTTACCACCGCCTTGTCGCCGCCGGTCTCCGTCAGCCCCAGGTACAGGGTGGAGCCCGGGGCCGCGAACTTGGTGGCGTTTTCCAGTAGGTTATAGATCACCTGGGTAATCAGGTCGTTGACTCCCTGGACCATGACGGAATCCTCCGGAATATCCGCCTCCACGTCCAGGCCCCGGTCCGTGATCTTCTGCTCCATGGACAGCAGGGCCAGGCGCATGCTCTCGCACAGGTCGAAGTCCTCCTTCTTCATGTCCTGCTGGGACTGGATGCGGGAGATATCCAGCATCCGCCGCACCAGGCGGCTGAGACGGCGGCTCTCGTCGGAGATGATCTGGAGATACTTTTTCTCCTTCTCCGGGGGAATGGTTCCGTCCAGGATGCCGTCGGTATACCCGGCAATGGTGGTCATGGGGGTTTTCAGCTCGTGGGAGATGTTGGCAATGAAGTCGCTGCGCTGGCGCTCCGTCTCCGCCAGGGAGTCGGCCATGTTGTTGAACGACGCCGCCAGCTCGCCGATCTCATCGTTGCGACCGGTGTCCTGCATGCGGACATCGAAATTCCCGGCGGCATAAGCCCGGGTGGCCCGGGCCATTTCCCGGATGGGCTGGATCTGGCGCATGGAGGTCAGGGAGCTGGCCACGAAGGAAATCAGCAGGATGATGGCCGACGTCATGAAGAACAGGCCGATGAAGGAGCGCCACATGCTCATCAGGGACCGGGCGTCCATCACCGCCAGCACCATGCCCACGGTGCTGCCGTCCTCCCGGGTCACGGGGACGCCCACCACAAACTGCTTCAGATCATATGCGCCGCCGATGCTGCTGCGGCCCTGGTAAAAGCCCTGATCGCCCAGGATGGCGTCCTGGATATCCTGGGGCACGGACACCACCTTGCCTCCCAGGCGCTGGTCGGAGGTCAGCAGGGCGTATCCCTCCTGGTTGCACAGAAGAAAGTCCGCCTTGGTAAGGCCGGCGGCCAGAGCCACCAGGTTTTGCAGACTGGGGCTTTGGGTCTGGCCGTTGGAGGCCAGATAGTCCCCGGACATGTTGGCAATAAGCTCCGCATGCTGGCGCATCTCGCTGCGGCGCTCGGTCACGGTGTCGTTATAGCTCAGGCCGTAAAACGACACGCCCAGCAGCAGCAGCGTCAGCAGCACCATCCCGGCCGTCAGCAGAAACTGCTGCCAGTACAGACTGTCGAACCGCCGCCGGAACTGGAAAATCTTTTCCTGGCTCATTTTACCTCGAACTTATAGCCCACGCCCCACACGGTTTTCAGGGCCCACTGGTCGGACACGTTCTCCACCTTTTCCCGCAGGCGCTTGATGTGGACGTCCACGGTGCGGGAGTCGCCGAAGTAGTCAAAGCCCCACACCTCGTCCAGCAGCTGGTTGCGGGTGTATACCCGGTTGGGGGTGGAGGCCAGGTGATACAGCAGCTCCAGCTCCTTGGGAGGCGTGTCGATCTTCTTGCCGTCTACCAGCAGCTCGTAGCTGTCCAGGTCGATGACCAGCTTGTCGAACACCAGGCGCTTTTTCGTGTCGTCGGGGATCTCGCTGCGGCGAAGCACCGCGTTGATGCGGGCCATGAGCTCCTTCATCTCGAAGGGCTTCACCAGATAGTCGTCCGCGCCCATTTCCAGGCCGGTGATCCGGTCGTTGACCTCGCTTTTGGCGGTGAGCATGATGATGGGGGTCTTGGCCTTTTCCCGGATGTAGGCGCATACGGCCCAGCCGTCCATCACCGGCAGCATGATATCCAGCAGCACCATGTCCGGGGCCTGCTTGTCGAATTCCTCCACGGCCTTGCCGCCGTCATAGGCGCTTCGGACCTCGAAGCCCTCTTTTTCCAGGTACATGCGGATCAGGTCGGAGATGTTGCGGTCATCCTCCACCACCAGAATGTTGCGTGCCATGCGCTCAGCCTCCCACTTGTGAGTATCGTTGATGCTTTCCTCTATTATACCGCCCCGGATGGGGCTTTCCTGAACTTTCTGTAAATTCAGGGGCTTTGATGGTTCAGTATACCACATTTTCCCGGGGTTGTATAGTCAGCTTGCCAAAAAAGAGCGGCGGCCTTTTTTGATAAGCTGAGGTCCCCCGGCGGAAAGCCGGGGGACCTGGGAGGGGCTTATGCGTCGCTCTTGCGCTTGGTCTTGCCGTAGCCATAGCCGTAGCCGTAACCGTAACCATAGCCGTATCCGTAGCCATAGCCATAGCCGGAGGCGGAGCCCCGGACATTGGTGGCACAGTTGAACACGAAGCCAACCATTCGGGAATCGGCCCCGGCCAGGGCCTGGACCCCCTCGAAGATCTGGGTGGTGGCGGCAAAATCCTCGCGGATCACGTAGATGACCCGATCCACATGGCGGCTCAGGGCCAGGGCGTCGGCCATCATGGCACAGGGCGGGGTATCCAGCACGATGTAATCAAACATGGGGCGCAGCGTGTTCATCAGCGCCTCCAGCTTGTCGTATTGCAGCAGGTTCATGGGGGTGTGGATGGGCTCGCTGCCGGCAAAGACGTACAGGGACGTGTCCTCATAGCGCAGGAAGTGAACCTGGCCCAGGCTGCCGGACAGGCACTGGCCCAGGCCGTCGGAGGGCTTGGTCAGGCCCAGCAGGGCCTTGTCGCTGGGGCCCCGGAGGTCGCCGTCGATGAGCAGGACCTTCTTCCCCTCCCGGGCCAGGGACAGGGCCAGGTTCACGGACACGGAGCTCTTGCCCTCGGAGGGGATGGAGCTGGTGACCATGATGATCTTGTCCTGGGGCTTCAGCTGCCGCAGCAGCTTCAGCCGCAGCAGACGATATGCCTCGCAGAAGGCGCTGTCAGTCTGCATATGGGTGATGAGCAGCCCCTGCTGGGGGCCGCTTTTGCGGCGCTTGGGCGCCGTGCGGGGAATAGAGGCCAGGCACGGCAGGCTCACCAAGCGCTTGACATCGCCGGTGGAGGACACCGTCCGCCGCAGAGCGGCGGCAATGATCAGGACCGCCAGGTCCAGCACCAGGCCCAGGAATGCGCCCTTGACGGCGCTGCGGACCCAGGGATCGCTGTTGTACGGTGCGTCGGGCAGGGAGGGCTCCTGGTTCACCACCAGCTGCGTCTCGCCCAGCACCAGGCGGTTCACCTGGGGATATACGTCGATGACGGCCCGGAGGATGTCGTAGGCATCCTGGGCGCCGGGGCTTTCCACCGTCAGGACGAAGAAGCTGGTATCCGGAATGGGCGAGGCGGAGATGCTGCCGTTGATGGAGGCGGTGCCCAGCCGCTGGCGCAGCAGCTCCTGCATCCGGTCGGAGGACAGAAGATAGGGGAAGGTATCCGTCACCTGCTGGGCGGCGGATTTGTTGTAATACTGGCTGTAGCTGGACACATCGGTGCCGCCGATAAAGCTCAGGCTCACGGAGAACACCGCCTCGGACCGGTACATGGGACGGAAGGTGCGGTGGGCCCGCCACCCCATCACGGCGGCGCACAGCACGATCAGCGCCAGGCACACGGGCCACAGCCGCCGCAGGGCCCGGAGCATCCGCCGCAGCAGGACGGACAGGTCGATGGCCTGCTCTTCGTTATTGGTATGGGTCGTATGTTCCATAGTGCGCCTCACTGCTGCTTCTGGCCGGAGCGGTGCCCGTAGCCGTATTTGTCGTATTTCTTGCCGTAGCCATAGCCATAATAACCGTAGCCATAGCCGTATCCGGCGGAGTAAGCGGTCAGGTGGGCCATATCGTTGAGGATGCAGCCCAAAAACTCTGCCTTACCGGCCCGCAGGGCGTCGATGGCGTCGTTGATCTCCGGCGCGGGGACGGTGTCCTGCCGCACCACCAGCACCGACGCGTCGGACAGGTCCGACAGCAGCTCGCTGTCGGAGAAGAAGCCCAGCGGCGGCGAGTCGATGATCACATAGTCGTACTGCTCCCGGGCCAGGGCCACCACCTTGGCCAGCTGGTCCGAGGCCAGCAGCTCGATAACGTCGGTATAGGACTTGGTGCTCAGCAGGGAATGCAGCCCTGTGGAGGGGTCCGTGACGGCGGCGGAGAGGATCTTCTCCGGGGCGGCGGACTCTGACAGCAGGGTGCCCAGCTCGTTTTTCTGCTTCACGGACAGGCCCAGCATCTCGCTTTGCACCGGGCGGCGCAGGTCCAGGTCGATGAACAGAACGGACACCCCCCGGGAGGCCAGGGAAATGGCCGTGTTGGCGGCCAGGGTGGATTTGCCCTCTGCCGCGGACACGCTGGAAAACAGGAATACCCGGCGGCCCTTGGCGTGCTCATGCTGGAACTTTTCGGCGATGCGGTGGATGGACTCGGTAAAGGCAAAGCTGATGGCCGGGGACGAGATATTCAGGTTCCGGCGCAGGCGCCTGCCGCCCCGGCGGGACCGCCGCTCCCGGCGGTCGTCCACCCAGCCCAGGAGCTTCCGGGTCCGGCGGCCCTCGTGGGGCACGGTGGAGATGAGCTTGGCGTCCAGGTCGCTGCGGGCGCCCTCCTGGGTCTGGACCGTGCCGCTGGTGACGCTGGCCCACGCCACGGCGGCGGCGGTGAGTCCCGCGCCGATCACGCCGGCCAGCAGGCAGATCTTCGGCACGTTATAGCTGCGGGACGGCGCCACGGACAGGGTGGGGGCGTTGAGCTGGCTCAGCACCGCCGTGGACGATACGTGGGCGGACAGGGTGCCATAGTTGTCGGACACCGCCTTCAGCAGCACCAGCGCCTGGCGGGGCGTGTCGGCGGTGACGGTGACGCGGATCAGATTCGTCTCGCCCAGCTGTTGGGCGGATACGGTGCCGTCCAGAGACATGCCCAGATTCTGCTCCATGGTCTGGCGCAGGACCCGGCTCTGCAGCAGCTGGGAATAGGACGCGGCCATGTCGGCGGCAGCGGTGATATTCGTATAGTACAGGGTGCTGGCCCGGGCGGTAACGGCAAAGGTGGTGGAGCTGGTATACTGCCGGGTCACGAAGCACGAGAGCACGATCCACGCCGCCATGGCGCAGGCAGCCGCTGCCAGCAGCAGCATCCACAGCTGCCGCAGCAGGGTCCGCACCAGGCAGTAGGGCTCGATATGGGACCACTGAAGGCCCCGGTTTTTTTCATCCATGGCATTCTCTCCTTATTCCACCACCACCGTCAGATAGACGGTGTAGCTCTGGCCCTGGGCGGCGACGGTATAGCCCACATAGTACACCCCGGGGACCGATGTGTTCACCGGATCGTCCACGGATACCTGGGAGGCAGCCAGGGTGGACCCGTCCGGGGCCACCACGCTGTCGATGTATCCGGCGGCGTTAAAGGACGCGCCCTGGGGCAAATAAATGAGGTAATCCTTCAGCCAGATCAGCTGGGTCTCGCCGGTGGTAATGACCACCTTCAGCGGCAGCACCACCGGTTCGCCCAGACGGCTGTCCACCTGGGCGGTGACGTTGTAGACGCCGGGCTGGCTGTTGACAATGTTCTGGGAGGTGATGCGGATGGTCTTGCTGATGTCGCCGTCCAGCACGTCGGAGGCGGTGAGCCGGTCCAGCAGGGTCACCGTCTGGCCCAGGGGATACACCAGGGGCCGGGACAGCGCAAAGCGGGGGGCCTGGTAGTCCGTGTAGCGGACGGTGCGGGTGACGGTGGCCATGTTGTTGGCAGAGTCGAACACGATATAGGTCACCTGGGCGCTGCTGTCGGCCAGGGCCGGGGTCACGCCCTTGATGAGGATCTGGTCCGTCAGGTCACCGTCCCGGTCGTCGGAGGCCATGACGCCCTGCAAAAGGGCATCCTCCCCGGCGGTGACGCTGACGTCGATGGAGTCGCTGGAGCAGGTGATCACCGGGGGCGTGGTATCCACGGTGACGCGGCGATAGATGCGCAGGCCGCAGAAGGCCAGCAGCACCAGGATAAACAGCGCAATGACCACGCGCTGCATTTTGCGGATGGCTCTCATAGCTCGTCCTCCCTTGGAGAAGAAATAGGCCGGTCCGCCCCCACCATGGGGCGGTCCTCTAAAATACGGCGGGGGTTCCCGTCCAGCAGCAGCCGGGGGCAGTCCGGGGAAAAATCATCGGCCAGCGTGCTGCGCAGCAGGCCCATATGGGTGGTGCGGACGGTGGGGCGGTGGGCATCGCTGGCGGCGGCGTGGGCCAGCCCGTGCTCCAGCAGCCACAGAGCGGTATCCTGTGCCCGGCGGCCCAGACGGCCCAGAACGCTGCCCTTGTTCAGCTGGATGACAATGCCCCGCCGGAACCAGCCCTCAAGCCGCGCGGGGTCGCGCTGGACGGCATTGTACCGCTCCGGATGGGCGGCCACGGGAACCAGGCCCCGGTGGCGGATGTCCCGGAAGCACTGCTCCATAAACTCCGCGGACTCGTCAAAATAAAATTCCACCAGCAGATACCGGCTCCCGCCCAGGGTCTGGAGCTGCCGCTGGTCCAGCAGCCGGGGCAGCTCCGGAGTGCAGAACACCTCGGCCCCCGGGTGAATGCGCAGGGGGATGCCCTCCGCGTCCAGGGCCTGCTGCAGCCGGGAGAAGGCCGCACGCAGGGAGGCGGAGCGGTAATTCTTGGGCCCGTTCCCCGGCAGATTGCAATGGGGCGTGGCGATGATGTCCGTGACGCCGGAATCCGCCGCCATCCGGGCCATCTCCAGCGAGTCCTCCATGGACGGGGCCCCATCGTCCACCCCCGGCAGAATGTGACAATGGATATCCACCATATCCGGTCCCTCCCCTCCTGCGAAAGCACAATACGCGAAATTATAATCAAGTATAGCACATTCCCCCCGGGTTTTCAAGTCGAAGAAGGGCGAATCCCGTCTGAGGCGCATTGCGCGTTTTCCCTATTGACAAAGGCAATCACTTCTGCTAATATAAGAAATTACAGAGTACCCCACAAGTTCATACCTTATCAAGAGTGGTTGAGGGATCGGCCCGATGAAACCACGGCAACCTGCAAGGCAAGGTGCCAAATCCGACGTATGCTGAGCGCGGAAGTGATATCCCCGCGTTCGTCCTTCGACAGATGAGGAGCAATTTTCACGCACGATCCGTCGAATGGCGGAGCGTGTTTTTTCATGCTCCGGGTCGGTGGGGGATTCTGAAAAATCTATTCATAAAGGAGCACGAAAATCATGGCAAGACGACTGTTTACCTCCGAATCCGTTACCGAGGGGCATCCCGACAAGATCTGCGACCAGATCAGCGACGCCGTTCTGGACGCTATCCTGGAGAAGGATCCCAATGGCCGCGTGGCCTGCGAGACCTGCGCCTCCACGGGGCTGATCCACATCATGGGCGAGATCACCACCAACTGCTATGTGGACATCCCCAAAATTGCGCGGCAGGTGGTGCTGGACATCGGCTATGACCGGGCCAAGTATGGCTTCGACGGCCATACCTGCGCCGTGATCACCAACATCGACGAGCAGTCCGGCGATATTGCCCTGGGCGTGGACAAGAGCCTGGAGGCCAAGGAGGCCGCCGACAGCCAGCTGGACAACGGCGCCGGCGACCAGGGCATGATGTTCGGCTACGCCTGCGACGAGACCCCGGAGCTGATGCCCCTGGCCATTTCCCTGGCCCAGAAGATGGCCATGCGCCTGACCCAGGTCCGCAAGCAGGGCCTGGTGGACTATCTGCGCCCCGACGGCAAAACCCAGGTCACCGTGGAGTATGACGAAAACGGCACTCCCGTTCGGGTGGACACCGTGGTGGTCTCCACCCAGCATGCCGCCGAGGCTACCCTGGACCAGATCCGCCGGGATATGATCGAGCTGGTCATCAAGCCCACCGTGCCCGCGGAGCTGCTGGACGAGAATACCAAGTTCTATGTGAACCCCACCGGCCGCTTCGTCATCGGCGGCCCCCAGGCCGACAGCGGCCTCACCGGCCGGAAGATCATCGTGGATACCTACGGCGGCAGCGCCCCCCACGGCGGCGGCGCCTTCTCCGGCAAGGACCCCACCAAGGTGGACCGGTCTGCCGCCTACGCCGCCCGCTGGGTGGCCAAGAACGTGGTGGCCGCCGGCCTTGCCCGCCGCTGCCAGGTGCAGCTGGCCTACGCCATCGGCGTGGCCCGGCCCGTCAGCGTGCTGGTGGAAACCTTCGGCACCGGCGTGGTGTCCGACGAGGCTCTGGAGCAGGCCGTGGAGCAGGTGTTTGACCTGCGGCCCACCGCCATCATCCGGGACCTGGACCTGCGCCGTCCCATCTATCGCCAGCTGGCGGCCTACGGACACATGGGCCGGGAGGACCTGGGCGTTACCTGGGAGCGCACCGACCGGGTGGACCAGCTGAAGGCCGCCCTGAACGTAAAATAATCAGGATAAACAGGCTGGCGAACCCGAAGCCGTAATTTCCCGTGTTCTTCATCAGGGATCGCCGATAGGCCATGTCCCGTGTTTTTCTCTTGGCCATGAGGGATATGGTCTCGTTTCCGGATAAGCTGGTGCGGCAGCTCAGCTTTATCACATGAGACCATATCCCTCATAGCTTTTTTCACTTGTCCAATATGTATTGTAGTCCTACAGCACATAAATGACCGCAGCGAGAAAAAGCTTTGCTTTTCTCCCCTCGCTGTGGTATAATGGCAGACGCTGAATATCCGGGTATAGCGAAGCTGGTATCGCGCCTGGTTTGGGAGTGCCGTGGCGCTATCCGGGACGGGGCAAGGCGAAACGCCGCAAAGCCTCGTGACACCTGCACTTGCGGGATTTTTCCCGATTGCCGAAAGCGGCATAAAAGCCGCTTTGACCACATAAATGACCACAGACAGAATAATCTTTCAATCGCACAAATTTTGTGCTATAATGGTTCAAAATCAAATATCCGGGTATAGCGCAGTTGGTAGCGCGCTTGATTTGGGATCAAGAGGCCGAGCGTTCGAATCGCTCTACTCGGACCAGATGAATGAACCCCTCTTTTCGAACATTTTTATCGAAAAGAGGGGCTTTTCTACTTGGAAAGCCTTGCGGTATAAGGGTTTCCTGAGTTTACATTTAATAAACACTCCTGCAAAAATCCCCAAATGTCAAACTATTATTGAACGAAACTCGTTTTTTGAATGATTTTTTCGAAAAACGGGTTTCTTCTTTTGGTAAAGCCTTGCAGGGTCAGGTTTTCCCTATTATACATTTTGGGGAGGATATTTCAAAACTCCAGAAGCGCAATAGTAAAATGTGTGAGGTACCTAAGCATGTAAGCGCATTCGGTTGCAAACAGAGTGACTCTGAGCTATAATATTCTTAAAGAAAAATGTCAATCCCGTATAAAGAATGCTATTTGCAATCAGGCTAATTTGGGGGAAGGAAAATGCTTATTGACAGAGTAATGAGCTTTTGCGATTCAGAATATAGAAACGCACACAGAAATACCCGATGTGAGGATTGCTTACACACAGGTGATTGCTCCAGAAATTGTAAAGACTGCCTTGAAGAAATTCATTATCCATCACGGCATCCGAACGGAAAGAAATTTTACGATTGTCCTCATTTAATAAACTTTTATGTGTGTGACTATGCGTACAAATATGCTACAGAAATCTATTATCTATTGCAAAAAAGCGACGCTCTTGCAGAAATAGAGCATTACAGTATATTTTCGATTGGCTGTGGTGCCTGTCCCGATTTGATGGCTTTTGAACTCTATTTGCAAAGGAATGCTCCGGGTAAAACATTGGAGTACCGGGGCATTGATAAAAACCCGTTATGGGAATCTATCCACAACCAAGTGCTACAATATACCATACATTGGCGAGAGTAGCACTTATGGGGGAACCTTGAGGAATCCCATAATGATTTGCATTTTTCACAATATGGGATCGGTTCTCTTTAAACTGCCTCGGCATAAGGACACGCACTTGACTATTTAAGTTTTTTCGTCCAGCCCAGTCATCGCTAAGCCCATTGAGAGCGAGCAAATCTGTCAGTTCCCACTTACTGTAGGCAGTAACATTTTTAAACACGCTGTAATGATCATCGGGTAAGCGGTCGCATTTCAACAACGAACACCATTGCCGTTTCAGATAATCATGGTCAAGGTTATCGAAGAAATGCGTAAAATCGCCAATCATCACATAACATCTTCCGAGCTCCTTGATATAATCAAAGGCCCGTTTCGAAAAATAGATGTTACTTTTATGAAGGTCAGTACGATAGGCTACCGCAACATCGGATGTTCCATCGATTCGAACCCTTTCGTTATAGAGCTCATTCAACATAAAACTGTAATACTGGTAGATACAGCGGTCAATGTGAGCTGCATAACAAATATCCCGAGTTTTTACTCGCGGTCCCTTTGTTTTATTGAATTTAATTGTCTTGATCTGATAATGAATAAAAGGATAGAAGCCATGCGCGGCCACTTTATGTGGATTTGAGATATAGAATTTCTGTTTCCCTATATCGGTACGCAAATCAAAATGCGCATAGGGCTTCTTGCTTCTTTTAACCGTATTCTCAGAATTCAGCCAATCGTGTGGTGTCATAAAATCTCCTAAAATTTGCAATATCCACCGACACGGAGGATAGCGTTCCTAAGTCGGTGGATATACAGGTTTACGTGGTCTCTCGTAGCACCAAATCGGCGTGTGTCTGAGCTACCAGCTATCCAGTTCTCGCAATTCTCGACTATGATATAATCGAGTGGGAGGTGTTTGTCTTCACCGTAATGTGTCTTGCAGCTCTGACAGCCGAATCGGCGTCAATCTGGTCAACAGCAGTCCAGGAATTCCTCATTGGAATCTTACTGGAAGGCTTGACAACAATCCCGTTCCTCTACACCTATATGTAGAGCAAAATTATTATAGCACAAGTTCCTCAATAAAACAACTGGCGCTCTCCGCGCTCAAGTGCTAAACGCAGAAGTTTTACAGATTATTCATACTTGGGAAACGTTTCACCGCCCTGGGTACCGATTACTTGGTACTCAGGGCGGTTCACTTCCCCTTCTTCGCCCACTTTCCTTTCTTTTCCTCCGGAGGCTGGCCATTGCCTTCCCCCAGATCCCTCAGCCGCTGCGCCTCCGCGATCTCTGCCTTCATCTCCACGATCAGCACTTTCAGCTTCTCCTCGCACTCCTCGCGAGTATGGGCATAGACATTGCGGGCGTGCTTTTTACCGTCGGGCCATTTGGGAGAATAGCGGCCTTCAAACAGGTGGTCGTTGATCTCGCTGACGCAGCCGGTGCCGGACCTGCGCTTGCGGCCCACGTAGGGCTTGAAGTCGGTCATACACGGCTTTTCCGCCGTGGCCGGGTCAGTTTCCCGCCCCGGCTCTGAAGCGTCCTCCTGCGGCGCTGCTTTGCCGATGCCGCGGTCAATGTTGGCGGCGGCCGTGAGCCGCATGTCATCGGTGATGTGGGTATAGATGTCCAGCGTGGTGGCTGCCGACACATGACCCAGCATGGCGGAGAGTGTTTTCACATCCATGCCATTCTCCAGCGCCAGCGTTGCGAAGGTGTGGCGTAAGTCATGGAAGCGCACATGCTTGCACCCTGCGTGTTCCAGGATGAGCTGCAGTCTGCGTCGTACCACGCCGGGGGTAATGGGGCAATCCTCCTTCACCGGGGACGGGAACATCCAGCGGGAGTCCACCGTCTCTTTGTACTCCCGCAGCACTGCTACCACAGCAGGCGGCAGGACGATCTTGCGGACGGAGTTCTTCGTCTTGGGCGTGCTGATTTGAAGTTGGCCCCGCACATCGTAGACCTGCTTGTTCACATTCAGCACACCGGTTTTGAAGTTCAGGTCGTCCCATTGCAGCGCCATCAGCTCACCCCGGCGCAGGCCGGTGGCCAAGTCCAGAAGGAAGACTTCGTAGTAGCCCTCGAACTTCGCCTGAATGAGAAACCGCTGCAGTTCCTCCCGCGTCAGCACCTGCATCTCCCGCGCTTTCTTGGGCGGCAGCTTACAGCCGATGGCTGGGTTCACACGGATCAGCCCATCCTGCACCGCCTTCTCCAGTGCCGAGCGGCAGGTGGCGTGGCACATGCGCACCATCCGGTCGGACAGCCCTTCGCCGTACTTGTCAGCAAAGCGCTTCCGGCCATTTTTCTTGAGCCGTCCATAGAACTGCTGCAGGTCGTTCTGCGTCAGCTTGTTCAGCGGGATGCTGCCGATCTCCGGGATGATGTGCAGTCGGATGCGGCTCTCGTAGGTCTCTTGCGTGGTGGGGCGGATCTTTGGCTTGGAGTGATTCTCGTACCAATATGTCAGCCAGACCCCGAAGGGCATCTCTGACCGCACCTTCTCCGGCTTCAGCCCGCCACACTCCTCCTTGAGCTTTTGGAGCTTCTCGATGCACTCCTTCTTCATTTTGGCGAGAACATTTTTCGTTTTGGGGTAGCCATTGTCATCGTAGCCAATGACGATGCGCCCCTCCCAACGCCCGTCCTTGCGCTGCCTTACAGTTCCGTCTCCAGCTTTTCGTTTTCTTGCCACGGTTTCAACTCCTTTCCGAAGATGTCTTCCATAAAGCCGCCCACGATGCCGCAAGCTGTCTTCTGCATATCCGAGGTGACATGGGTGTAGGTGTCCAGCGTGAAGGACGCATTGGTGTGGCCCAGGATTCCGGACAGCGTCTTAGCATCTACGCCGCTGGTAAGGGCATGGGTGGCGAAGGTGTGGCGCAGGTCGTGGAAGCGGATACTGGGCAGCCCCGCCCGCCGGAGCAGCGTCTTCATGTGGAGGTAGGCCGAGCCGGGGTTGACAGGATCCTCCGGCTTCACTGGGTCGGGGAATATCCATTGACTGATGGTATCCGCCCTGCGCCGCCGCAGGATGTCCGCCACCGTCTTCGGCAGGAGGATGGTACGCATTCCCTTTCCCGTTTTTGTCTCGCCGACGGTGTACTCACCCTTCCTCTGGCTGTGGAGGGTGCGGCACACCTTCAGCGTGCCGCCCTCCTCGTCGAAGTCGCTCCATTGCAGTCCGCAGATCTCGCCGCGGCGCAGGCCGGTCATCAGCTCCGTCTGGAAGAAGTCCCGCCACACCTCGTCCCGCTCCACCACCGCGAGAAAGGCGTCCAGCTCCTCGCCGGTCAGAATGCGCTTGGGCTTGTAGTTGGGTTTGGGCGCCGTTGTACCTTCGGTAGGATTTCTGGGAATGACATGCGCCTGCACCGCGTCCTTCAGCGCGGCGTGGA